>Ga0209082_1000287_pt1 | contig 20745 bp, 21 predicted proteins | sample ColdCreekSource_FD_184127 | JGI IMG/M metagenome (GOLD analysis project Ga0209082, IMG submission 184127) | Groundwater microbial communities from Cold Creek, Nevada to study Microbial Dark Matter (Phase II) - Cold Creek Source (SPAdes) (version 3) | ecosystem: Environmental > Aquatic > Deep... | reverse complement strand
GCGCTCCTCTATTAGAATCTGAATATCAGATGCTGTTTTCGGTACGTTTTATTTTCCACAATGACGATGTACCGAAAAACGCATATGCACGCGCTCCACTTTTAGAATCTGAATATAAGATGCTGTTTTCGGTAGGTTTTATTTTCCACAATGACGATGTACCGAAAAACGCATATGCACGCGCTCCTCTATTAGAATCTGAATATCAGATGCTGTTTTCGGTACGTTTTATTTTCCACAATGACGATGTACCGAAAAACGCATATGCACGCGCTCCACTTTTAGAATCTGAATATAAGATGCTGTTATCGGTAGGTTTTTTTCCCGCAATGACGATATCTACCGAAAAACGCATACGCACGCGATCCTCTTTTAGAAAATCTGAATATAAAGATGCTGTTTTCGGTAGGTTTATTTTGCTTCATAGAGATATAGAGACTATACAATTGAAACACACACGTGTGCTCAAAATTAAATATGCAATTTACACTAACACTGCAAGTGACTAAATTTGGCGTTTCATTTGCCATTTTGCTGAGGGGATTGATGTTATGTGGAATGAATATTAGATGATTCCGAAATTAAATAACATTAGGTACAAGAATATCATATTAATCATTTGCCCAATGACCAGTTCTTTATAAAGAGTTTAGTGAACAAAATGTGTGCTTAATCAGAGAGTTTTTTCACAATTTGCGCCTGACGACGCAGATCGAGTTAGCCATATACTATGTATGTTCAGAGAAATCACTGCAAAATATCAGCTCCTCTCTTGCCTCGATGCATTGAGGTACTGTATGCTTCCAGTTGGGCCTCTGTGGGAACAAAGTTGTTCTTTTTTCGTTGCCCTTGCAGGTACATGTTGATAGCCCTCTGCAGTCGCTGCTTCATATTTTCATGCGACTCATCCTTCACCTCATAGGACACAGTGCCGATGGAGCAACAGTGATCTGCATTTCATTTTTTTTTGAGTGGCCAGGAAATGACACACAACGTAATTGTATTGTATTATTTATCACTACAATATCTTACCAAGAAACACCTCAAGTGCCTCCTTGGGAAGGCTTGCACGCTCATTTCGATCTGCAGCCCTTCCCTTCGAAGAGCCAGTGCAGGTGCAGAACAAAGACACCGAAGGCTTGAAGAAATCGTCCAAAACTGCAGTTGCATATGCTGTGTAACTACGGCAGGACACAAGGGCTCTCTCATGGGATATTTTGGAGATGTGGTACAGGTTCCTGTTGAACTTTTTGGGCTCAACCACGCTCAGGTCAAGAAGCTGAAATGAAAATGAACATCGTGAACAACGGTCCCAGAAGGTTTCTTTTTGCTGGAGAGATTTACCCCTTCGCCAGGACCAGGATGCACCAATGCAAAAGTAGGCTCCACACTCAATCTCAAGTTTAGTGACGACACTTTGTCACTGAAAGTAAAATGAAGTCTTTTAATAATTGGGTTTTGTTTTCAAATTATAACCGTTTTAGCATACCGAAACTCGGACCATCTATCATCAGACACTTGCAAAGGCATATTTGCCGGCTTCATCTGCAACGGACCAGGAGAGGCCTCTCCAAGGGCTGCCTCCAAGCGGGACACCAAAGCTGGCAGTGACTCCAGTGATTTCATGATGTCCATTGATGATGGTGTACAACCTGAAATTGGAAATCGTCAAAACATTCAGCGAAATCCAAATAATTTGAAATTAAATAATTACCACAATTAGTGACAGCACTTGAAGAGGCAGCTTGATCTGGGGGGTGAAGTTTATCAATTCTCCGTCCAAGCACCAAACTTTCCTCCAGCAAGGTGGCCTTGGCCTGTGAACTACGGAGGGAGCACTGGAGGACTGAAACCAAAAAGTTATTGTCACACACACATGAGGGATCGTTTCAGTTCTGCGACGTAATCACCTTCGACGGCCTTTGACAGGTCCTTGATCTCCTTGTCCTTCTCCTTTATTATATCTTCGTTCCTAGAGAGCTTTGCCATCAATGAGAGGACGGTATCCTCAAGTCTCTCGACTTTAGAATTAAGAAGAGCTTTATCTCTGGAGAGATCAACAAGTAGGTCTTCATCATCGCTGACATTTTCTGCTGTACTGGTCATTTAAAAGATAACTGAACAGGCACACAGGACCACAAATAATTTGCATGAAATATACTTTCAATGCGCTACGAGCGTATGTCTGTTGATTACATAAATGAAATTGGAAGGTAGGGGCAGGAGGGCGTGCCCGCATTAAACAGAAATGTTAGTATGTAAGTTAGTATGTCATACTATCCATGAACGCGCATGCATACTATAGCATTTACTGCATAGTATGTTATACTATAATACTTATTTGTCTGGTTTGTAGTACACATTATTGCACCATTTAAAAGTTTCAACTATCTAATGTTGCGCATATGCAGAACAAAGTTTAAATTAAAAATAAATTAAAAATTTATTTAAAACAAAGTCACAGCAAACGTCCCTCTTTACAAAATACCGCTTTGTCAAGATACCAGAGAGCAAATCTTAAATAATATTACATAATATTGTCAAGTTGTAAAAATATTATTTATTATAAATATTTTATATGAAGATCATTAAACATTTTAGAACTATAAATAATTATAATTTCGTTTTTTTAGAGGTCGTGAATTTTTTATGCAGATTTATTAAATAATTATTTTTAGCAAATATGTATTCGAGCCTGTTTTTTTTGTTTTAATTTTTGGTCTTGCCAAGAATTAGCCCCATAGCGGCGCATCCAATTGGATTCCAAGTTGGAAATCAACTGGATGTTCCAACTGATTTCCAAGTCAATTGTTTATGACTTAAGTTAGTAGCCATCCAAATTGAATTCCATGTTGGAACTAAATTATAAAAATTCATAGCTCATCTACAGCAAATTTCTGCGCCCAAATTTTTTTTTGGCAGTTCAAAAAATATTTGCATTTTAATTGGAAAAAATTAAAAATGCTACCCTATCTACTTTAAATGGAATGGGCACAAAAATTTCAATCCAATTGGATTCCAGTTGGAAATCGACACAAAAAGCGGACATTTTCAAATTGGAACTGCTAAAATTTCCAGTAAGATTCCAACTGGAAACCAATTGGATTGGCCGCTGGGGAGTCTTATCGGCCAGTTCCCTTTGAGAGGGTTGCAGATGGCAAACCTCGAACTTCTTTTTTTGTGTGTGGAATCGACCAGCTAGGCGAAACACATCTTTCTCTATTTCACGGGGTGAAGGGTAATGAAACGGGGCCGAAAAAATTTGCAGCCTTATTAATAATCCATTGAGAAACCTCAAAAAACAGGAGGGCCTACTTTTCACAAAACCACTTTTATACCCATATACACACATTCCAGAGAGACTGAATCGGAGCGCAGCTTAACAGCCGACACACACTCATTCATTATAAATTATAACGGTCGATTATTTACGCTTTCAAATTATATTTCTTGAAAACATTTTGTAGTCTTAAATAATATTACTATGGCGGTAATATTATATAATATCATATAATAATAAAACAACTAGAAAGTCTTTCATCTTCCCAAAAAAAGGTAATGAAGTTTTTTATACTGAATATGCATTTCGTCTAGGGTTTATATAGAAGCGTTTCACGGTGGGAGCTAGTACTTTTATACCGCCAAGCAAAATGCAAAAGAATGTTGACACGTTACTGCTTTTTGCGTAGCGAGGGCATGCAAAGAGAAGGTCATGGTCAAAAATTCCAGATTAGGGTTAAGAAAATGATGCAGTACAAAATTATTATTCTCGTTGATAGGCCGCCAATTGTTTTTAAAATATTGAAATCCCCTCTTCTGTGGAGACGCCACCTATGGCCAATCAGTGTGACTATTTGCCATTTGCCACACCCACATGACATCTGTTCCAAAAACAACACCAAACCAATTCGCTCAATTTTCAGTGTGGTTTGTAGTTTTGATCAGATCGGCGATCGCAAATATCAAATACTAGGAACGGAAACGTGAATATTCCTCAGTCTGCATTTCGGTTCGACAATGAAAAAGAAAATCTCTCTCCGACCGCCCGTCATTTACTACAGTGACGACTCGATCATCTCCGATCAGACAGCAATAGAGCTTCCACGGCAGGTGAATGCGGCAATTACATTGAATAGGAGAATGAAGGCATTTGAAAAGTGTACTTTGAAGAAAGGCTGCAACATAGGTAAGCAAATGAGAAGGATATTATGGATTTACATGACTAAAACATTTGGAAACGCGTACAAATGCAACTGTTACTACAGTCTTTAAACTATCTCCACATGATACAATTTAAATGACCAGTCATTACATACCACCTTTCTAAATTTCAGCAGGCTGCTTGAATGCTAAAAAGGAGGCGAGCAAATTGGTTGATGGCTTTCGATTGCTATTTCTCCTTAAAGATGCGGAGAAGGTGCTTGACAAGATAGAAAATGCAACGGATCCCAACATGAAACTGACGCCCGAGGAAAGGTCAGTCTTTGCTAAATTGCAAGTGGCACTGGAGCGACGCAGCGCCCCCAAAGCTGAGTAGATTAGAAGGTAGCATTGACAAAAACAAATATGTAGTTTCAATAAAACTCACTTACAAGGACTACTTGAGAATAAACATGTATTATGCGTCTTTTCATTACATTATATTTCCGCATGTTTTCATCCACTAAAATAAACTGGCTGCAAATAAGATTTTCGCAACTCCCACAAACCAACAATGCACACAGTTTGTTTGCACTTCCTTTATACCCTCCTTCTTTGACACCAGAAACTGCGACAGATTTCAAAATCATTCTCGCAACAATTAAATATTGTTTGCACCTCCTTATGTTTAACGGCACATCCGCAGCATTTTCACATTGGTGTATTACTCATAAAAAAGCATTTATAATTGAAATTTTTTTTTTTGTATCGTGAAAAGTAAATATTGCTGCTGCAATTATAATCATTGAATTGAAAGAAAAATACCACAAATTATGCAATTTTACATGTCACTTGGTTTGAATAATATTAAATTTTTAGAGAATTCGTGACTGATTATTAGATCCTACATGTGTAGTCAGGGGTTTTAATGGTCAATGAATAAGTGCTTATTGAAAAATAAGTTGTTTATTTCTATACTTGACAATTACGTAGCATTATTGAGAGCAATCATATGCAAATTTCCAGTAGAATGCAGAATAAGTGTTCACCACGAGATACATAAATTAATGCAGTCGTTGCAAAAGCAACCTGCCATTCCCAGTGAACATGCCACCTTTGCACTTGGGGCAGGCTTTTAAGGACAGCTCACTGTCACTGCAACCTCCGCAAATACAAACGCATCCGCACCCAACAACGGCCACAGAGGCGCTGTGCACAAAACAAATATGGCAGTTAGTAGGAGTTGATGGCAACGATTGCGCTATGCGTCCCAGCACACGCACGCGTCTCACAGCACCAGAGATCTCATCGGTGTGCACAACAATCTTATTTGGAGAAGGGACTGGCTCGGACACATTGTCACTCCCATCCTCATATGGGGTGACAACCGGCACCCCCCAATGGTCCTCATGAGACACGTCATCAATTTCGATGTCATCCTCGTCGGTATCGTCGTTGATTTCCACGACGGGTAATTCAGACTTTTCCTGGGAGGCACCTCCAAATTGAGGCACACTGCGTTCCTGGAGATAACTGTCACACCAATGCACTGCATGGCCCCTCACATTTGCTTCGTGACGGCGTGCATCGAGTGCGTACATAAACGACCAGTTGAATGATCCAACATGTTTCATTTGCTCGTCGGTCATCCTGTAGAGAAAGGAAATTGCAATTATGAAAATTCAACAACAGTTTGTTCAGTCAAAACCCACAAAGTCCAACCCCGGCGGCCAATCCAAATGGATACCAACTCTGGAATCCAATTGCAATATGTCCGCTTTTTTAGTCAATTACCATCTGGATTAAAATTTTAGTGTTCATTCCATTTTAAGTGGATATGGCAATATTTTTCTTGTTCTTTTCAAATGTGAAGGAATTTTTTTCTAAATTGACGAATATTATTTTTTATGCAAAAATTAACTATGTGTGAGCTCCAATTTTATAAATTAGTTCAAAAATGGAATCAAATTTATCATAACTACCAACGAAAGCCAAATAAACAACTAAGTTGGAAATTAGTTTGAACATCCAATTGATTTCCAACTTGGAATCCAAATTGCAGCCTTATGGATGCTAAGAAACATTTTTATCAATTGGTGAAATGGAATGTAATCAACACACTATGTAATGAAGCCAAAAATGTGATCCAAAAACGTGGTAATAATGGATAAGGCACGGCCACAAATTTCTTAAGACAACACCTGGTGGACAATTGCTATTCTGCGCCGGAATAGGTATGGCGGCAGAGAGCACTTTGAAGATGAAGAGACTCACATCATCGACTGCAACACTTCTGTGTGCAATTGGGCGTAGTTCACTTTCAAGTTCTCCTCAGCCGCATCGAACATCTTGGCCCTGTAGAGAGCAGAGATGTACTCGGCTTCGTTAAGTTGATGGAAATGTTGGCGGATGCCATCATCAAACTGTGGTGCAGAATTCTGGAAAAATTGAGATATGCACATAATTTTACGTACTTGAGTGCACACAGAATAGCAATTTGGTAATAAACTCACACTTGCGTTCCTGCAGATCAATTTGTAGCAGCACTCGAATCCTGAAGAATTCATGGCTGTGCACTCAAAGATAGAGTCACCCGTTGGCAGCTTTGCCACCAACTGCAGACGGTACTTCTTGAAAAAATACTCCACGCTGCCTCGCAAGATTCCAGGATAAACCTTGACACAGTCCATTTCCGTTCCTGATCTAAAAATTTTATTATTAAATTCCTGGAAACGTTCCCTGTGCACACACGTGGGATGGATACTTGAGCTTGTGGATTAACTGGTGTGGTGGTGGGTGACGCCTCCAAACTCCAATGCGACCAGCATAACACATGAATAAGGTACCAGCTTAAAAATGATAGCAACACCAACAGCAGTGCGATTCAAAAAGTGGCGCGGATTCAACAATACACTTTGTAGTGCAGTTGGTTTTTGTGTGGCATCTGCCAGCAGGAATGAGGAATGTTAAACTGTGTATTATCTGTAGCCAATCAAATGTTATGTATCAATGAATTTTTCCATATATGCGGTTCATATAACATGAATGTATCACACCGGCAGTACGTTCAATAAATCAATCAATTTGTTGCGCATTTTAAGGCATCAACATCAACATGGTTTGTCACAGTTTCAAGTTTAAAACACACACGACAAGACATTTTAATGAATGTAACACCAACACATTAGAAATAACTGTGCCACACATATGAAGAAGAAAAGAAGATAGATTAATTGAAGACGTAAATTTTGCACAATCTTAATTAAATTAACTTCAGAGATATATACCATCAATCTATGTAGGTGTTAAGAACAAAACTGGACCAAATCAAAATCTCAGGGCTGATGAATTAGAAAATTGTTGCATTTATTCCTAAAAATATCGCACCTTTGCACTTTCGTAGTCAAGCATGTATAGGCATTTTAAGGGTTGGAATCGTCCATATTATGATACTTTTTTTCCATATATTTGCAATACACTTATAATAAATTTCAAGTTTCCGCAATATCAATTTTCAGTAATTAATAAGTGAGGAGGTTGGTGTGACGATTGGAAATACACATTTACATAAACTAGCCAATTATACTATCCAAAAACGCCAATGAAACGCAATTCTTCTGGTACTACACTTAGAGGATATATATAGAAGGGGGTCCCCTTGTCGACAAGCTGCCCAAGGATATTCAATTGGCACTGCAACCTTTTTGCAGATGCACACGTGCCCGCCGCCGACGGTTGCGTACCGTCAACGGTCGCGCTGTGCGTTCCAGCAGACGCACAGCATCCTCTTCAATAAGAAACATATCGTGGTGCTTCCCAGGGATCTCATCAAATACCACCACATTCAGATTTGGAGGAATAGGCTCAGGCATACTGTCCTTCCCCTCTTGAATTTGAAGAATATCTGGCATCACATGACCAACTGCCATGTCTTCATCAGACCCTTCGTGAATCTCCATGAATGATTCTGACTCCTTCTCATCAGACCTATCATCGAATACCAACACGGATGAGAGGGACTTTTCATCATTGGAACCTTCGTCGATGAGCTCGTCAAGTTCGGACACTTTCTCGAGGGAACTCTCATCAGTGTCCAGGTCAAGTTCAGACCCTTCCTCATCAGATGAAACTTCTTCAATTTCCAGGAATCCAATGCGTTCCTGGTTATTATTCACGTTGTTGGCCATTGGGGCGACATTCGTGTAATCATCACACCAGGGCACTGCATAGCCTCTAACCCGCGCATCATTTCGGCGAGCATCCAGCGCCTCCACAAAGGACAAGTTGAATGGACCCATCAGACGCTTTTGATCATCACTAAGCCTGTTTGAGAGAAAAATGCCATTTATGGATCAGAGCATATTCAATTAATACTTCAGCTTGATCGAGTTCGTTAACCCCAGCGACCATTCCGTCCAGTTATTTCCTGTTCCCCGATTGGATATTGGACAGTAGATTACTGATTATTTCCAAATATGATTTCTTTTCCTCTTCCCTAGCTAAAAACACATTTCAGTCTGAAATGTCACGGATATTTAAGAGCATTATCCGACCGGACATTGCTATTGAATCTTCGGCACCAAGATGAATTTTTATTTTTAAAATAAAAACGTTGCGATTTAACACTTTGGTTCAATGTTTCAAAAGGGAATTACGATCGGATGGTCAAATAATAGAGCGGATAGCAGCACTTTTAAAAACAACAAACGCATACCCCATTGCCTTCAGCACTTTCTCGTGCAGGTTGTCATACGTATCCACCAGATCATCTTCTGATGCGAAGAACATCTTTGAGCGGTACAATGCCGAAATGTATTCAATCTCATCTACGTCATGTGTATGGTTGCGGTGATCATCCAAATACTGAGCGGTGGAACCCTGCATCAAGATTGTGGGTATTCAGGGTTCAGGCATTAGGTCCACGATAAAGGCATAATAATCATAATAATGTACTCACAAATTTGCCGGGCTTGTGATCCGGGTTCCTGCTCTTCAATCTGTACCAGCAAACAAAACCATCCGACATGGTCGTGCACACAAAAGAAGTGTACCCCGTTTCCAGCTTGGTAACACGGTGCAGGTGGAATTTTCGGTAGTAGTGTTCCACGCTTCCCTTCAGGATGCCAGGATACACCTTCAGGGAGTCCATCGATTCGATCGCGCTCCTGGGCTTCCAATAAGGTAAGTATTTAGCGTTCCCTGTGCTAAAACCAGAGGCGCACAAACACGTGTGGCAAGGAAATACTGACAATATGACGAAATGGCCGTGTGACGCCCATTCATAAGCAACCAGCATAGTGTCAAATTAAAGATCTTGATCACCAGACACCAAGATGGACGAGCGTTGCTGGTTCTGTGTTGGACATTGGACGAAATCGCCACGTCATTGGAATTCAAAAAGTGGCGCGCTTTCACAGTAAAAAAATATAGATCAGACATATTTATTATTTAGCTACTCGTCGTAATTGCCCCTTGCAATTAAAGTCATCCACCTAGCACTAATAGTCACCCCTCCCATCAGGGTCGTTTTCGGTACATGGTCAAAAAACGTGAGTATGCGCGCGTGCAATAACCACACCAAAACTAAATCAGGACCTAGCGTTTGAAATAGATTGTTATATAGTTTCAAGAGAGACCAATTATTCAAACATATATTATCATTCAAATGTATATCAAAATATTATCCATGTTTTCATAATTGATCTTTGTTCACTAAATAGCTCTCCAATTTGCTTACATTTATCAATACTCATGTTATCAGAGAATTAGGTTGCACTTCTTGTATAAAAACACTACTTTTCACTAATTTAGTTATATTTTAGGGAACACACAGGGGAACTAATACTTGGATGTAGCACTTTTCAAGAATAAATGTGTATTAAAAGAAATAAGACAGGATTTTCACAATACAGCAGTACTCTGCCAATTTGCCAAACACTGTGCAGACCACAATTCTAATCACGTACGACTTCCAAAACATGGAAGGAACCAGGTTTGACTTAAAACTGAAAAAATATAAAAATCAGAATAAACTTTTCCAGTTGCAAATTCTAAAAAATGATTGTGAAGTGAGGGTACTTGCTACAAGCTATGGGTAGACAACTATTTTTCTACATATCTTCACTCGTACACTTAAAAGTTCGTAAAAATGTTGTCCAGTACTATGAGAAGAGCACATTGAAACAATTAGAACTGAAATGTCCCCTTGTGTGTTGATTTGGGGGAATTAAGGTCATTCACCACGTCACTGAAATTTCCTTGTTGCGGCCTTCTTGATGAGAAAGTCCCAGAAATTAGATTCGCCTGCGGCAAAGTGTTCCTGGGACCCAATCACGATGACCATGTGTCTGGCACGCGTTATCATCGCATTGATGCGCTCCGGAAGGGAGAGGAACCCAAGCGAAGGTGTATGTTGTGCATTGGGGTTGGTCGAACGCACCAACGAGATGAGGACAATGGAACTCTCCATTCCCTGGAACTCATCTACGGAGCCAATACTGACGACAGGGATGTTTTTCACTTCGGGTGCGTTCCTAGTGTAAACGTCTTTGAAGCAAGCCTTCAAGGTTTCTACCTGGAATTTAATTTGGTTAGTACAAATACAACTTCTCTAGGGTGATTTTAACAAACCTGGGCTGTGTAGGGGGTAAGCACAACAATCTCCGAATAACCCACTATTTCTCCAATTTGATAGAGGAGTCTGGACGTCAAAACTGCCTCGCAGCGATTCGATAGGGAGAGCGTGATGGGGTTCCGAATGGACTGCCAATTCCCATCTAACCACAGATACGCACCTTTCAAATCTTTCAGGTAGGGAATGTCGTTCAATTGACTCTTCAAGTCTAGAGTACGGTTGTTGTGTTGGGTGCATCCCGCACCGGCCGTCTATTGGGCATTCATGCAGATGTTATATTACTTTAGTTGCAGAGGTTGTTTACTATATCGCCCTGGTAGCGAGCAGAGCGTGTAAGTTCTATACTTTAACATAGCACTTCCACGCTCTGCTTGCTACCAGGGCGATATACAAACATTGCTTGACACATACCATTCCTCCTCCATAGAACGGCGTTGAAGCAAGTGCTACGAGTTCCGAATTGGCCCTGTGGTTTTCGGTTAAGCACGCACCAAATCCTTCGTTAGGAGTTGGGTACCTACAAAACGTTAATGGATGTACAACTGCTTGTAAAATCTATATTGAAATTACTTACTCGTCGCCATCAATGAAGAAATCACCACGCCTCTTCAAGAGGTGAATGAAGGAGACACCTCCATAGAACAGCTGTGCAAGGCGTGAGTTGTATCTAGGTGGCAGCTGGTTTTGGTCTCCCACCACAACAACTTGTTGCGGCTCCCCGTTGCTAATGAGTAGGGTCAGAACCTCAGCTGCTGTGGCAGCACACACCTCCTCTACCTGGACATAGACACAAAATGTTATTTATCACACGTAACCATCGACCATGTGTTTCACTACCGCAATAACCAACGGAGAGTAGTTAAACAGGCCCAATTTGGTTTTCTTGGGCACTGCAAGTCTTGGCAACACCTGAACCGTTCCGATGATGAGCTGGATGTCTTCGCTGGCTAGATACTGAGTGACTCTCACCCTCTTGTGTTGTGGCCTTCTATGCGTTCCTGATGTTGGTAATGGAGCCTGCTCACTCAGGACATGAAGTATTTTTTCCGGAGGGAATCCCTTCGAAAGCAATCTGTTGATTGTGGTTTCGGCACTCAGATTGGTTGGCACCGCGAGGAGGATCCTGGAATTGCAACAGTAACGTTTATGCAATCAAGATCAGTACACCAGACTGGGTGTGCTTGGGTAGTTGAATGCAACTGCTTTTATTGCCGGTGTATGTATTTTCAACCAGTCGCTGCAATAGGCGACACTATATGACGGAGGCTCTTATTAAATCATTTAAGCGAATAGAAATTTATGCCAATATTATACAAAATTTAGTTCTATGAATCTTATATCAGTTTACCCTTTCGGATAATCAAAGTTGTTTCCGAAAACATAGTTCTGGTTGCGACAAAATATATAATACAAGATATTATAGTGAGTGACATACTAGAGAGGGAATGCAAAATCTAAAAATTCCCTAACTTTTGTAGCTGCTTAACATTCAAAATTATATAAAATAAGTAGCGGGTTTCCTTACATAGCTGACGCAGGTGTATCTTCTTTGTGGTGAAAACATAATTGCATCAACATTTCGTCTAGACAACTAGTCTTTCCACAACCGCCTCCACCCATCACGGCCTTGATCGTACCGGCTGATCGAAGGAGAGTACAAACTGTATCCTTTTGGCTATCGGTGAGTCGAGAGTCGTAGAATCCCTCACCTCTCCTGAGTTTATCCAGCTGATAATCGGTGATCTGGAATTACATTGTCCCATGAGTAACAACGTTCTCTTTAATTCCCACGATTAGAAGAGTGTGGTAGTGTTTACTCAAAGTTTCTAAAAGTTCCGCAGATACGCAAAATTGCCAGGTGATTTGCAACATTAGTATAGATAGTGTTTATTTAGATAGTAATACCAGCAAGTAATATTACCAATGGTTTGCCGCTGTTGGGCTCCGCTTCATCTTCGAACCACAAATGCCCACATGAGGTCATGGCATCGATAACTCCGGTTTCCAGGAGTTTGAATTCCAAAGCAGGGATCTTGAAGTGGGCCCGGGAAACAAAATTGGAGGCAGAGTACAAAAAGCTGCCTTGATCAGGCCCTTCTTTGGTTTCATCCGACTTAGTGAAACCACTCATCGTTGGATATGTGAGGATGAGTGTGTTGCCATGAAACTTTGTCACAAACAACTTTTCAGCCCATTTCTTGCCGTGTTTGTCAGTCTCGTAGAACATCACGGAACACCCCACGGTTGCCGTAACAGCAACGATGTCATCTTGGCTCAACTCATATGGGAAAACAGCTGTGAATCGGTTCGTGTTACCAATCCTACTCAGCAGAACGTTCCTGGTCGCATGATCTAAAAGGAACGTCATCCTGGCCTTCTCAAGGGCAATGGGTAACAGGAGCCTGCAATTTGTGATTTGTGTTAATACATAGAACCATTACTTCTGGTTTGCTCATACATAAACATCGCCAAATCCAAAGAAGTGCCTTCTTGATAGATGCTCTTTGAGAACATGGGGTAATAGTTGTCGACCAAAACACTCTGCGCCTTATACCTGCGAACATAAATGTTTAATTTTGTGAGAGGTCAAACATGCAGATAGGTTTTTTTAGTGAACTTACTCGTAATCATCATCAAATGACGACTCCAGTTCAAGCAAGTCAGGAAGCACTTCCAAGTTGTATAAATTTGGACTACGTCTTCTGATCACGGGTTTTGGTCCTCTCCTAATCATGTACAACGGATTTCTTTCGCGGACTCTGTGATTCAAATTCCAGTACCCCACTTGAGACACAGGAATTTTAACGTAGTAATCTATTGTTTTTGATTTTCTTTGGAGGTCGGAGTAGTATCTGTCATCGCTCTTCCAAAACTCAAACGGGTTCGTTTTTCGGTCACGGCCAAACGTGAGTTCAGTTGACAGGTAACCTTTTTGATTCTGAAAGTTTTTGAAAATTTGATTAGACACACCAAGAAGGCATAAATACCATAAAAAATAAGGTTATGGTTTTTTTACAATTTGATAATAAACGTGGTAAAGTTTTAAATGATTTTTTTAAAAATAAACCAACTGATATTTGACGATTGTAAACCCCACACCTTCTTTGAAACCCCTCATTCTTTAATGCAGTCATTACACAAGTCCACTAGAGAAAGTGAGTGTGTCTTAAAAAACATGAACGAAATCTCAGGTGATATAATTTCATGACAATGACACGTGTAAAGTTACTGAAGTTACATAACATTACAGAAATACATCTTACGGGATCAAACTTTGACAGTTTCTCCCTCGCGGACATCTTCTTGTAGGCAGCTGTCTCTTCGATCCCCGTTAAATCTGTCGGGTCCTCGTCACTAAATTTGCTAAATCCCATCCTGGAGCGTATTTGCAATCCAAATTGGAACTAACAGTTGAAAAGAGCCGTAAACCAAAGAGCAGCCTTCAAAAGCGAAATCTCAAATGGAATGGAGGTTGACGGCTGGCAGGCGGGCACGCTAGAGTTGTCAGTATCGGTACGGTAGGGAGTGTATGAGAAAACGGAGGTGGGAACGCAGCCTCATTTTTAAAACGAATCTCGTGGTTACAAGACCTTGTTCCTGCAACTATGGAAGGGAAAATAATGGATTCAGAATATTTGAGAGCTTACAGTCATAAATTGGAAGAAGTGGCAAAATTATTTCCGCGCATTTAATAAAGTGACGCATGTAAGTGGCTCAACGTTCGCACCTCCTTCGACTTAATCAGCCTGCACATGCGCCATGCGCCCATGCGCAACGCGTAACTCATTTGTTTCTTTTTTGAATTTACAGTAACAGTAACGACTTTTGACTTTTATTAGCGGGCAGCGAGGTAGATGCTGCAACTGTAAAATAATTTGTGAACTATCTCAGCATTTACGGGCAGTTTATAATGGCGTCCCTAAAATCGTATCAAATAGGAGCGTTTGTGAGGTTTACAGATGGATTTGGTGCTGGGAAAAATGCGGCAATTTGTGATGGTGTAGGCTTTGGACGTGTAATGCGGTCCCCTAACGGAGGGAGAGTTCATGTGCAAATTTTTGTGTAATTGCAAAATTCTGATAAAATGTCGTCCGCAAATGCAAATAATTTTCTATTTCAGCTGCAGCGCAAATACTGTTCTTGGTGATAAGGGAAATGGAAAAGAATTGTTCTCGACAAGCAACTGCGAGAACATTGACATCAGTAGCATTGTGAATGAAGTCGTGGTTAAAGGCCCTTTTGACGATGTTGACTCCGATGTCGTGCCAGAATACACTTTTCGATTTCGGTGGGAAAATAAGGGTCTATCGACAAACGTTATGACCTCCTTTATTACAGTTACCACTCTGAAGGCAGCTTCGTCCAGGATCGGAATATTTACTTGAATAGACAGGAACGTTGCCAAATTTGCGAAGAAAGGTGCGTGAGGAAAGATTTTGCACCTTTTTATCTGTCGCGGTCTCGGCTGGGATTGGTGAATAAAACCATTGTAAGACAGTCCTCTTGCATATCTATTAGAAATAAAGCACTCTCTTTTCAAATGAATTCGGTTAGGTGCGCTTTGGAAAATGGAAGGATATCCTTGATGTTGGAAGCTACATTATTACGTCCAACGACGTTGCCAATTTCCCTTGGAGGCGGCGAAACACATGTGATGTGGCACCTGATGATCCGGAAAAGACAGATGATGTAAAGTATCCCGAGGCATGGAGGAGGGTACCTGCAGCGGCGTCAGCAAAAGTGCCACATTTGAATTTCAAGACTGTTTGCCGCATTACATCACTGGAAATTACCAACTCACCAAAGGGTCACCTATTTGAGCACCCTGTTCCACCTGGAGATGTACAGTTGACAGTGGAGCTACTCGTTAGGCCATCTGATGTTGGAGAACGACATACATGTCCTTACGAAGTCATCACAACAAACCAAAGTGAATGGCGCAATTTTTGGTTCAGTCTTTGTTTATGTTAATGGACAAATATTTTCATCTCTTCTTAAATCGTGTACCACTGAATCAATGTTACAATGGGTTCTACGTGTTCATTATGAACAAACTGGACATAATGCTGATATGATTTTTAAACAATTCAACATTAGAGGTGCAATAGTGTTGACTAATTCTCTCACAGTTGCAGATATTACTGGATGTGACGTTGAAGGGTACGTTGAGGTTGTTCAATCAGGATCGCAAGACAATCTCAACAGATGGCTCAGGAGGGGAGTGTTTTTTGGGCAGCCTCGCTTCCATTTCTCAAAGACATTTGACATTACCTCGAGGTAACTTATTATTTACCACTCAACCGGAATATGTAGCTAGGGAGCGTGCACTCTGCTCGTGGCTGCCCTCATAATGTGCTTGTATACATACATGGGTTTTAGGTGTTAGGTCATATGTCAAGTGTAGACTATTGTATTAATTTAGATATTAAATTAACAAAACAACGAGTATCAACATTAATTTAACGAGTTTCAATTAAAAATTATTTTGATGGAAATGCTCGTCAAATTTTATATTCAAAATCAACACTCATAATTTAAATTAAACTTGGAGTTAATGTGAAATTAAGAAATAAAGGGAATAGGAAAATATAAACATGATAACAAAGTCGATAGAGATATGGTGTCAAGTTACAATATGTACCAGAATCTATTTATCTCCAGAGCTCTGGAATTTGTTTCACAAAACACATCGAAAAAGGAGCGAGAGCAGCCCTAATTTCAACATATTGCATAAAACAATTATAATATGATCTTTCAATAGAGACAGCAATGAATCTATTTGAACTTAAAATCTCCGCCCCAGAGCATATCTTTATCATTTCGTCGGTATTATTTTGTAGTGTAAATTTATAATCAATTCTACCTATTGCAGAGTCATAAAAGAAACAGGAACGTTCCACAAGGCCAATACCAGAAACAGAGGCCTCTTCCCAACATCAGGCAAACTGAAGACTCTTGATTTGTACTCTGGCTGCGGCGGCCTCTCGTATGGTTTGGAAAAGTCAGGCCTCACACAGAGCAAATGGGCTGTGGAGAGAGACCCCAGTGCAGCCGGTGCTTTCCAAAAAAACTTTCCCCACTGCCACGTATTCAACGAGGATGTTACCGCTTGGTTTCAGAGAGTTCAGGTACCTTATTCTTGGCTAATGTTGCTTACAATTGTGCTACACATCCATAAATTCACAGGAAAGCCCGTCAGACACGACCCTTCCACAACCTGGCAAAGTGGATCTCATCTGCGGAGGACCACCTTGTCAGGGATTTTCAAGGCTGAATCGATACAAAGGCAACGATCAGTCACATGAGAAGGTGTGTTTCATTTTAACCATTTATTTTTGTCTACACAGTCCAGATTCATTACCATATATACAGTTTTTACTTTCATATATTGTTCCATGTGATACATATTATGTTAGGGTTAAGTTCAGGTTAAATTAAGATACTTTTTTTGTATCATCTCTGAAAATAATAACACACAATTTATTTAACTGTACAGAGAATGGAAACACCTGCATTTTTTGACGTGTGCATGTACCTGAAGCCAAATTACATCTTATTTGAAAATGTGGCCGCATTTGCGACAGAGAAAAATGGAGCCAACTTGCAGCAGGCTATGTCACTGTTAGTGGAAAATGATTACCAGGTGCGCTTCGGTGTCCTCAGGGCAGCTGCACACGGAGTGCCACAAACCAGGCAGAGGTGAATTTCGTATTTAGCTTCATAAGTGGGTTCACCTGACACTAAGATTGTTGTGTATCCAGGACCTTCATCCTCGCAGCAGCAATAGGGGTGCAGCTGCCTTCACTACCAAATGAAGACTACATTTGCCACCAAAAAATCAGAGCATTCAAAGTTGGTAAACAGGACGTGAGTAAATGTAACTTTTAGGAGCTTTTAAGATTTAATACCTTTCAAATTGACCATCCCTGCAGATCATAGGTCGGCACAAAGTACCAGCACTCTACTATGGCCAGGGAGTTTCTAATGCCATCAGTGATCTCGGTGAAACAACAACTGGTTTGAAAGTGCCTTATGAGACATCTGCCCACTCCGTTTTGCAGTCCGAGGTATGCTGAAAACTTATTCTATTGAGCTTATACTCTATAACACAAACACCAATGTGCTTTCTTCAGCTACGGAGTCACTCACATCATGCAACTCTACATACTCATGTATTTGCTATGAGCGAAGTTTACGAATTGCGTGCAAAGCACATTCCCCAAGGTGGAGACTGGAGGTGGTTACCGAACCAGGTTCTTGTTGGTTCTACTGGTACAGTCCTTTCAGAGACAATGTGAGTTCTTCTTTCTCTGATGTTATGTATTATGACAACCATTGTCGTATGATATTTAGTGAATACTCAGGAACGGGGAAAACCAAATCAATGTGCAAGTGCCAAACCCTCGCAGGGGTAATGTGTGAGCGACGACAAAAGGGTGCAGAAAAAACAATTCCATGGTGTCTCGCACATACAGCATCAAGGAATGCACACTGGGCTGGAGCACTTGGCAGACTCCATCCCCTGCAACCATTCCAGACGATCGTCACGACCCTCAATCCACTAAAGTCAAATGGAATCATCATCCATCCAACCCAGGACCGATTCATTACTGTGAGGGAAGCAGCAAGGGCCCAGTCCTTCCCAGACTCATTCCACTTCAGTGCTAATCGCAAAAGTGCCTTGAAGCAGGTGATTCAAGTTGTGCAAAACAATAAACATTATCACATTATATAAATGGACATTCATAACATTAACGCATAAACCAAACTAATTCCAGATTGGAAATGCTGTGCCACCCCTGCTTGCCAGAGCCATTGGGACAGAAATGCGTTCTTCCATGAAATGCAGGAGATTTTAATTCAGATTTGCCATTTTACTTTATTCCTCTGCACATCCACATCACTTATTACAATATAGTATTAAGCAATCAATTCTGAGAGAACAAATATTACAACTAAACCGCATGGGGATTGGGTTCTGTCACTGATTACAGAATTGCACACACTTCAGACGACTAGACTAATTTTATTTTAGATCTTATGTTGACATTTTAACATGCATATGTTTGAAATATCAGAAATGACACACAAAAATAAAATATAATTACTTGATTAAAAGGAATGTTTTATTATTATTGTAGGCAAATTTGGTATGTCAGGCTACCCCCCAAATTTTTTAATGCTATTACGTTCAGGGCAGTTTCAACATAATTTGAGGACGGCTCAAACAATACCTGCTGCAATGAACATACTTCCTTTAGGGCGCAGAAATCTCTGTTTCAAAGTGTGCTTCGACCTAACAAGTCGCCAGCAATACCAAAAATGTGTTAAAGACTGACCACTTCAAAAAAGAATGTATTGAATAATTTAAAACGTCCCTATCTACGTGTGGAAGAATATAGGTATCCAAAGGAGGCGCTGATGGGTCCGAAAGAGAGCAACTTGGAATGCATCGATTAAAACCGAATGACCCAAAGACCACAAACTTTCTGCGAACAGATGACTGACCATATATCAAAACAAGATAATAACATTTCAAAATTATACACTACTTATTGTAAAAAATCTATGTATATGTAAATTACTCTTCAAACTAAGTAATAAACTATTCTAAATCAAAATCAACTCCAGTGATTTTCAATACATCAACACTTGAAAGTAGAAAAAATGCGGGTCCAAACCCCAGTAGGGTGGCCAGATGCCCTGTTTTGGGAGGAAGGTTCCGGCTTTGGGGTTCCAAAAAATTACATTGATCTTATGGGTGAAAGTTGTGCGGGTTGCATCGAATTGCCTAAATACAGGCGTTTCCTTCTTTTCCCTCTATTGCTGGTTACCCTAAACCCCAGCATTTATAAGTCATCCACATACCTTCAACTAAAACTAAACCTTTTATACACACATGAGTTGCTGCATGCTTGCAAACACCAAGAATATAGGTAACATATTCGGCAAATAAATAGCCACCTATTGGTGGAAGTGGGAAACTAGAGGTGGTTTCCAACCTCGAATTTCATAATTCCAACCTCATTTTACGATACATACACTCATGCTAAAATATCATTAGCCACGGTGAGTGCATTCACCGATTCCAGAGATGACACCCGGGCGTCCACCTTGCATCAATAGTGTCAAACCCTTCAATAAAAGTCAACCCTCCCATCAGGGTCGTTTTCGGAACATGGGCAAACAATGTGCGCTTTTCCGTAGGTATAATATCAACGGACACTTTCTTGGTGCTGGGGGTGACTCCCGGGCGTCCACCTTGCATCACAAGTGTCCAACCTTGCAATAAAAGTCATCCACCTTGCAATAAAAGTCACCCCTACCATCAGGGCTGTTTTCGGTACATGGGCAAACAATGTGCGCTTTTCGGTAGGAACGCATATGCTGTTTTTGGTAGGTTTATCAACGGGCACTTTCTCGGTGCTGGGGGTGACTCCCGGGCGTCCACCTTGCATCAAAAGTGTCCAACCTTGCAATAAAAGTCATCCGCCTTACAATAAAAGTCACCCCTACCATCAGGGCTGTTTTCGGTACGTGGGCAAACAATGTGCGCTTTTCGGTAGGAACGCATAATTATGCTGTTTTCGGTAGGTTTATCAACGGGCACTTTCTCGGTGCTGGGGGTGACTCACGGGCGTCCACCTTGCATCAAAAGTGTCCAACCTTGCAATAAAAGTCATCCGCCTTGCAATAAAAGTCACCCCTACCATCGGGGCTGTTTTCGGTACATAGGCAAACAATGTGAGCTTCTCGGTAGGAACGCATATGCTGTTTTCGGTAGGTTTATCAACGGGCACTTTCTCGGTGCTGGGGGTGACTCCCGGGCGTCCACCTTGCATCACAAGTGTCCAACCTTGCAATAAAAGTCATCCGCCTTGCAATAAAAGTCACCCCTACCATCAGGGCTGTTTTCGGTACGTGGGCAAACAATGTGCGCTTTTCGGTAGGAACGCATATGCTGTTTTCGG
>Ga0209082_1000284_pt1 | contig 20821 bp, 17 predicted proteins | sample ColdCreekSource_FD_184127 | JGI IMG/M metagenome (GOLD analysis project Ga0209082, IMG submission 184127) | Groundwater microbial communities from Cold Creek, Nevada to study Microbial Dark Matter (Phase II) - Cold Creek Source (SPAdes) (version 3) | ecosystem: Environmental > Aquatic > Deep... | reverse complement strand
ACCAGTATTAAAATCTAACTGTAGTTCCTTGATGTACAGAGGCAAAAACGCTACCAAGGTGCCAAATACCAGACCAATCATGAGCAAAACTATCGTTGGGACTAGTAGGGCGGGGTCTTTCGTAAGCTGCCAAAAATCCCGTTGATTTTCTTGAACACGACTAGGATCTGACCCTTCAGGCAACCCAGTTTCTTTAATTTGACTAGAAAAAATCAAAGCCAGCACCCCACAAGTTGCCGAAAGCCCAAAAAGAACTTCGTGCCCCGTACCCTGGGGAAAATATTGCTTGCCAGTAGCTTGCAAAAATCCTCCCAAAGCAGGGCCAATAGACATCCCCACTGGCACAGCTAGATTCATATAACCAATCAATTTTCCTCGATGCTGAATTGGTGAAAGATCCACCACCAAAGCACTATAACCAATGGTAAAAGCAGCAATGCTAATGCCATGAAAAGCTCGAATGGATGCTAGACCATAAACAGAATGTAGTAAGACATAAAAGACAGGGGCTAAAGCCGCCACCAGCGTTCCAATCAGAATTACTATTTTGCGACTACGACGATCCGCTACTTTTCCTAACCAAGTACGGGAAGCTAACAGTCCGATGGCAAAACTACCCATAACTAAGCCAACTTCCTTGGTAGTTCCACCTAAATCTTGAATGTAGATAGGTAAAGTGGGTAACAAGAGAGTAATGCTGATCCAAAATAACAGTCCAGCTAAAAACAGATAAATGAGCTTCTGTTTAGTTGACGACGGGAGAACTTTCCAGACTTCCACAGATGTTTACAAAATAAAGACCATTAGCATTGTTAATCTAACTTAATACTGAGAGGAAAACATTTCACGGCAACAGCGATCGCCAATTTGATTCCTTGCTGCTTACCCGCAAGATTACTAGTGGGCAGATCCCCAAGTACTCCTTAAAATTGGAAAGACTACGAAGTCAATAACTTATGAATAACTCCTATGAATCACAATAGATTATCCAATAAGAATTTAAAGCAAGGTTTGGGGTTTTTCGCCGCTGCGATCGATGCCACTCTCATTTACAACTTCAGTCAAGATTTATCCGACATCAAACTATTTATTCTCAAGCTATTACTAACCATTTTTGTTTCGGCAGGTATTTGGCTGATCATTTGCTATGTGATCGATCGCATTGACGCTGGTTAACATGAGTTCGATGAGCCACAAAATGAAATGGTTTAGGTTGGGAAAAGGGAAAAGGGCTAGTTAAGCATGACTATTAATATCTTCCTGAACCCAATTTTCTACTGGCTGGCCATCTTTACGACGCAGTTTGATTTCACGCATAATAATTAACCCCGATTCTGGTGGTGCTGGTTTCTCTTCAAAAGAAATCTCATAATCATCAGGATTCTCATTTCTTTCCCGCAACCAATCCTGAACTTTAATCTCACAAAAGAAAGACTGCCCCTGCTCAAACATACGGCTAATTTGCATTGACAGGCTGTGAATATTTAAACGAGCCATTTTTTTAAGTTTTTAGTTGTTGGTTTTTAGTTTTTAGTATCTAATTCTAGGATCAATATAGGCATTAATAATATCGATCGCAATACTAGCCAACACCACAATAATTCCGAAAAATACCATTACCCCTTGGACAGTAGGATAATCCCGCAAAGAAATCGCTTCATATAATCTATTACCTAATCCTGGCCAAGAGAAAGTCACTTCCGTTAGTACTGCACCACCCAGTAGGGCAGCAAAGGTTAAACCTAGCACGGTAATCACAGGGATTAAAGCATTTTTCATAGCGTGGTTCAGCAAAATATTCTTTTCAGTGATGCCTCTGGCTCTAGCTGCTTCCACATAGTCTGCTTGGAGTGTCTGCTTGAGATTCACCCGCACAATCCGTTCAAAGATACCGCTGAGGAGTAAGCCTAACGTTAGACTAGGCAAAGCTAAATAATGAATCGTATTAAGAAGCATTCCTAGATCCCCCGCCAGCAGACTATCAATGAGATATAGCCCCGTAATATTGGGGGGTGTGGTTGCACTCACAGGAAAACGAGTACCCAGGGGAAACCAATTGAGGTTAACGGCAAAGATTAGCTGCAATACCATCCCCACCCAAAACAGAGGCAGAGAATAGGTAATAATGCCGAATAATCTACCCCCAACATCGAAAAATTTATTGTCAGAGGCAGCAGAAACCATCCCTGTAAAAACTCCCACTGTCACCGCCACGATCATGCTGCAAAAAGCGAGTTCAACAGTAGCAGGAAAGTACTCTTGGATTACTGACCAAACGGATAAACCTCGGCTGGAGAGGGAGCTACCTAAGTTAAAGCTAAGTAGATCTTTGAGGTATGCTAGATATTGCTGCCAGAGAGGATCGGTTAAACCAAGTTGCGATCGCAATGCCGCCTTAGCAGCTTCGGGGGCGCGAGTACCTAAAATCGCATCGGCGGGATCTCCTGGAGTTGCCCTAAGCAACAAAAATACAATCGTGGCAATGGTCAACAGCATCAAGGGAGCGAGCAACAGACGAACCAAAATATAGGATTGTAAAGCTTTGGAACGAGACATAATCAGCGATGATGAATAATCCTAAATAATCCTATTAGTTATAGCAGTCACTACGCTAACTTGAATAATCTTGGATAATCCGCAAGCCGACGCACGTTAGCTCTATTTATCAAGAGTTTTCTCAAGTCCACTTCTTGATTACTTTTCATAAAACCCTTGCGCCTTATGGGAAGCGGTACCTTTTAGAACTGCGTCTTTGCGTCTTTGCCCCGAACTAAGCGGGATAAACGTCTTTGCGACGCGAAGCTAGTCCTTTAGTGCGCGAGTTTTAATTGGAATTGTCTAAACAAACTTCGTATTAGATGGTATCCCGCCCGATGCCCAACTCTTTCTTACTTTTTTTGAGTTCTTTCCAGAGGGATTTAATCTGGCGATAGGCTTCGTCAGGAGGAAGTTTTCCAGCGGTTTCCAAATTACAGATATAGCTGATTTTTTGGGCAAATTCCTGCAAATTGGAATTGAACACCAGGTTTTCTGGCTTCACTCGGCCGTGGTAAGAATATCTAGGATGAAGGAAATCGGCTTTATTTTGATTAGTTGTCATAGTTCGGGGATGTACTGTGAAACCAAATTGATAACAACTTTTAGCTGCATCTGGTTTCAGCTTAACAATTTTTTACAATCGTTGGTATTTTTAGGATTAAAATAAGGTTTCTTAAAACGCTACAGACAAGCGCTACTATAAATAGGGTTTTATGTCAGAGTTTTATGTTTTTTATATTAACAAGATTTTCAGGTTTTATTAACCTATTCTTAACTTAAACTTTACGGTTAACCGTCAACCATCGCAATTACTAACACTTAACACTGAAGTATGTCACAGGCAGAAAAACTATACGAAGGTAAGGCAAAAATTCTCTATACCACCGCAGATCCAGAAATATTGCTCACTGTCTATAAAGATGATGCGACAGCCTTCAATGCCCAGAAACGGGGACAAATTAAGGGCAAAGGAGAGATCAATTGTCAAATCACCGCAGCATTGTTTGCCTGGTTAGGGTCAATGGATATTCCCACCCACTATCTGGATTGCCCCGCACCTAACCAAATGCGAGTCAAAGCGGTGACCATTGTGCCGATAGAAGTGGTGGTGAGAAACATCGCTGCGGGAAGTCTGTGTCGTCAGACAGGGTTACCAGAGGGCAAAATATTAACACCCCCCTTGGTAGAATATTACTACAAAAGTGATGAATTGGGAGATCCTTTGTTGACTCGCGATCGCCTATTTTTATTAGATTTAGTTACACCAGAAAGATTAGCTGAAATCGAAAAAATGGCGCTAAAAATAAACCAAAATCTGCAAAGTTTTTTCAATAAATGCCAGATTACCTTGGTAGATTTTAAACTTGAATTTGGCATTGATCGCCAAGAAAATTTGCTGTTAGCTGATGAAATAAGTCCTGATACTTGTCGTCTCTGGGATCAAGGTCAGAATCATCCTCAGTCTAGGATAATGGATAAAGACCGTTTTCGCCAAGATTTGGGTCAAGTAGAAGCTGCATATCAAGAAGTTCAACAGCGAGTTTTAGCTCAGTTAAAGCCTTAGATCTCTTCCTCAATTAAATTTAATTCGTTTTATCAAGTATTTAACTTTAATAGTCCAATCTAAGTGAGCATAATTAATTTACTAAATAGGGAACTTAGAACGAAGTAAATAGTCATATTTTCCTGGTAATTGAGTGACTTCTGTCTACTTATGAGACTTCATTTTGATGACAAGTCACCAAGAAATCAATTTAGCGAGCGACCTTGATGAGGTTTCCTCATCTAAAGCATATGCGCAGCGGTATCCTTTAGGACGCGCGAGCTTGGCTTAAAGCTTAAGTCCGTTTAAACGGACTTTGGTTATCAGACAGATAATTTATTATCTGGCTACTGAAAATGAAATAGCTCTGTCTGTCTGCCATAGTTTTCCGAAAGTTAGTTCAAATTCGTCTGTCGTGAGTTAAATTGGTCAACCGAAAGCAAGATAATTACGAAGTCACTGGAAGCTCCGTCGTCCCAAGGCGTAGTCGCTCTGACAAAAATTGTCTGCTCCCATAGTTCTCTATCTGGTGTGTGGAAGTGTTTATCGAAGTAAAAAAATTGCGTCTATCTCCTACCTTAGTTACAATCTTGGCAACCACCCTCGCTGGTAGTGTTACTCTTCCAAGCAGAGCCGAAAATCTTCCCCATCATCAGTCTAGGGAAGTTTCTAACAAAATTTCTAGTCAAAGTTTCAGTAAAGTTCCTCTTAAAAGCAGAATTTCCAGCAAAATTTCCAGCAAAGTTGTGGTTAACAACGGAGCTTCTCTTCTAGGCAAAATTCAGCCAATCCAACTAGCCCAAAACTCTGACCCAGAATTGCCCTCTGCTGATAATGCTCAAGTTGCTCCTGACATCAAGTTGCCAGAATTCAACCCCGCAGAATCGAAAACCCCAGGTAACGACAATATCGAAGTTCCGCCCCAAGATGGGGACACAGGCAAGGAACAACCAGCCGCTGCCAAAGAACCTCGTGTGTTAGTGGCAGAAGTAGTAGTCAACGGCGGGAATCAAGAGTTAAAAGATATTGTTTACGCCACCATTGCCACCGAACCAGGGAGAACCACCACCAGAACTCAACTACAGGAAGATGTCAATGCCGTCTACGCCACTGGGTATTTTCAAAATGTGGAAGTAACTCCAGGGGATACTCCTCTTGGGGTCAGAATTACTTTTGATATTGAAGCCAACCCGATTTTGAAAGATGTCAATATCAAAACTGTCTCCCAGGAAGAGGGTAGTGGTGTGTTACCAGCGGAGAAGGTGGACGAGTTTTTTGGCGCTAACTACGGTCGTATTCTCAATCTGCGAGAACTCCAACAAGGCATTATTAAAGTAAACGAATGGTACGGCAAGAACGGCTATCAACTGGCTCAGGTTGTGGGCGCACCCCAGGTTAGCCCTGAAGGAGATGTTACCCTGGTAGTTGCAGAGGGCATCATTGAAGATATCAAAGTTAGATACTTCGACGAAAATGATGAACCGATTAAGGGAAAAACCCGTGAATATATCGTCACCAGAGAAGTAGAACTTGCTTCAGGGGATGTCTTTAATCGGGATACTGCCAGCAAAGATTTACAGCGAATCTATGGCTTAGGCATTTTTGAGGATGCTCGTTTTTCCTTTAGTCCAGGGGAAGATCCCAGCAAAGTGGTAGTCAATATCGACGTGGTGGAAGGTAGCAGTGGCTCCGTTGCTGCGGGGGCAGGTTTTAGTTCCGATAGTGGCTTGTTTGGTACAGCGAGCTATCAACAAAAAAACTTTCGTGGCCGTAATCAAACCTTGGGAACAGAAGTACAAGTAGGGGATGATAGTTTGCTGTTTGATCTGAACTTTACCGATCCTTGGATTGCAGGTAGCAAAAGCCGTACTTCTTATACCGTTAACGCTTTTCGTCGTCGTTCCATCTCCCTAGTTTTTAATGGAGATAATGATATTAATACCGATAATGGTAATGATTCTCCCCGTATTGTGCGGACTGGAGCGGGAATTAACTTTGCCCGTCCTCTCCCCGCCGATCCTTTTAAGAAAAGAGATTGGACTCTCTCCACAGGGATTAAATATCAAAGGATTGAAGTCAAAAATAGTGATGGAGACTTAGCTCCATTATCGAGGGATACTAGCAATAATGGTGTTGACGATCGCTTTAACCTAGCTGGAGGAGATGACGGTACAGATGATCTCTTGTCTTTGAGTTTTAATGCTACCCGCGATCGCCGTAATAATCCACTGCAACCCACCAAAGGTTCTTTACTCAGAGTTGGTACAGAGCAGACTATTCCTGTGGACGGTATTTTCTTTAATCGGGTGAGGGCTAACTATAGCCAATACTTCCCCATCAATATCATTCCCTTTGGTGGTGAGACTGAGGCGCTGGCGTTTAACTTCCAAGCAGGGACTATTCTGGGAGATTTACCCCCTTACGAAGCTTTTATTTTGGGTGGTAGTAACTCTATCAGAGGCTTTGGTGATGGAGAAGTTGGAAGTGGGAAGAGTTTTTTCCAGGCTACAGCAGAATATCGTTTCCCGATCTTTAAAATTGTCGGGGGCGCGCTATTTTTTGACTACGGTTCAGCTTTAGGTTCAGAAGGGGATGTCCCAGGTAGTCCTTCGGAGGAGCGAGAGCTTCCTGGTAACGGTTTTGGCTATGGTTTGGGGGCAAGGGTGCAGTCTCCAGTGGGAACAATCCGTGTGGATTACGCGATTAATGACAATGGGGGCAATCAGATTCAATTTGGGATTGGGGAGAAGTTTTAAGTTCAATAGCTTCTGGCTTCTAGCCTCTAACTTCTAGCTTGTACACAACAGACATATCTTATGAGTAAACAACTTTACTCCCAGCAAATATGGGAAATACGCTGAATCAAGCCTTTGAACTGTCAGGCATAGGTCTGCATCTGGGGAGGTGTAGCACGGTAAGAGTAATGCCTGCTCTACCAGGGGCGGGTCGCTATTTTGTGCGAGTAGATTTACCTGACACACCACAAATTCCTGCCCAAATCGCAGCCGTAGGACAAACCACCTTATCCACGGAACTACTTGTAGGAACAGCTAAAGTTAGGACGGTAGAGCATCTTTTAGCCTCTCTGGTAGCATCTGGGATAGATGATGCGCGCATAGAAATCGACGGCGAAGAATTGCCCTTGTTAGATGGTTCAGGTAAAAACTGGTGTGAAGCGATCGCTGTAGCAGGAATACAGCCTCAACAGGATCAGCTTGAACAAGTGTCTATTACCCCCCAATCACCGATATGGATTCGGGATGGTGACTGTTTTGTGGCAGCGTTACCCGCGACCCAAACCCGCTTTACCTACGGAATTGATTTCCCCTATCAAGTGATCGGTAATCAGTGGCATAGTTGGAGTCCTGGGGAAGAAAATTTTGCGACGGAAATTGCCCCCGCCCGTACTTTTGGCTTTGCAGAGCAAATAGAGCAGTTACAACAGGCAGGATTAATTAAAGGGGGAAACTTAGAAAATGCCCTAGTTTGTAGCCATCAAGGCTGGGTCAATCCACCCCTCAGATTTACGAATGAACCAGCCCGTCATAAACTATTAGATTTAGTAGGAGATCTGAGTTTATTAGGTCAATTACCAACGGCCCATATCATTGCCTACAAAGCAAGCCACAAACTACATACTCAATTAGCCAAACAGCTAGCTGAAATCATTGAACAGTGAACAGTAAACAGTGAACAAAGATACATTCTAGGGTGGGCATCGAAAAATAATAAGAATAAATACCGATTATTTAGGTAATGCCCACCGATTCCATTAATTTCATCAGTAATCAGTAATCAGTAATCAGTAATCAATAATTAAAATAATGGATTCTGTCATCGCCACTTCTAACCACCAGCTTAAAACCACTTTTAATATTCAAGAAATTCATCAGCTATTACCCCATCGTCATCCTTTTGCCCTAGTCGATCGCATTATCGATTATGTTCCTGGAGAAATGGCAGTGGGCATTAAGAATGTGACTTTCAATGAACCCTTTTTTCCTGGACATATTCCTGGCTTTCCCCTGATGCCTGGAGTCTTGATGGTGGAGGCAATGGCACAGGTAGGAGGGATTATCTTAGTTCAGTTACCTGGAATGCAGGGTAAATTCTTTGCCTTTGCGGGGATTGATAAAGTGCGTTTCCGTCGCCCTGTGACCCCTGGCGATCGCTTGACCATGACTGTAGAACTTTTGTCCCTAAAGCAAAATCGGATTGCGAAGATGCAGGGAACAGGAGAAGTGGATGGGGAATTGGCAGTCAAGGGGGAAATGTTATTTTCTTTGATCGAACAGTAAAAGAGCTTTAAGCTCTAAGCTCTAAGCTCCAAGCGGAACGATATTTTTTAGGAACTTAATCTTTTTAGCCTGTTTATCCTGAATAGATAAGCTATCATCGTGCATAACTTTGAATTCTTAGTAGAAGACGCGAAGCAACCAAGGCATCCTCATCAAATTTCAGGGTCTAAAACCTCGTCATTTAAGGCTGACTTCTGACTACATGCGGACAAGTCCTTTGTGACTTCTGACTTCTGACTTCTGACTTCTGACTTAATCTAGGAGAATTGATTTTGACAGCCTTAATTCATCCCACTGCTGTGATCAATAAAAATGCTCAAATACACCCGACGGTGGAGATCAAACCTTATGCAGTGATCGGTAGTCAGGTCAGGATCGGGGCAAATACAGTAGTTGGCAGCCATGCAGTCATTGACGGCTTAACTACCATTGGTCGAGAAAACCAGATTTTTCCTGGTGTGGCCATTGGGTTAGAACCCCAGGATCTCAAGTATAGGGGGGCAAATAGCGAGGTGATTATTGGCGATCGCAATCGGATTCGAGAGTATGTCACCATTAACCGCGCGACGGAGGGCGGGGAAGCCACTGTAATTGGCAACGATAATCTGCTGATGGCCTATAGTCATGTTGGTCATAACTGCATGATTGAGAATGAGGTGGTAATTGCCAATAGTGTTGCGATCGCTGGTCATGTACATATTGAGTCAATGGCGATTATTAGTGGTGTTCTGGGGATTCATCAATTTGTCCATATCGGCCAGATGGCGATGGTGGGGGGAATGAGTCGTATTAGCCGTGATGTACCCCCTTATATGATGGTGGAAGGGAATCCTGCCAAAGTGCGATCGCTAAATCTAGTGGGTTTGAAACGGCGGGGATTTAGTGCTGAAGAAATCCGTCAGTTAAAACAAGCCTTTCGTTCCCTTTACCTGCAAAATCTTCCTGTACAAGAAGCGATCGCCCAACTCGATCAGCTAACGGATAACCCCCATGTTAAGTATCTTCAGAAGTTTATCCAGTTTTCTCTAGCAGATAACCGTCGCGGGCTAATTGGTGGTAAGTAAAGAAGCTTCGCCCCAGCTATTAGCTTTGAACTTTTAGAGCTAATAGCAATTAGCATATATAGCGTTTCTCGTATTTATAAGATAAACCTGGGTTTTCTTTGGGGAAAGGGAAAAAGCTGTACCTCATGGATCTAAGAATTGCTATATAGCAATTCTAAATGAAATGAAAAATTTCTATATGCCCTAAAGGATTCCCTATCGGTCACGAAGCGGTATCCTTTAGGACTCCCTACTACCTACTCCCTACTACTTAAAACCAATCAATGTAGTTTCATGAATCAAATAGGATTGCTATACGATTTAGATTAAGAGCATTTGTTACTTTAAATTGTGTTAAATCCTGAATTCAAACAAGTAGTTGTTATTAATAAATATTGCACTACAAAAACTAATAATTAATAGCTAATATTCAAAGTAGTTGTCGTAAAAGGAAAAGGGTTTAAACCCAGTAGAACGGCAAATAGTCTTGTTTAAGTACTTAGATAAAGCTCAAGTTTTACATCTTATTTACGGATTTTACTACCTGTTAAATCTTGCTATCTGTACTGCTATCTAGCGAAAAACATGTCAGAATACAAACTACTATTAAATTATTAATTATTAATTACTAATGATGGTCAAGATTGTATCCCTGATTATCTGGACTACAGTTTACTGTGGATATCAGGTCGAGTCGGCGATCGCCCTCGAAGATAATAGTTCCAATTTCCAGAATCAAATATTCCTAGGAGACAATGGAGTAGCAAATCAAAATGGGGAGAACTCACAGGAAAACTTGACCAAGATCTTGATTTTGGCGGGATTAGTTTCTGGAGTAAGTGTCATTGGTTGGCAATTATCTCGTCAGAGCCATTCAGTCAAATCTCTGCCATTATTAGGGAAAACTAGTCAGAAAGCTCTGATTGATCGGGTAAGTCTTAAATTGCGTCGCCAACTCTTGCGGTTAATTAATGATCCTCAAACGGCGAATCGTTTACTGATGGGTATGCATCAACATCATCGCGATCGCAACCCTGATTGGTTAGCAGAAAAAGTAATTTATGACCTACGGCGAGGAAGATAAACAGGCTTCTTCTGGAGCTAAGCTGTCAGGTATTTAATTTGTCTTTCTAGACCGAAGGGGGGACTGGGAGACTGGGAGAGGATTTGACAGTTTTTCCTCTAATTCAAACATACCCAATTTAAATGATTAACAGCTTATTAGCTTCAATCAAAAAGGACTAGCGACCCGTCGCGAAGCTTGTTTTTTAGTAAAAGCCGCCCTAGACATCCCGCAGACAATAAGATCTTACATTCAATCGCCCTTGTAACAATTACATCAAGGCTAAAGACTAAAAGCTAAAAGCTTGTTGATAAACTAACCCAAAAGCGTGGCTTATTAGTAATTAAATCTGTTAGATTAGGGAAAAAAAGTTTTTTTGGTTAAGTAGAAATTATTTTCTAATTTGCAAATTTTATCTTACGTATTGCGATAATCATAATAACTATAGTTAAACAGTAAACGCTAATAAACACTATGGAAAATTGTCAAAATCAGCAGCAAATGACCCTAGACATCTCTCCCGTCCGTCGACCCAATCGACAAACCCAAAAAACTAAAGCCATTATTGGTCGGCTAGCTGCGGGATGGATGATTTTGCAAACCTGTTTCTTGGCAACTCCAGTCCTTGCCCAGCAGCGTTCTAAAAATGACCTCAGCTACAGTGAATTTATCGAAAAACTAGAGTCTGACCAGGTGGAAAAAGTAGAGATTGACGAAACTACTCATAAAGCCAGTGTCGTTTTAAAAGGACAGACCAAAGACGATCCTGCCAGCGAAGTACTATTATTTGAGCGCGACCAAGATTTGATTCCCCAGATCAGAGCCAAGAACGTTGACTTTGGGATTAAAAACTCTACCGACCATTCCACCACGGTGGGGATTTTGCTCAACCTGCTGATCATCATGGTGCTGTTGACGGGGTTGATTATGATTTTGCGTCGCTCGGCAAATGCTTCGGGTCAGGCGATGAACTTTGGTCGCTCTAAAGCCAAGTTTCAAATGGAAGCGAAGACAGGTATTCAGTTTGATGATGTGGCAGGCATTGAAGAAGCGAAAGAAGAATTACAAGAAGTTGTCACCTTTCTCAAAGAGCCTGAAAGGTTTACGGCAGTGGGAGCAAAAATACCTCGTGGCGTATTATTGGTCGGGCCTCCTGGGACGGGTAAAACCTTGTTAGCCAGGGCAATATCAGGAGAAGCTGGAGTACCCTTTTTTAGTATTTCAGGTTCGGAGTTTGTCGAAATGTTTGTGGGGGTGGGAGCCTCTCGCGTCCGTGACCTATTTAAAAAAGCCAAAGAAAATGCTCCATGCTTGGTGTTTATCGATGAAATTGATGCCGTTGGTCGCCAGAGAGGGACAGGTATTGGCGGGGGTAATGATGAGCGGGAACAAACCCTCAATCAACTCCTAACAGAAATGGATGGTTTTGAGGGCAACAGTGGCATTATTGTAATTGCTGCCACCAACCGTCCTGATGTTTTAGATAAAGCGCTAATGCGTCCAGGTCGTTTCGATCGCCAGGTAATTGTAGACTATCCCGACTTAAATGGTCGATTGGGTATTCTCGAAGTTCATGCTCGTGGCAAAAAGATTGCTCCTGAAGTATCCCTCGAAGCGATCGCCCGTCGGACTCCTGGTTTTAGTGGTGCAGACTTAGCAAACCTCCTCAACGAAGCAGCCATTTTAACTGCCAGAAGACATAAAACTGCCGTCACTATGCTAGAAGTTAATGATGCGGTAGACCGTATTGTCGCGGGGATGGAAGGCGTTCCCTTGGTAGATAGTAAATCCAAGCGACTAACTGCCTATCACGAGGTTGGTCATGCGATCGTGGCGACGATGGTTCCTGGTCACGATCCTGTAGAAAAAGTCACCCTGATTCCCCGTGGTGGTGCAGGAGGACTAACCTGGTTCACTCCCGACGAAGAAATGGGATTAGAAAGTAAGAGCAAAATTCTAGCTAAGATTACTGCCACCCTAGGAGGTAGAGCAGCAGAAGAAGAGGTCTTTGGGGTGGATGAGGTGACCCAGGGAGCTAGCCAAGACATTCAAATGGTGACTTCTTTTGCGCGACAAATGGTAACCAAGTTTGGCATGTCTGATTTAGGAGCGCTGGCACTAGAAGGTCAGGAGCAACCTGTATTCTTAGGAGGGGATTCAGGCTCCCGCAACGAATATTCCGAAGAAGTTGCCGCTCAGATAGATATCCGTATTAGAAACATCGCTTTTGATTGTCTTAATAAGGCGAGGGGCATTATCAGTGAGAATCGATTAGCTGTCGATCGCATTGTGGATATTCTGATCGAACAAGAAACAATTAACGGCGCTGAATTTCGGGAGTTACTAGCAAAATTCTCTCCCGTATATGGCTCTAGTCAGAAAGAAGATAAGATGCGTAGTCTGTTGAGTAAAAGTTAGTAGTTCAGTTAGGGGCGAACGGCCGTTCGCCCGTACAAAAGTCTTAAAAAATAAAGTCCTAAAAGATAAACGATCGCTCTATCAAAATTATGACAAGAGCGATCGTTTAATAATGAAGTCAGAAGTCAGAAGTCACAAAGGACTTGTCCGCATGTAGTCAGAAGTCAGAACTTAATATCGTTTTACTGTTTGATTAAGACAGATAGCTAGAAGCTAGAAGCTAAAAGCTAGAAGCTAATTAAAACCCAGTTCCATTAGCATCAACACCAATCAACTCATCCAGTTGAGCTTCCGAAAGCGGGTCGCCGCCAAGGTTCTCGTACTGTTGAATTGCCGCTCCAGCGAAGGGGGCATTATAGCTAGTACCTACTTCATTGGTGATCCAATCATTACGACGGTCATTATGAGAGAAATCATCCACTGCTCCAGGGCCACCTACCACAGCACCATAAAGAAGGTGATCATTAGGGCGATCGCTACCATCTAGAGGAGCAGTATCCGCAGAACCGCGATGGTGAGTACGTTCTGCATAATTCTCCCCAAATCCCACTACATAACTAAAATTAGCAGGATTATCTCCCAGAACATAGTCCACTTGTTTGTGGGCAAAATCGCTGAACTTAGAGTTAGCTTCCACCTTGTCGTTGTACCATTCCGCAGCAAAGGCAGCAGACATAGCTAAGGGTACAGAAGCCCAGTTGTTACGGAAAGCAAAACCACCGCTAGTATATTTCACACTACCTTTGCCGTCTGCCCAAGTATTTAACCAATTTTGGGTCTGTTGCTTAAAGAAGGGGTCACTACTATCTTTAGCGAGTAATGTCGCAGCAGCATAGGAATGATTATCTGTAGCATAGGACCAGTCTCCCAAAGAACCCACCTCACTCTTAAAGTAGTTCTCAGCTTTAGTTAAATACTTGCTATCGCCCGTAGCTCGATATAACCAAGCTCCACCTAGAGTCATTTCATCACTATCACCACTCCAGCTAGTATAGAAAGGAGAAGCTTGAGGCACGGAATCACTGTACTTACCACGATGGGTTTCAGCAAATTCATAGAGGGCTTCGGCATTTTTAACCAACTCATCAGCATAGGCATCATCAGTACCACGGAATAGTACCGCCGCCGAAGCAAGAGCCGAAGCAGTCCCCGCCGCCGCATCAGAACCTGGGCGACTATTATCAATATAGAAGGATGGACGAGCTGCTTTACTTTCGATTTCTTCAGGAGATACCCAGTGGTCATGGTCGGCTTTATCTCCTACCTGAACCCAAAGGCGCTCGGTTTTCCCTGAGCTGTCCATTTCGTGAGCTTTCAAGAACCAGTCGGTTCCCCACTTGACCGCTTCCATCATCTCATCCAGTTGTCCTGATTGAGCATAGGCTTCTTTGTAGTCTGCCCCACCCCATGCCAGCATGGTGTTGCTAAATGCCATCGGCTGAATGAATTTGATGTGATCTCCTGCGTCGAAATAACCCCCTCCTAAATCTTTGCCGACATCTTTACCGTCGTTAGTAGTAGAATCGGCGCGCCATTCTAAACGGTTATCCTTGGGTAAAGCGCCAGAACGGTTAGCTTCAAAGAAGAGGAAGTTTTTCTGTAATGCTTCGCCATAGGAGAATTGTCCACTTTGCCCTACAGATTCACCAGAAGAGTCAGGAATGTTGACAGGCTCAGGCATGCTTACAGGTTCAGGAGTACTCATAGGCTCAGGCATACTCACAGGCTCAGGCATACTCACAGGGTCGGGCATGCTAAATTCTGGTTTTACGGCTTCTTTGCCACCGTCATCGATAATGAAAATCGGTTTGATAGACTGTCCTGGTTCGAGAGTTGCTTGATCGTTTTGTCCTTTGATGGTGTAGTTGCCGTCGCCGTTGTCCATCAAGTCTACGCCATAAGCAGCTTTGATCTCGTAAGGCAGACTAAAATCTAGTTGCCAATCCTGTGCTTTTGCTTCGGCGGTTAGGTCTAACTCTAGTTTGTATCCTCCCTGCCAATCTTCCGTAATCGATGTATTGGTGTTGAAAATATTTTTTGAATTGTTTTTTGAAGTATCCATAACAAGTAACTTTTGAATTTAAATTGGTAATCGATTGATTGTTGTGTCCGAATTAGAAGTCCTCGGTGCAACCTGATTACCTTTATAAATGCTTTACAACTACTTCACAGTGACTTCACCTAGTCTAAACATGAGATTGTAATCACAATGATTTGTGAGCGTGGCGGAATCAGCTTCTGGGTCAGTGACTAATCTCTAAGCCCCTAAACCCCTAAATCCCTTTACGATGAGATGGAATACTTCTACGAGCGATCGCTCTAGTTTCTAAGTGATGATATTGTTCTGCTTGAGTCATCTTGAACTGAAGTAATTCTGTGAGAACCAAATCAAACTGCTGCTGGGGTTTTATTGGCACTAACTTTAGAGCCTTGATGATTTCTTGCGCGATCGCCTGAGCCAAAAGTGGAGGAACAGAATTACCAATTTGACGAAAGCCATGCCATTTAGTGGCGTGAAACATAAACCAGTCAGGATAGGAGTGAAGTCTGGCTGCTTCTCTGACGGTGATACAGCGGGGGGTAATGGGATGAATCGGACGGGGGGAAGTGAAGGCACCATGATTACTGGCTGTTCCTGCTCTGAGGGTGGTACACAAACCCGCCAAATCTAAGCGATAAAAATGACTAATGCGATCGCTTTTTCCAGGAACTGTTTTCTCAAATCTGGCAATAGTTTCGGCGGTATGATTGGTTCGGCGGCTACAGGTCAAAAGTTCTGTGGGATATTCTCGACCATAAGCATAATTATCTTTAACTAGCTCAGGAGTACGGAGTGTGCGGGCATAGAAGCTGGGTTTGCCATAACTAGCTGCCACCCAGTCTCGTAACTTTAATTCGGGATAGTCATTTGCCTCTGGTAAGTCGCCAAGGGCTTCGGCTACAGTTGGTGCTGGCGGGAAACCCGCCTTTTGCTGGGTGATAGCTTGAGGATATTGGGGAAGATTCAAACCTTGACGACAGCCTAGGAGAAATAATCGTTGACGGTTTTGAGGAACTCCGTAGTGCGCCGCGTTTAAGACATGAGGATTCTGCTTAACCTGATAGCCATGACGTTCAAACTCTACCATGACGGTTTTTAAAACTTGTCGATGCTCGCCGACGGTCATACCCCGCACATTTTCTAGCACGAAGTATTTCGGTTGTAAGTCCAAGACTAGACGTAAAAAACTGAAGACTAGAGAATTGCGATCGTCACTAAGATCTCTTTTGCCCATCAGAGAGAAACCTTGACAGGGAGGACCTCCAAAGACTACATCAATATCGCGATCGCCAATGGTAGACAATTCTCTAATTTCTTGCGCGCTAGTTTCGCTGACACTGCGACAAATGGTTGTCCAGAAAGGAAAATTATATTCATGGACGCTAGCATGAATCGGATCTAGTTCCACTGCGGCTAAAACATCAAATCCTGCCTGTTCAAAACCCAGGGTCATACCTCCCGCCCCAGCAAAAAGATCGACGGCGATAGGTCTGGGATGTTTCAAATCATGGCTTTGCTCATGGTTTTGGTCATGATTTTGACAGGGGATCGCAGCATCACTATTTCGGTAACTAGTCGCCATTAATAACCTCAACTGGAATTCTACAAAATATTTTCATTCAATATGACCTGACAAATCTAGCTCTGCCCCAAAATCTCCTCCAGAATTGTTCAGACTCCTGATGCTGGTTCTTAATCTATGAGATGATTAAGAGTTATTAACAGATTATGAGTATAAATTAGGAGTTACAGAACATGGCAGAAATGCAATTTGCAAGAGGTGTAGCAGAAGATATTATTCCCGATGTCAAAGTTACTCGCTCTAAGACAGGTAACACTGGTTCAGCGACATTCTACTTTGAAGATCCCCAGATTTTAAAAAAAGAAAGCAGCGATGAGATCACGGGACTGTATCTCATTGACGATGAGGGAGAAATTGTGACGCGGGAAGTCAAGGGCAAGTTTATTAACGGCGAGGCTAGAGCGATTGAAGCAGTATTGGTGATGAAATCTCCTGAAGAATTCGATCGCTTTGTTCGCTTTATGAATAAATACGCTGAAGAACATGGCTTAGGAAAGTCTTAATTTGCTCGGTACATATTAAAAAAAAAATTAAGATAATCAATAAAGTTAGGGAAATCTTAGTACTGTTAGGTGTACGTTCAGACATGCGTTTGTCAAAAGATTTCCCTACCCCGCTACCCTTCTTCGTGTTCAAATTAACTACTTATCTGGTCTTACCTTGATGATTCCTCACCCAGATAGTCAAAACCTGGTTGCAAACTGTGCAGTAATTACCGTTAGTGATACTCGTACTCCTCAAAGCGATCGCAGTGGTCAAATAATTCAGCAGCTACTCCAAACAGCAGGACACCAGATCTTAACCTACACTATTGTCAAGGATGAACCCTCAGCAATTCAGGATTTACTAGATTATTTAGAGCATCAGTTTGCTTTAGAAGTAATTATTTTTAGTGGTGGCACAGGAATTGCCCCTAGGGATACTACCTATGATGTCGTGAGTGCCTGGCTGACAAAAACTATTCCTGGTTTCGGTGAAATATTTCGCCACTTAAGTTATCAAGAAATTGGCTCTAGAGCGATGTCTTCCCGTGCCATAGCAGGAGTTAGAAGCAACAAGTTAGTTTTTTCCCTGCCTGGATCTGCCAATGCAGTGGAATTAGCGATGAGCAAACTTATCTTGCCCGAATTAAATCACTTAATTAAACAGGTTCAGGGCATTCAATAGCGCCTAGCTTCTAGCCTCTAGCTTCTAGCTTTGTTTATTGTACTGTTCTAAAAAAATGCTTAAAAATATATCTATGACATCAAAATTCAAATAGGGTACTGGTTATACGGAACTCAAAATCATTTAAAAATATCATCTAATAACGAATAAAAATTGAAAGCTGCACCGAGTTACATGCATAAAAGCAAGTTTTCAACATAGATAATTTAAAGAAACAAGCTTTGATTATATAGATCAAAGACATTATTCACTAAATATAAACTTACGTTTGTTACCGATGGAGATTTTATGGAAGACAATTGGTTGGTACAGTCAGATGATGATGCTTTTGTCGATCAACCCAGCTTGGAAGATGATTTTAGCGCTGACTATGATCTTGGCTCAGGGGATAATGAAGGCGGGATGGCTATAGATATCGATGGTGACGGCATCAATGAAAGTTTCTATCAAGAAGTTGATGATGATGGTGATGGCTATATTGACACTTATACGCTGGAATCAGATGTAGACGGTGATGGTCAAGCCGACAGTATATATATGGAGGTGGATACAAACGCTGATGGCTACACCGATCAAGCCAGTGCGGTGGAAATTGTGGATACCGACGGGGACGGACAAAAAGATACTTGGGCGATCGCTACTGATCTAAATCTTGATGGTGTGGTAGACGAATCAATGACAGTAGCCGACAGTGATGCAGACGGCAATGCTGATGTCCAATTAGCTAGTGGTCAAGTGGAGAATGTTGCTGCCAGCAGTGATGCTACTCCCGTGGATGTCGATGGTGACGGTATCAATGAAAGTTATTATCAAGAAATTGATAGTAATAATGATGGTTACATTGATACTGTAATGGTGGAGTCGGATACCAACGGCGATGGTTTAGTAGATTTGATCGTCGCTGAATCAGATTACGATGGCGATGGGATTGCCGATGAAACATGCATTGCTGAAGCAACGGATACCGATGGCGATGGATATCAAGAAACTTGGAATAAATCGACAGATTACGATGGGGATGGTGTTATTGATGAATCAGTTGTGGCAACGGATACTGATGGTGATGGTGTTCCCGATACAGAAAATGCGGATACCCAAGTCGCAACGGATAGTGAAAATCTCTTCGATACAGAAAATCCTGATGTCGTGGGTGATCCCGAAGGCGATGCAGCAAACTGGCATCAACAAACCGAATCTGATACTTGTGCTGTTGTTTGTCAAGAATTTATTTTGGATGAAATGACAGGAAAAGACTTTACAGAAGAGGAGTTAACCCAACAAGCAACGGAGAATGGTTGGTACACTCCTGGTGGTGGTACGCCGATGGAGGATGTCGGTAACTTATTAGAAGCTAACGGTATTGAAATTGAAAAAGAATATGACTGCACCTTAGACGATATCAGTGCCAAATTAGCTGATGGCGAAAACGTAATTGTCGGGATTGATGCCGATGAAACTTGGAATCCAGGGGGAATTGATTCGGATCAAGTTTTGTCTAATGTCTCAGGAATGCCCGAACAAGGTTCTAATCACGCTGTACAGGTAATTGGTGTTGATTACAGCGATCCTGACAATCCCGTGGTGATTCTTAACGATCCTGGTACTCCTGATGGTCAAGGAATTCGGGTTGATGCCGATGATTTTATGGCTGCTTGGGAAGATAGCGATAATTTCATGGTCTCGACAGTGAGCGAAAGGCAGGTAGCTAGGGTCTAAAAGCTTTAATCTAAAAGCTTTAAAAATAAACTGAACTAATTTTTTGAATGACACAATCATGATTGTAAAGGATCAAGCTACATCAGTAGCAGAACAAACTGCCAGTCGTACCGAATTGTTAATCAAAGGGGTGCGTAAGATGCCCTTTTTTAGACAAACTGTGCCTCAAGAAGCGGGGGTTGGCTGGCCGATCCCGTTAAGGAAAGAAGGCAAAATCTACGTTACTTTACCCTTTTTTGGGTTTAGTCCCACAGCAGAAGCGGGGAGAACGCAATTGTATCCGCCTTTGGCGATCGCTACTCTAGATTGGTCGAATCAAGTACTGGTAGAATACGTTAACCTGCGTTTCCGTCCCCCTGCACCAGAATTAGATTGGACAAAACAAGTGGGAACTTTCCCCCACCCTGGGATCAGTCAGATGACTGTAAGGGAGTATCGACAGCTACGACAGGAACTTTTGAGCATGTACGATCAAATGTTTGACTTATTGGGTCAAAACAATCCTTTATCTCCCGAGTGGTCGCAGCGATTTTCCGATTTACTAAATACTTTAGTCGAACCCCCATTAATTCCTTATTATCGCGCCTTAAATCCTAAGTTTTTTGCTCGCTTTTTGGACTAGTGATTTTTTAAAGTTTGAGGGGGAAAAGAACACCAAACCTGTATGCGGACAACGCGAAGGTAGTCCTACTAGAGGCTAGAAGCTAGAAGCTAGAAGCTACGAACAAGTCCATTTGAACGAAGCTAATTTACACCAAGCGTTATGAGTGATTATCAACAACATAAACAGCAAATTCTTCAGCTATTCGATAAAGCGATCGCTTTTGCTCAAGCACATAAATTGACTCCAACCTTCAATCATTTAGCAGAGGCACAAAAGCATTTGCTGGAGGGGAAATTATTTATTGTGGTGGCAGGAGAGTTTAAACAAGGAAAATCTAGTTTACTCAATGCTTTCTTAAATGAAACTGAGATTTTTCCCGTTGATATTGACATCACAACTAACCTAGTTTCGACAATTACTTACGGCAAAACCGAAAAAATCACTGTGGTTCTGGGGGAATCGGGTCAAGAAACCGTCAAGCAAATTCAACGGAGTGAGATATCCGAATATGTCACGGAACAGCGTAATGCTAAAAATGCTAAACAAGCCAAAATGTTGATTGTGGAATCCCCCAATTCACAGTTACAAGAAGGGTTGGTGTTAGTAGACACCCCAGGTATTGGTAGTTTAAATACCGAACATACTGCCATTACCTACGCTTTTCTACCCAACGCTGACGCTGTTTTGTTCGTCAGCGATGCCTTAAAACCACTGACAACCGAAGAGTTAGACTTTTTAAAAACCAGAATCCTACCCCACTGTCAAAATATTATTTTTGTTTTGACGAAGGCAGATACAGTCAGTGATA
>Ga0209082_1000283_pt1 | contig 20829 bp, 18 predicted proteins | sample ColdCreekSource_FD_184127 | JGI IMG/M metagenome (GOLD analysis project Ga0209082, IMG submission 184127) | Groundwater microbial communities from Cold Creek, Nevada to study Microbial Dark Matter (Phase II) - Cold Creek Source (SPAdes) (version 3) | ecosystem: Environmental > Aquatic > Deep... | reverse complement strand
GCGGGCGGCGCGGGCGTTGTTGAGGCTGCGGATTTCTAGGGTTTCTTCGCGGGCTTTGCCGCCTCGGCCTATGCCTTTGATGTTGATGCTGCGGGTGTAGGCGGCTGCGCCGGCTAGGGTGTCTTTGGCTTCCAAATCAATCAACATCAAACCTCTGCCGCCATTAGTCATGGCTTTCAAGTCGTTGATTTCAAAAGTTAATATGCGACCGCCTGCCGATGCACAGGCAACGTGCGTGGCTGCAAAGGGAGGTACGGCAGCAGCATTGGCAGCTAACGATGGGCGATTCAAAGACTCGCCATCGTTGCAAGTCACAAAGGCTTTGCCAGCTTTGAGGCGGGAGGTCATGCTCTCCACCGTCGCTAAAAAGCCGTAACCTGCAGAACTTGATAGCAACAAACTGGCGCTGGCTGAGCCTGCGAAGTAGTGGACTAATTTTGTGCCGGATTCCAACTCAATCAGCGTAGTAACCGGCTGACCATCGCCGCGCGCGCCTGGCAGCATGGCGACAGGTACGGAATAAACGCGACCATTGCCACCGAAGGCCAGCAAGGTGTCTACCGTGCGGCATTCAAAAGTGCCATACAAATCGTCACCCGCCTTGAAGGCGAAGCTGGACGACTCATGCCCATGACCTGTGCGTGCGCGAACCCAGCCCATGGAACTGACAACTACTGTCACCGGTTCATCGACGATTTTGACTTCAACGACAGATTTTTTCTCGGTTTGAATCAGCGTGCGGCGCTCATCAGCAAATTGCTTGGCATCGGTCTCAATTTCTTTGATCATCAAACGACGCAAAGCCGCTGGGCTGCCCAAAATCTCTTCTAGTTTGCCTTGCTCGGTGCGCAATTCAGCCAGTTCTTGCTCGATTTTGATGGCTTCCAAACGCGCCAATTGGCGCAGGCGGATGTCCAAAATATCGTCGGCTTGGCGGTCTGACAGGTTAAAACGGGCGATCAACGCGGCTTTCGGCTCGTCGGATTCGCGAATGATGGCAATCACTTCGTCGATGTTCAACAAAACGAGGGCGCGACCTTCTAAAATGTGGATGCGGTCCAGCACTTTGTCCAACTTGTGCTGCGAGCGTTTGCCAATGGTTTGGTGGCGAAACTCGATCCACTCGTTCAGCATTTGGCGCAGCGATTTGAGGGTCGGCCTGCCGTCCAAACCAATCATGGTGAGGTTGATCGACGAAGAAGTTTCCAGCGACGTGTGCGCCAAGAGAGCCGTAATCAGCTCTTGCTGCTCGATTTTGCTGGTTTTCGGCTCGAAAACGAGGCGCACCGCCGCGTCTTTGTTCGACTCATCACGCACCACGTCCAGCACCGCTAGCACGCTGGCTTTGAGGTTGGTTTGGTCCAAACTCAGCGCTTTTTTGCCAGTTTTGACCTTGGGGTTGGTGATTTCTTCGATCTCTTCCAGCACTTTTTGGGTGCTCACGCCAATCGGCAGCTCGGTGACAACCAATTGCCATTGACCACGCGCCAGCTCTTCAATTTTCCAGCGGGCGCGCACTTTGAGTGAGCCACGGCCCGTGCGATACGCGTCGGCAATGTCTGCTGCGCTGCTGATGATTTGACCGCCGCCCGGGTAATCGGGGCCTGGCACGATGGCGAACAACTCGTTGTCGCTCAACTTCGGCGTTTTAATCAACGCGACGCAAGCATCGGCGATTTCGCGCAGGTTGTGGCTAGGGATTTCTGTTGCCAAACCGACGGCGATGCCGCTTGCACCATTCAGCAACGTGAACGGCAAACGGGCGGGAAGCTGGCTAGGTTCGGTCTCAGAACCGTCGTAATTGGGGATGAAATCTACCGTGCCTTGGTCGATTTCGTCCATCAACAAGCTGGTGATTTTGGCCAAACGCGCTTCGGTGTAACGCATCGCGGCTGCGCCGTCGCCATCTCGGCTACCAAAGTTACCCTGCCCGTCAACCAGCGGGTAGCGTTGCGAAAAGTCTTGCGCCATGCGCACCATGGCGTCGTAGGCGGCAGAGTCGCCATGCGGGTGATATTTACCCAAAACGTCACCCACCACGCGGGCGGATTTGACAGGTTTTGCGCCCACATTGCCGTTAGTTCCGCCATAGCCTAAACCCATGCGGGACATGGAATACAAAATGCGGCGCTGAACTGGCTTTTGACCATCGCACACGTCGGGTAAAGCGCGACCTTTGACGACGCTGAGTGCGTATTCCAAATACGCTTGCTGCGCGTAGTTGGCAAGGTTGAGTTCTATATTTTGCTCTGGCGGCTCGGGTGGCTGATCGGCAGTGAGGTCAAGTTGGGTCGGGTCGGTCATGAGACGGTGGTGACTGAATGATGTTATTTAGTTTTGAACAGTGGTGGAAGCGGCTGCGGCCACAGGTGCAGATATAGGCGCAACCATGTTTCCTCTACCGACAGCGCCGCCCATTTGCATACGAACGCGGGTTGGGGTGCTTTCAGCAGCGGCAGCATTGCGTAGACTGGCGATGACCACGGGTGGCTTGAGCGCCAAGTAGGTTTGAATCACCGTACTGACATAGTTTTGCGTTTCTTTGTAGGGCGGGATTTTGTTGCCGTATTTTTGGACAGCGCCCTCACCCGCGTTGTAGGAGGCGATGGCCAGCTCTAATTTCCCTGGAAACATATTAATGAGGGTACGTAAATACTTGGCACCCGCGTTGATATTGGTTTTAGGGTCGCGCAACTTTAGCTCGACAGATTTGGATTTGTCCGTATTGACGCCGAAACGTTTGGCGGTGTCTGGCATCAGCTGCATCAAGCCGATAGCGCCCTTGGGCGACACAGCTAAGTGGTCAAAACCAGATTCAGCCACAATAACGGCCTGCAACAATTCAAAATCGACGTTGTAAGTTTTAGCGGCATCGCGCATGTGGTGACGCACGGCTTTGAAATTGGTCGACACGTCAAAATACGCTTGAATTTTAGAGTTGGCTTTGTCTTTAGCTGTGGAACTAGCGGCGCTTGTATTGGCTGTGACAGCGTTTGAAGCGTTTGCAGGGTTTTTTGAATCACTTTTTGAAGCATCTTTTGATGCGATTCCTTGCTGCGTATCAAAGCTTTCGCCGCCTTTGAAAAACAACTCGTAGCGTGCATCCACCCGCTCTGCCGCGAAGTGCGCCACTCCCTTGTCATCAATAAATCCATACACATCAGCATGTGCATTTTGCTGCGAAAACAATAGCAGCGTAGGAAATAAATATGATAACTTAAGGCCTATTTTAGCCAATAAATTTGCTATATCTTTAATAGCAAAACCAAAAGTCCGCATTCTCTGAAACATCAATATCATTTAAATATCTACCTCTACGGTGTCGCCATGCAGCTCCATCAGCTCGCGCCGGCTGGAAGCTTCGCCTTTGCCCATCAGTTTGGTGATCAGCTCTTCAGTGGCTTTGAAGTCCAGTTTTCCCAATTCAACGGGTAAAAGGCGGCGGGTGTCTGGGTTCAGCGTCGTGTCCCACAACTGCTCGGCGTTCATCTCGCCCAGGCCTTTGAAGCGGCTGATCGTCCAACTGCCCTCTTTCACGTTGTCTTTACGCAGTTTATCCAAAATCGCTTCCAGCTCGCCAGCGTCCAAAGCATAGACCTTAGAAGCCGGTTTTTTACCCCGTGCGGGTGCGTCGACTCTGAACAGCGGCGGACGCGCCACAAAAATGTGTCCCGTTTCAATCAACTTGGGGAAATGGCGGAAAAACAGGGTCAGCAGCAGCACTTGGATATGCGAGCCGTCCACATCCGCATCGCTCAAAATGCAGACTTTGCCATAGCGCAAACCCGTTAAATCAGGCGAATCATTCGGGCCGTGCGGGTCAACGCCGATGGCGACGGAAATATCGTGAATCTCGGTGTTGGCAAACAAACGGTCGCGCTCGACCTCCCATGTGTTCAAAATCTTGCCCCGCAGCGGCAAAATCGCTTGGGTTTCTTTGTCGCGCCCCATTTTGGCACTGCCGCCAGCGGAATCGCCCTCGACCAAGAAAACCTCGTTGTACGCAATGTCGCGGCTTTCGCAATCGGTCAGCTTGCCAGGCAGCACGGCCACGCCTGAGCCTTTGCGTTTTTCAACCTTTTGACCGGCTTTTTGGCGAGTTTGGGCGGCTTTGATGGCGAGTTCGGCCAGCTTTTTGCCGTAATCGACGTGCTGATTCAACCACAGCTCCAAACTTGGACGCACGAAACCAGAGACCAAGCGAACCGCGTCACGTGAATTCAAACGTTCTTTGATTTGCCCCTGAAACTGCGGGTCTAGCACCTTGGCGGACAGCACATAGCTGGCGCGGGCGAAGACGTCTTCAGGCATCAGCTTCACGCCTTTGGGTAGCAAGCTATGCAGGTCGATAAAGCTTTTGACCGCTGTGAACAAACCATCGCGCAGCCCGCTTTCGTGCGTGCCGCCGGCGCTGGTGGGAATCAAATTAACGTAGCTTTCGCGCACCGGCGCGCCGTCTTCGGTAAAGGCCACACACCACTGCGCGCCCTCGCCTTCGGCAAAGCTTTCGCTGGCAGCGTCTGCAAAACCTTCTTCTTCAAACAGGGGAATCACGGGGTCAGCCGTCAGCGTTTGCATCAAATAATCACGCAAGCCGCCTTTGTATTGCCAGTTTTGCGTGTCTTTGGTCTTCTCGTTGACTAGAGTCACCGTCACGCCCGGCATCAAAACAGCTTTACTGCGCAGCAAATGCGTCAATTCCGTCATCGGCAAAGCAGCGGTTTCGAAGTATTTGGGGTCAATCCAAGCCCGCACTGTCGTGCCGTTTTTGCGATCACTTTCGCCAGAATCACCTGCTTTGCGTATGGTTAAGGGCTCAACAACATCGCCTGCGGCAAATGCGAGCTTGGCAACTTGGCCTTCGCGATAGCTGGTGACTTCTAAACGTTTCGCCAGCGCATTGGTCACGCTAACGCCCACGCCGTGCAGGCCGCCAGAGAAGCTGTATGCGCCGCCTTTGCCCTTATCAAACTTGCCGCCTGCGTGCAACTGGGTGAACACCAGTTCAATCACAGGTGCGTTTTCAGTCGGGTGCATGCCAAATGGGATACCACGACCGTCGTCTTCAATGCTGACTGAGCCGTCGCTGTGCAAGGTGACTTTGATCTTTTTGCCGTGCCCTGCCAACGCCTCATCTGCCGAGTTATCCAGAACTTCTTGAATAACGTGCAGCGGGTTGTCGGTGCGCGTGTACATGCCGGGGCGCTGTTTGACCGGCTCCAAGCCTTTCAAGACGCGGATCGAGCTTTCGGAATATTCAGCGGGTGAACTGGCTGAAGATGATGCGGGTTTAGTTGCCATAGCGGTGCATTGTAGACGGTAAGAATCAAATTTGAATAAATTAACTGTACAAAAAATCAGTATATCAAAAATCTACTCTATTCTGTGAACAGACCGACTCGCTAACGGGCGCGACAACACGCGTTAGCGAATGGCGGTATATTCTTAATATGACTTCTACATCAACAACTTCAAGCCACCAGCCCCTTAGCCTTTCTCAGGTTCTCATCTGCGGCGCCGCCATCGTGACCCTGGCCATGGGTATTCGCCACGGCTTTGGGTTGTGGCTGCAACCCATCACCACGCAATATGGTTGGACGCGTGAGAATTTCGCCTTCGCCATCGCGATTCAAAACCTTTCTTGGGGCATCACAGGCATTGCGGCGGGCATGTTGGCTGATAAGTTTGGGGCGTTCAAAGTCATCATTGGCGGCGCGTTGTTATATGCGCTGGGTTTGTTTGGCATGGCGTATGCGAACACGCCATTTTTGTTTGCCTTGGCAGCCGGCATTTTGATAGGTGCGGCGCAATCTGGCACAACTTACGCGGTAATTTACGGTGTGATTGGCCGTAACGTACCTGCTGAAAAACGCAGCTGGGCGATGGGCGTGGCGGCAGCGGCGGGCTCGTTTGGGCAGTTTTTGATGGTGCCGACTGAGGGATTCTTAATCAGCAGCTTCGGCTGGCAGCAAGCGCTGGTGATGCTGGGTTTTGCAACTTTGCTGATGATTCCGCTGTCGTTCGGGCTGCGTGAGCACGCTTTTAGCAATGGCTCTGTGCCCGCTAAACGGGACCAAACCATCTTAGAAGCGCTCAAAGAAGCTTTTAAATACCCCAGCTTTCAACTGTTGATGGCGGGTTATTTTGTGTGCGGCTTCCAAGTCGTTTTCATCGGCGTGCATTTGCCCAGTTATTTAAAAGACAAAGGCTTGTCGCCGCAAGTGGCTAGCTATGCACTAGCCTTGGTGGGATTGTTCAACGTGTTTGGCACTTATATTGCCGGTTCATTAGGGCAAACCATGGCGAAACGCAAAATATTGTCTTTTATTTATTTTGCCAGAGCGGTTTCAGTGACTATTTTTATCGTCGCGCCATTAACGCCGATGAGCGTTTATATATTCGCTAGTGTGATGGGATTATTGTGGTTATCTACCGTGCCCCCCACCAACGCTTTGGTCGCGCAGATATTTGGTATTCAACATTTATCTATGCTCAGCGGTTTTGTATTCTTCAGCCACCAAATTGGTTCGTTTTTGGGTGCTTGGATGGGCGCGGTTATATTTGATGCGAACAAGAGCTACGACGTGATGTGGTACATCATCATCGCGCTGGGCGTGTTTGGTGGGTTGATTAATTTGCCGGTGAAAGAATCTGCCGTGCCGCGTTCGCAGTTAAAACCAGCTTAATATGAAGATCGCACCGAATATGACGAAACGACTGCTCATTTGGGCGGTAGTTGCCCTAGCTTTGGGTGCTGTGTTCATGGCGTATATTCGGCCAGAATTTATGGTGGATCTGGCGAATCAGATTTGGCTGTGTTTTTAACAAGCTTTTTAGCTTTGCTTAAGCTTTACTTTCTACCTCTGATTCTCTAGGTAGAATGCGATATTGACAGTTTAAATTTCACTCTTACTCAACCTCTTATGACAACCATCACAGGAAGCATTGTTGCCCTTGCAACACCCATGAATTTAGACGGCAGCGTGGACTACCCTGCCCTGCGAAAACTGATTGACTGGCACATCACCGAGGGCACAGATTGCATCGGTGTGGTTGGTACGACAGGCGAATCGCCTACCGTCAGCGTGCAAGAGCATTGCGAGATCATTCGCGTGTCCGTTGAAGAATCCAAACGTTATGCAGCGGCTAACCCAACCGTGCGCGGCGGTAAGCATGTGCCCATCATGGCAGGTTGTGGTGCGAATTCAACCGCAGAAGCCATCGAACTGGCCAAATACGCCAAGCAAGTAGGCGCAGATTGCCAATTGCAAGTTGTACCCTACTACAACCGCCCGACCCAAGAAGGCCAATACCTGCATTTCAAAGCGATTGCTGAAGCTGTCGCGCTGCCCATGGTGTTGTACAACGTGCCTGGGCGCACTGTGGCTGATATGTCTGTAGAAACGACTTTGCGATTAGCCCGGGTTGATGGCATTGTGGGCATCAAAGAAGCCAGCGGCAACATTGACAAAGCGCAGTGGCTGATCAAAGGCGCGCAAGCTTTGAAAACGGAACTAAACAAAGATTTTGCTATCTATTCAGGTGACGACCCAACCGCAGTGGCGATGATGCTGTGCGGCGGTCAAGGCAATATCAGCGTGACGGCGAACATCGCACCCAAGCTCTTGCATGAGCTGTGCGTGGCTGCTGTAGCAGGTAATATCAAAACGGCGATGGCGATTCAGTTCAAGCTGTTGAGCTTGCACAAAGCCATGGGCATTGAAGGCAACCCAATTGCAGTGAAGTGGGCGATGAAGCGCTTGGGCTTGTGCGGCCCAGCCATTCGCCTGCCGTTGACGGAACTAACCGCAGCAGGTCAAGCCGCTGTAGAAGTTGCCATGCGCGAAGCTGGACTGTTAAATTAAGCAGCCAGTTTCAGCTAACCATTTTTGAAGGATTTAAGAGTGAACCGTAACGTTAAATTGAACACTGTACAACGCACGATCAGCTTGGCTCTCGTTTGCGTTTTTGGCTTAGGTGCATGCGCTGTGATTGAAGAAGACAAGATCAATTACAAAAGCGTTCAAAAAGGTAATTCACTAGAAATTCCACCCGATTTGGTTCAACTCAGCCGTGACAATCGCTACCAACTTCCCGCCAACAGCAACTCGGCCAGTGGTTTTGAAGCTGGCAGATCTACCCAAACAACAACTGCCACAGCACCGCTAACTATGGGCGATGTGAGCATCGAACGCGCAGGCAACCAGCGTTGGCTGGTTGTCAAACGTGCGCCTGACAAAGTTTTCCCTGCTTTGCGTGATTTTTGGACAGACAACGGCTTTTTGCTCGCCACCGATGAGCAAGGCTTGGGCATCATCGAAACCGACTGGGCTGAAAACCGCGCCAAGTTGCCGCAAGACTTTATCCGTGCCAGTTTAGGAAAACTCTTGGATTCGATTTACTCAACTGGCGAGCGTGATAAATTCCGTACTCGTATCGAGTTGAACAGCGCTGGTGCGACTGAGATCTATGTCAGCCACCGAGGTATGGTTGAAAAATATGTTACTGGCAGTTCAGGAACAACCGTTTGGGAACCGCGCGCGCCAGATCCAGAGTTAGAAGCCGAATTTTTACGCCGCATGATGGTAAAAATGGGCGTTTCTGATGAGCAATCTAAGAAGGTAGTGGCATCAGCCCCTGCGGTTCAAACCTCCAAAATCGTCACTGAAAACGGCCAAAGCTTGATTCAAGTCAGCGAAGCTTTTGACCGCGCTTGGCGGCGCGTTGGTTTGGCTTTAGACCGCACCGGCTTTACTGTAGAAGACCGCGACCGTGCGCAAGGTATTTACTTTGTACGCTATGTTGAGCTGAATCCTAATTTGAAAGAAAAAGGTTTTTTCGCCAAGCTTCTTAACCTTAGCAGCGACACAAACACACCTGTGTTGAAGTACCGCATTTTGGTCAAAAGCAGCAATGCAACGCAAACCACCGTCAGCGTTCAAAACGCAACGGGTGGCGCTGCACCTGCCAAAGACACACAAAACATTCTCAAGGTGTTGGCTGACGATTTGAAATAGTTTGAATAGTTTTTAAAACTATTCAAACATGCTTCGCTATAAAAATCTAAGCAGCGGCAGCACGGGAAATGCCACTCTGGTAGAGGCCAGTAGTAAGCACAGCACAAAACCAAATCGTGTTTTAGTAGACTGTGGCATGCGTCTTTCCCGCCTGCTTGAGCTACTGACTGCTGCCGATGTGCTGCCGACTGACATTGACGCCATCTTCATCACCCATGAACACAGTGACCATATTGGCTGCGTCACGCAGCTAGCGTCGCGGTATTCAATTCCAGTATGGGCCAGCAGCGGCACGCACGCAGCGCTGCAAGACATGCAGCTGAAACTACGCGCCAAACAGCCTAGGCATTCGCAGCTCGTGCCTGGTTTCGAAGCCTTAGTTCGGATCGCCGCCGACACTTGCCCCATCGACATTGGTAACTTGCAACTGAACCCATTTACCGTACCGCACGATGCGCGTGAACCTTTGCAACTGACGTGCAGCGATGGCAATATCAAACTTGGCATCTTGACCGACCTAGGCCACGCGAGCCGCCACGTGATGGACAGCATTGCAGGCTGTAACGCGCTGCTGTTAGAGAGCAACCACGACGAAGAGATGCTGAGCAACTCCAAATACCCTGCGTTTTTAAAAGCACGGGTCGGCGGCGATTTTGGGCATTTGTCCAACACGCAGGCAGCTGGTCTTTTGTCTGCCGTGATGCATGGTCAACTGCGCCATGTCAGCGCGGCGCATTTAAGCCAACAAAACAACCACCCGTTGTTAGCTCAGAGCGCTTTGGCTGATGTGTTGGGTTGTTTACCTGCTGATATTTTTGCAGCGTGCCCTGAAACGGGTACGCCTTGGATGACGGTATAGATATGTACAGACGTAAAAAAACCGCTGCATCTTGCGATGAGCGGTTTTTTAATTAACCTGCGATTTGCTTTGCAGCAAACAGCGAGGTTAAAGAAGTATTACTTCTTAACTGCGTCAGCAGCTTTTGCGCCAGCAGCTTTAGCAGCGTCTACAGCAGCAGTAGCGGCTGTAGAAGCAGCGTCTTTAGCAGCGCCAGCAGCAGTTGCAGCAGCGTCTTTAGCTGTGTCGGCAGCAGCGCCAGCAGCAGCTTTAGATGCATCAGCAGCAGCGCCTGCAGCAGCAGTAGCAGCGCCACCAGCAGCAGCAGCAGCGTCTTTAGCAGCTTCAACAACTGGAGCGACTACTGCAGCTGGAGCAGCTGGTGCTTCAACTTTAGCTTCTTCTTTTTTACCGCAAGCAGCGAGAGCAGCAGCAGCGATAACAGCTGCGAGTACGATTGACTTGTTCATGAGAGAGTCCTTAATAATTAAATAAATAAGAGAAAACAATTTCCGGAAATTGTCAAAACGCTAACCCTCTCAACAATGTTTTGCTCAATGAACCAGTTAACAAACTGATAAACAACCCATCGCGTCAAAAGCGAGTGCTTCAACATTAGATGAAAAATACTCGAGTTTCTTACACCTAAGCCTTCAATTATAGCTGGAATTCAAGGCATGCAAGTGGAAACCCTTAGTTACTTTGACTTTGCTTCGTTCAAACTTACAAAAATCCATCTGATAAAGACACTTTTTTATAGCAACCAACCCGCATCCGCCCACTCTTGCAGCAAGCCCATTGCGCCATCGCTGGATTTAGTCAGATCCTTTGGTTCCAAAAAGCGTTGATTTGCAAGTTTTTGCATCAATTTTGCGTCTGCCCCTGCAGCCCGCCAGCTTTCTCCGTTTAAAAAGATGTGTCGCGCATCGAACAGCATTTGGCTGCGCGGATGCAGGTCAACACGGTTTTGGCGGGTCAAAATTACATCGTCTTCGCTATCAGGCTCGGGTTCGTCAAACCACACATTGGCTTTAGGTTCGGTCAAATACTCACCTAAATTACGAGCTAAAGCATCTGGGTCAGACAGGGCTTTTTCTACCGCTTGCTTGGCAAAATCTAGCAATGCAGCAGGAATCAACGCAGGCGCTTCAACGGCCGTTTGTTTAGGATCTTTGTAGAGATTTTTTGCTATATTTTTAGTAGCTGCATTGGCAGTATTTTCGCAGGATACAGCACTATTTTTATCCTCAAATTTACCTTCTTCATCATCGCCTCCATCTTCTGCGTTCTCTTCGTCTTCCAAGGTATCATCCGCAAACCGCTGCAGCATCTCCCGTGCCAACTCCAGCTCTGCCGGCGCTCTAAAGCCAATCGAATACGTCATGCACTCACCTACCGCCACGCCCTCGTGCGCGTACATGGGCGGCAAGTAGAGCATGTCACCCGCTTCTAAAACGTACTCATGCGTAGGCGCAAAATTTGACAAAATCTTCAGTGGCACGTCTTTTTGCAGTGTCAAATCCTTTTGTTTGCCAATGCGCCAGCGGCGCTTACCTTCAGCCTGCAGCAAAAACACGTCATAACTGTCAAAATGCGGCCCCACACCGCCGCCATCAGTAGCAAAGCTGATCATCACATCATCCAGCCGTGCATCGGGCGCGAAGCGAAATTGGTTTTTTAAGGCATGCACCTGTGCGTCGTGTAAATCAACGCCCTGTACTAACAGCGTCCAGTTCGCCTTTTTCAAGGTTGGTAACTCTGTTGTACCTTCAGAAAATGGCCCACTCGCCATCGTCCAAGCAGGTTCAGATTTTTTTTGCTTAGACGAACACTGGATATTGGCGTTTTCAACAATCAGCCGCGACTCTACATCGTCGTGCTCTGCTAGCGCAAACAGCTCATCACGGCTCAGCAAAGGTTTGAAATCAGATATCGCACCACGAATCAGCATTGGTTTTTTCTGCCAATATGTGCTCATGAACTCGGTTGGCGTGATGCCACCCAACAATTGCAGGGGGATATGAGGAGGAATAGTTGGCGAAATCGTAGTTGTGCTTTTAGTCATGCGACAATTGTCCTATGGAAATCACCAAACAATGCGTCGTAGCCCTCACCTGGACGCTGAAAGACACCTTGGGCGAAGAACTGGACGTTTTAGATGAGCCAGTTGAGTTTTTAGTTGGCGGCAGCGACTTGCTAGATAAAGTGCAAGAAGCCCTGCAAGGCCACCGCGCTGGCGACAAACTAGACCTGCACTTGGAGCCCGAAGAAGCCTTTGGCGACTTCAATGACCAGCTCATCTTCCTAGAACCCCGCGCCAACTTCCCCAAAGAGCTTGAAGAAGGCCTCACCTTCGAAGGCAGCGCCCTGCCCCCTGGCAGCAACCCCGACCTACCTAAAGACGCCATCTACGTCGTCACCGATATCTACCCCGAGCACGTCGTCCTAGACGGCAACCACCCCCTAGCCGGCATCGCCATCCGCCTACATCTAAAAGTAATCGGCGTCCGCGAAGCCACCCTAGACGAAATCGGCACAGGCACCTGCGGCTCAGGTTTTTTCAAATTGCAGTCAGATTCTGGGTATATGCCTGGGAATGATACGGTTCATTGAATTTAGGAGGTAAATATGCCTCTAGCCGGCGTATTTATTATCTTAGATGCTATTATATTTGTATCTATTTGAAAGAAATTATGGATTTAACACAATTAAATGAATGGCTGACAAAGACAACACTCGGGACTATAGTGCTTGGAGCAGTCGGTAGTGCATTGTTTGCGTTCGTCTACTGGTTCACAAAAAACTTTTTAAAACCATGGTTACTACGAGCTAGTGAATATTTATTACGAAATATTTTCACAAAAAATATTGAACGAATTGACAGAGAGTTGGCAGAAATACAGGAATCTAACGACTTTAAGAAAATTATTTCATATTTTGCATACCATGTAACCGTAATTATTTTTTGCACAAGTGTTGGAGTTGGCATGATTATTGAGCTATATCTAAGCTCAAGAACAACAATATATGCGTCAATATCTAGTTATGCAGTTATGGCAATGATAACGTTCAACGGATTTTTTTCATGGATAAGAATTTCAGATGCTTACAAACAGCTTTTCCTGCAAAGAAGTCAAAAATAAATAATACATGACTTAAATTCAAATATCATTATGAAAAAACAAATCTTAAATATCTCTCCACTTCAAACCGCCAAGATAATGGCCATTTTGTGGTTTGTTCTATCTTTGCCGATATTACTATTTATGGGCTTATCCATGTTTGCGATACCAGGTGAAAAAGGCGGCGCTGCAATATTTGGTGGAATGATGTTATTTATTCCAATTTTTTACGCTATTTTTGGTTTTATATCTACACTTATTGGTGCATGGGTATATAACTTATTGGCAAAGCGATTTGGTGGTATTGAATATACAACTCAAGATATTGGCTAAACGTCATTTTTAGGCAGCAAATGTGCCACCAGTCGAGGTATTTATTGCCTAATAAGCTATTTTATTTATAGCATAATCTACTATTAATTATGAATAAATTATTCCAATATTGCTTATTTTTGATTTCAATTGCTTTTAGCGTGACTGCGTTTGCTTTTGACTACAGCACGCCTTACGGCGAATGGCGTGGACAAACCGAATATAAAGCATTTATCAAAACCACCTCTGACCCTGCAGCACACATGGTCACAAATTTGACTATTCTTATTGATCCATCTGGAAAAGTAACCGGGACAAGTACAGAAAATAACTGCAAATTGCTCGGACTTGCATCACCTGGTTCTGCACCTTTTATCGTGATGTTAAATGTTACTGTGACTGGCTGCACCTATCCGGGATTAAATAGAACATATCAAGGGTTGTTATCTGTATTCACAAAAGACAAGTACGCGAAATTTTCATTGCAGGCAATCGACATATCTTCTGGCAAATCAGGTACATTCAATATTACCTCTACCATGCGTCGATGAGGCTATATATTTAATAGCACCTTAGGCAATAAATACGCCGGCTACAGCCATTTTTACCTCTAAAATCAGCCCTTCCCAGTACTCCCATACCCCCCAGCTCCCCGCTCACTAGCCGCGCCAAACTCACTGACTACATTAAATTGCGCCTGCACGACAGGAACGATAACCAATTGAGCAATCCGCTCCATCGGCTCGATGGTGAAAGGTGTAGGGCTGCGGTTCCAGGTGCTGACCATGAGTTGGCCTTGGTAGTCGCTGTCTATCAAACCGACCAAATTACCCAATACGATGCCGTGTTTGTGCCCTAAACCGGAGCGCGGCAAGATCATGGCTGCGAAGTTGGGGTTTTCTAGGTGGATGGATATGCCAGTTGGGATGAGCTGCCAGGCGTTGGGTTGCAGGGTGATGGCTTCATCAAGACAGGCTCTGAGGTCAAGACCTGCGCTGCCGGGGGTTGCGTAGGCGGGCAGGAGCGCCGCCATGCGGGGGTCTAAAACTTTAAGATCGATATTCATGTCGTTTGTAGTCTGGGGAGCTTAGCGCGCCAGTCTCCAACAAACGCATGTAGGGCTCGTCAAGTTTTTTCAACTCGGCGAAATACTCTTGGTTCTGTTTATCTTCATAAACATACAGGACGACTGGCAAAGTAAGCAAGATTAAAAAACAAATTGTAACGCCCATGAAAACTCCTAGTGTGCACAAGTGACTAGGACATCTTGGCGCTGAATCCGCTGGTTTAATAGCTTTCAACTTATCGTCCCACTGTACAAATTCTAGGATGCAAAGCTGCAAGTTAGCGAATCAAAAAGCGGTAATATTCACGAAAAATACAGGTGAATATTCACCTTTTAAACCTAAGCTGGACGCCCAACCCTCGCAGCGACATCTGCCACCAACTGCTGTGCCAAGCGACGTTTTGAGGCCTTTTTGCCATGCTCAGGCAGCTCTTTGACGGTTTTTGCATCGACAAGCAACAGGGCATTGTCGTCTTGTCCAAACGTCGCGGGGCCAATGTTACCCACCAATAACGGCACGCCTTTGCGGATTCGCTTGGCTTGGGCGTTGGCTAATAAATCCTGGCTTTCTGCAGCAAAACCTACGCAAAAAAGTCCATCTGGCATGCCTGATAAACCCTTTTTGCCACGCTCAGATTGGGCTATCGTCGCCAAAATGTCAGGGTTTTCGACAAAAGAAAGTTGGGGGACTGAACCCGAGCCGTCCTTCTTCAGCTTTTGATCGGCAGGATTAGCCGGTCGCCAGTCTGCAACGGCTGCTGATGCTATGAAAATAGTAGCGTAATCAGCATATTTAACGCTGACTAAAAGCATATCTTGCGCTGATTTCACATCAATTCGTTTGACGCCACGCGGTGTTGACAGACTGGCGGGGCCGGCGATGAGCGTGACATCAGCTCCCGCTTCAAACGCCGCCCGCGCAATGGCGAAACCCATTTTCCCGCTGGACAAGTTGGTGATGCCACGCACGGGGTCAATCGCCTCATAGGTCGGACCCGCCGTTATCAGCACTTTTTGCCCTAAGAGCGACTTGGGCGTGAAAAACGCCACCAAATCTGCCAAAATCTCGTCCGCCTCAAGCATACGGCCATCACCCACTTCGCCGCACGCTTGGTCGCCCTCGCCCACGTCCAGCACGGTGATGCCGTCTTGTTTGAGTTGCGCGACATTACGCTGCGTGGCGGGATTCGCCCACATTTCGCGGTTCATGGCTGGGGCGAGAATCAACGGAGCTTTGTCCGTTTGACGCGCCAAGCACATCAAACTAAGTAGTTCATCCGCCCGCCCGTGCAGCAATTTAGCCATAAAGTCCGCACTGCATGGTGCAATAACGATAGCATCCGCCCCGCGTGTGAGGTTGATGTGTGGCATGTTGTTCGATATTCCGTTCGCAGGGGTATCGTCCCATTGTGAGCCAAACACTTGGCGGCCAGACAAGGCTTGCATGGTCACCTTGGTCATGAAGTGCTCGGCTGCTTCGGTCATCACGACTTGCACGGTTGCGCCTTCTTTGACCATGGCGCGGCAAAGCTCGGCCGCTTTGTAGGCCGCAATGCCGCCTGAGAGGCCCAAAACAATGTGTTTACCTTGAAGTTCGCCGCTGTTGTTCGTCATCTTTATGATTAGCTTTTACGTATCTTGTTGATACCGTTGATATTGTTATGAGCTTTGATTTTTAAAACAAGTAATTTTGTTACAAATTTCGATTTATCCAAATAGCAATGTACCAGACCTTTATAATTAACCTTTCCACCTCCTTGGACGTTCAGCGTTCATTCTGGCATGACCAAATTTGTATTCGTTACCGGCGGTGTGGTGTCTTCCCTAGGGAAGGGCATCGCATCAGCATCTCTAGCCGCACTTTTAGAGTCGCGCGGCCTCACAGTCACCCTCATCAAGTTAGACCCCTACTTAAATGTAGACCCCGGCACCATGTCGCCGCTACAACACGGTGAAGTGTTTGTGACCGACGACGGCGCTGAGACTGACTTGGATTTGGGCCACTACGAGCGTTTTATCGAAACCCGTATGCGCAAGTCCAACAACTTCACCACTGGTCAAATCTACCAAAGCGTGCTCGACAAAGAGCGCCGTGGTGACTATTTGGGCAAAACCGTGCAGGTCATTCCGCATGTGACCAACGAGATTCAAGAATTCGTCAAACGTGGTGCGCGTTTTGGCGAGGCAGATGCTGTTGATGTGGCGATTGTAGAAATCGGCGGCACGGTGGGCGACATTGAATCTTTGCCCTTTCTAGAAGCTGTGCGTCAAATGAGCTTGAAGTTGCCGCAGGGCGACACCGCTTTTGTGCACTTGAGCTATGTGCCATGGATTGCCGCCGCTGGCGAACTAAAAACCAAGCCAACGCAACACACCGCCAAACAATTGCGCGAAATTGGTATCCAAGCCGATGCTTTGTTGTGCCGTGCTGACCGCCCTATTCCGCAAGACGAGTGCGCAAAAATCTCGCTGTTTTGCAATATCCCCGAAGCCGCTGTGATCAGCATGTGGGACGTGGACACCATCTACAAAGTGCCACGTATTTTGCACGAGCAAGGCTTGGACGATTTGATTTGCAACAAACTGCGCTTAACCACCAAACCCACCAATTTGAAACGCTGGGACGATTTGGTGCACGAAACGGCTAACCCGAGGGGCGAAGTCCGCATCGCCATGGTGGGCAAATACATTGATTTGGGAGACAGCTACAAATCGCTGAACGAAGCGATTCGACACGCGGGCATGAAAAACCATGTCAAAGCGTCCATCACTTATGTGGATTCAGAAACCATTGACAAAGCAACTGCAGCGCAGTTGTCAGAGTTCGACGCGATTTTGGTACCGGGTGGTTTTGGTGAACGTGGTGTGGAAGGCAAAATCAGCACCGCGCACTTTGCCCGCACCAGTAAAATTCCTTACCTTGGTATCTGCTTGGGCATGCAAGTGGCAACCATCGAATTTGCGCGTAATGTGGCAGGGTTGAAAGACGCGAACAGTACTGAGTTTGCACCCAACGGACCACACCCAGTTATCGCGTTGATCGCGGAATGGAAAGATGCCGATGGCAGCATCCAAACCCGCGATGCAAATTCAGACATGGGCGGCACCATGCGCTTGGGTGCGCAAAGCTCTGATGTTGCCCGAGATACCATCGCACACAGCATTTACGGTGATGTGGTCACAGAGCGCCACCGCCATCGCTATGAAGCCAATGTCAATTATTTAGACCAACTGCGCAAAGCGGGCTTGGTGATTTCTGCTCTGACTCAGCGTGAGCAATTGACTGAGATTGTGGAACTGCCAAGCAATGTTCACCCGTGGTTTGTGGGTGTTCAGTTTCACCCTGAGTTCAAATCGACGCCTTGGGATGGACATCCGCTGTTTAACGCGTTTGTCAAAGCGGCGTTGGATCACCAGCAAGTTCACAAAAAAAATCAGGCAGCAGCATGAAACTTTGCGGACACGACGTTGGTTTAGACAAACCATTTTTCTTGATTGCAGGCACTTGCTCGATTGAGGGTTTGGAGATGTCTATCGAGGTCGCTGGTCGGCTTAAGGAAGCAACCGACGTACTGGGTATTCCGCTGATTTACAAAGGTTCGTTCGACAAAGCCAACCGCTCATCTGGCAGTACCAAGCGCGGCGTCGGCATTGACGCAGGTTTGAACATCTTGGCTGAAGTGCGTAAACAATTGGGTTTACCCGTTTTGACTGATGTGCATGAAATTGACCACATCAATGAAGTTGCTAGCGTCGTCGATGTCTTGCAAACGCCCGCATTTTTGTGCCGGCAAACCGACTTTATCCGCGCTGTGGCGCAAGCTGGCAAACCGGTGAATATCAAAAAAGGCCAGTTTTTAGCCCCGCATGACATGAAAAACGTGATCGACAAAGCACGTGCAGCGGCTAAAGAAGTTGGCTTGGAAGAAGATAACTTTTTAGCTTGCGAGCGTGGCGCGAGTTTTGGCTACAACAACTTGGTGAGCGACATGCGCAGCCTGTCCATCATGCGCGAAACTGGCGCACCCGTGGTGTTTGATGCAACGCATTCGGTGCAACTGCCTGGCGGCCAAGGGACAACTTCTGGCGGCATGCGCGAAATGGTGCCGGTGTTGGCTCGTGCGGCGGTGGCTGTGGGTGTTGCAGGACTGTTTATGGAGACCCACCCGAACCCAGCAGAAGCTTGGTCGGACGGGCCGAATGCTGTGCCGCTTAAGCACATGAAGGCTTTGCTGGAAACTTTGGTTGCGCTTGATCGTGTGACAAAGAAGAATGGCTTTTTAGAAAATGATTTTGAGGCTTAAAGTTTTGTGCTTAAAGTTTTGTATATTCCCGCCTACGCGGGAATGACGGCTAGCAGTATGTTTTTGGTTAGTTTTTTTGGAGAACGTAAATGAGTGCAATTGTTGATATCGTCGCCCGTGAAATTTTGGATTCTCGTGGCAACCCGACTGTGGAATGTGATGTCTTGTTGGAAAGCGGCACCATGGGCCGTGCGGCTGTGCCTAGCGGAGCATCTACCGGCTCACGCGAGGCGATTGAGCTGCGCGATGGTGACAAATCACGTTACCTTGGTAAAGGCGTTTTGAAAGCGGTTGAGCACATCAACACCGAAATCTCAGAGGCGATTTTGGGTTTGGACGCCAGTGAGCAAGCGTTTCTAGACCGCACGTTGATTGACTTGGATGGTACAGATAACAAATCTCGCCTTGGTGCAAACGCGACTTTGGCTGTCAGCATGGCAGTGGCACGCGCAGCAGCAGAAGAAGCTGGCTTGCCTTTGTACCGATACTTTGGTGGTAGCGGTGCGATGCAAATGCCTGTACCGATGATGAACGTCGTCAACGGTGGTGCACACGCTAACAACAACCTCGACTTGCAAGAGTTGATGATCATCCCCGTCGGTGCGCCCTCTTTCCGCGAAGCGGTGCGTTATGGTGCTGAAGTGTTCCACGCCCTCAAGAAAATTTTGCACGACAAAGGCATGAGCGTTGCTGTTGGCGACGAAGGTGGTTTTGCACCTAACGTGGCTAACCATGAAGCTGCGATTTTGATGATTCTGGAAGCGATTGAAAAAGCGGGCTTCGTTGCTGGCGAGCAAATCGTACTCGGCTTGGACTGCGCAGCCAGTGAGTTTTACAAAGACGGCAAGTACGAGCTCAAAGCCGAAGGCTTGTCGCTTACTGCTGAGCAGTGGACAGACATGCTGGCGACTTGGGTCGACAAATACCCCATCATCAGCATTGAAGACGCAATGGCCGAGGGCGATTGGGACGGCTGGAAGCACTTGACTGAAAAGCTAGGCAGCAAAGTGCAATTGGTCGGCGACGATTTGTTTGTCACCAACACCAAGATTTTCAAAGAAGGCATTGACAAGAAAATTGCCAATTCCATTTTGATCAAAATCAACCAAATCGGCACGCTGACCGAGACGTTTGCAGCCATCGAGATGGCCAAACGTGCGGGCTACACAGCTGTGATTAGCCACCGCTCAGGCGAAACGGAAGACTCTACGATTGCAGATATCGCAGTTGGTACCAACGCTGGTCAAATCAAAACCGGTTCACTGAGCCGCTCTGACCGTATCGCCAAATACAACCAATTGCTTCGCATTGAAGAGGACTTGGGTGATGTGGCCAGCTACCCAGGGCGTGATGCTTTTTACAGCATTCGTTAATAAGTCGGCTTATTGTTCACCTAAAAGTTGACTGCATGGCGCTACGTTTTTTTAACCGTTAATCAGGCTAGATTTACGCATGAATAAACGCGGCGTCATGGTTTTGCTTGTCTTCCTGCTGGTGTTGTTTCAGTCGCAGCTGTGGTTTGGTCGCGGCAGCTTGAGTGATGTGACGCAAATGACTAAAAAGTTGGATGGTTTGAAAGCAACTTCAGCAAAATTACAAACTGAAAATGCGCAGCTCAAAGCGGAAGTAGAAGACCTGAAAACCGGTATGGACATGGTGGAAGAGAAAGCGCGTTCTGAATTGGGTATGCTCAAACCCAACGAAATTTTGGTTCAATACACCAAATAACAACTTCTTTCTTGACGTTTATTGCCTTGAAAATAGCTATCTTAGGCGCAGAAAGCACTGGCAAATCTGAGCTAACCAAACAACTCGAACGGCATTTTCTAGCGCAGGGCAAATCCGTTCAACACATTCCTGAATATCTACGAACTTGGTGTGATACCAAAAACCGCACGCCTCGTAAAGAAGAGCAACTAGCTATCGCAAAGGAGCAAACACGGCAAATAGGCGCTGCGTTTGTCACATCAACTTGTGATGTCTTGCTTGCTGACACCACTGCTTTAACCATTGCCGTCTACAGCGATTTACTTTTCAACGACACATCTTTGTACGACATGGCGCTAGAGCATCAACGCACGTTTGATGCAACGTTGCTGATGGGTTTGGATTTGCCCTGGGTAGAAGACGGTATTCAAAGAGACGGTTTGCACATGCGCGAACCAGTTGA
>Ga0209082_1000282_pt1 | contig 20848 bp, 15 predicted proteins | sample ColdCreekSource_FD_184127 | JGI IMG/M metagenome (GOLD analysis project Ga0209082, IMG submission 184127) | Groundwater microbial communities from Cold Creek, Nevada to study Microbial Dark Matter (Phase II) - Cold Creek Source (SPAdes) (version 3) | ecosystem: Environmental > Aquatic > Deep... | reverse complement strand
AAACCCACCAATCCCTGAATCAAGAGATTGTTTACAAAACAATCCTTTTGACCAAGATTTAAAGTTGATATCTTCAACAAAAATATTGTCAGCCCCGTCACAAATATAATGAGCAAGTTTAAACAACCAATCTCGTCTAGTGTTCGTGACTTTTTCGTGAAATTTAGCTATTTTATTTTGGAGTTTTAACCAATTGCTTGATCCTAATGTTTTCTTCTTTAGTCGTCGCTGAAGTATTTTCAACTTTCTAAGCTGAGGGAGAAGAAATTTAGGACTCTCGATTAACGCAGTTGGAGTAGCTAAAAAGCTAGCAATTCCTGCATCTAAACCTATAGATACTTTGGCTGGTATAGCATCTGGAACTATTTCTGGTGATTGAAAAACAATCATTAAGTAGTAGCCACTAGCTTTACGAACAACTTGAATTTGTTTGGGTTCAAATCCAACAGGATATGGTCTTGATTGCCTGATTTTTATCCATCCAATTGAAGGCAATTTAATTCTACCAACCTCTAAACAGTTTTTGACTAACTGAGGAAAAACAAAGCTTCTGAATCTATTCTTTGTACGAAAACGAGGAAATCCTCGCTCTGGCATTTTGGATGACCATAAATGATATTATGATTACAATACAACTTACTGCTATTTTATGTCAAGTAATTATCGCAAAGGATTTAGGTCAGTATACAAGCTTATCGCTCATATTGTTCTGGTGACAAAATATCGTAAGCGCGCCATTAACAAAGAACGGTTAGAAAGATTAAAGGTAATCTTTCAAGAAACACTTTTAAAATGGGATTGCGCCTTGATTGATTTCAACTCAGAATGCGATCATTGCCACTTGGTTGTTGAATTTAAGCCAGATATTGAATTGTCTAAACTAATTGCTAATCTCAAAACAGTCTCTTCAAGATTAATTCGCAAAGAGTATCCTGAACTTAGTCAGCACTACTTTTACGGCAAACCTTATTTTTGGACTGGTGCATATTTTGTAGCTAGCTGTGGAGGCGTTACTGTTGAACAACTCAAGGCTTATGTCGAAAAACAATCTAGTCCTAAGCAATAAAGGATGCTTCGCGTTGAGTTCTTGCCCAAAAAGAGGACCTTTTAATTTTGAGTGTTTTCTTCAGCCAAATCTTGTAGTACAGGATTAACTACGTTGTTATATATTTGTTGGACGCCTTGAACCAAGGCATCAGTATCGACATTGGACAGAGGAGTATCAGCAGTATTAACAGTGGTATTGGTAGTTGCTCTATCACTTGAAGTGTTAGAACCATTGATTGAAGTTGATGTGTTAGAAAGAGCGGAATAGGTATTTTGATTGATCGAACTATCCCCACTTAGATATAGATGATTGATTACCTGCCCTTGATGAATTCTTTTAGTTATTTGCCAACCTGGATTTAAAGTAAGTTTCATGGCACTACCGCTTAAACCGTTAGTTTTGCCAATGACTATATTGGGTTGGGAAGGATCTTTATGAAAGGCAACTAACTGCAATTCTCCATTATTTTCAACAATCTTGAGGACATGAGCTACTGTTTCGTCTTGACCATTGAGACGGAGGGTATAGCCGTTAGTATCAGTAATCCGTCGGCAACTGCCAGTGTAGTCGTAGTCAAGCAATAGTAAATCTACTTGTGTCGGAGCAACACCCTCTTCATTCCAGCATTTTTTACCACTGGGGATTTGTTCGATAATTTCTAATCTGTGTTCTTTATAGCCAAAAGGCACTGCTAATACTGCAAATTGATCTGGATTAACTTGTTGTTCTTGAAAAGAAACTGCTTCGGCTTGAGGAACAGAAATAACAGTAGTAGCGATCGCAGATAAAGTTAAAAATAATGATTTGATGAGGTTATTTGATTTCATTTTTAATAATCCTGTTTAATTGCATACCTCACTCTTTAGGGAATAATTCTAATTTTTATGCACCTTTTGGTTGAGCCAGGAAGTTTACTTGTAGTAAGTTGAGTGGCGACACTCGACACCCAAACAAAACTCAAAATTCAGCTAAGAAGCTCAAAACCAATAAGGCGCGATAAGGCTATCGCCTTTGATCGCACGCTAATTCAAATCAGGCGTATAGTTAAAAAGAATATGGAAGCCACACTCACTCGTTGATTAAAATCAGAGCAAATTCTAGCTTCCAAATTCCGACTTATAATTTAGGACTTAATGAATACCTCAGTCATCTGATAAGCTTCGTCATCGGTAAACTGTTGTGGAGGATGCTTCATAAAGTAAGCAGAAGGAGCGATTAAAACGCCGCCAATGCCTCGAACCAAACCCAATTTACAGCAGCGAATCGCATCGATAACTACCCCAGCCGAATTGGGTGAATCTTCTACTGATAATCTCATCTCCAAATTCATTGGTACGTCGCCAAATAATTTACCCTCAATGCGAATAAAGGCAACCTTGTTATCTTTCTGCCAAGGTACATAATCACTTGGTCCAACGTGGATGTCTTCGTCTACTAGACGTTTGCCGATAACTCCCTGTACCGCTTCAGTTTTAGACTCTTTTTTAGAATCTAAACGAGTGCGATCAAGCATATTGCGAAAATCTGTATTACCTCCAGTGTTTAACTGGTAGGTGCGCTCGACTTTGACCCCGCGCTTTTTACATAAATCCACCAAAGCTCGGTGAGTTATGGTTGCGCCAAACTGGGACTTAATATCATCGCCAATGATGGGAATATTGCGGTGAGCAAATTTTTCTGCCCATAAAGGCTGACTGGCAATAAATACAGGGATACAGTTCACAAAAGCAACACCAGCGTCTAAAGCGCATTCGGCATAGAAACCAGCCGCTTCGGTTGAGCCTACGGGAAGATAATTAATTAAAACTTCTGCTCCCGATGCTTGCAGACTAGAAACAATCTCCGCTTTCGACTGTTCTGGCTGCTTGCTAAGGACAAAAGTATATTTTTCATCAGCACCGTTCATGTGTTCGGCAACGCCATCCAGGACATTGCCCATTTGAACTATGACACCAGTTTGGGGAACATGATCACAGAAAACTGTGGTGCAGTTAGGAGGAGCGAAAATTGCCTCCGCTACGTCTCGACCAACTTTACGCTTGTCAATATCAAAAGCTGCTACTACCTTAAGATCGTAAGGTTTGTAGCCTCCAATATCCCAGTGCATTAAGCCGATTGCGTCTTCGGGTTGTTTATCTTTATAATACTCAATTCCTTGTATTAGTGAACTGGCACAGTTGCCTATGCCAACGATAGCAATTTTTATACTCCCCACGATTTAACCTTCCTCCATTATTGGACTACATTATAGGGAAATCTTACAGTCATTGTTTAATAAATAGTAAACGAATGGTAATGTATTCAACCGTAGTAGACATATTGCTGCATCGGGCAGCTACGCAACCAACCCAGACTGCTTATACATTTTTGGCTGATGGAGAAAACGAATCGGGCAGTTGTACTTACCAGGAATTGGATACTCAGGCGCGGGCGATCGCAGCACAGCTTTTGGCAAAAGTCAAGCCAGGCGATCGCGCATTACTGGTATATCCTTATACCGCCGGTTTAGAGTTTATTGCGGCTCTTATGGGTTGTCTTTATGCGGGAGTCATTGCCGTTACTGATTATCCACGACAGCATATTAAGTCTCTTAGTCAGTATAGCGATCGCATCGTTAATTCGCAAGCCGCGATCGCTATAACTACTCAAGAATTTGCGGATCGGGTGAAAGGTCAATTACTCGCCAACCCAGGAATGGCAATGAAATTACAAGCTATGCCCTGGATAGCGAGCGATCAAATAAACCTTGCCACAGCCACACATTGGCAACAACCGCATATTGATCCTGACACTTTAGCCTTTTTGCAATATACTTCTGGCTCAACTGGCAATCCTAAAGGTGTGATGGTGACTCATGGCAACGTGCTGCACAATTCCGAAGTAATTTATCGCTCTTTCGGTCATCACGACCAAACTAAAATTCTGATGTGGTTACCAATGTTCCACGACATGGGGCTAATTGGCGGCGTAATGCAGCCACTATATGCAGGAACACCCGCCGTTTTGATGTCACCCATTGCGTTAGCTCAAAAGCCTTTTCTGTGGTTACAGGCTCTTGATCGTTATCAGATTACTACTAGCGGCGGCCCGAATTTTGCCTACGATTTATTGTGTCAAAAAATTACTCCCGAACAAATAGCCCATTTAGATTTGAGTCATTGGCAAGTTGCTTTCACCGGTGCCGAACCTGTACGCGCTGAAACCCTGAGCAAATTTGCCGAATTATATAAACCCTGTGGCTTTAAAAAAGAGGCTTTTTATCCCTGCTACGGCATGGCTGAAGGGACGCTATTTATTACGGGTGGCAATGCTCAAGATTATCCCAAGATTGCTTATTTAGATAAAACTGCTTTAACTAAAGATCGGGTCGTGACGGTTAAGCCAGAACAAGCGAATGCGAAGGCAGTTGTGAGCTGCGGTTATAGCTGGCTAGGAGATAAAGTTATCATCGTTGATCCCCAGTCCCTAACTGAATGCAAAGCAGATCACGTCGGCGAAATTTGGGCAACAGGGGCAGGAATCGGCAAGGGTTATTGGCAACAAGCAGAACAGACAGAAAATACTTTTAATGCTTATCTGGCTGACACTCAAGCAGGGCCATTTTTACGCACGGGAGATTTAGGTTTTATCCGAGACGGGGAATTATATATTACTGGGCGCATCAAAGATATGATGATTCTCTGGGGGCGCAATCATTATCCCCAACATATTGAAGAGACTGTAGAAAGCTGCCACCCAGCGCTGCGACCAAATCATGGTGCTGCTTTTAGTATCGAAGTTAATGGCGAAGAACAATTAGTTATTGCCCATGAAATTAACCGCACTGATTTACGGGGCTTAAATATAGAAGAGGTAATAGGCGCAATTCGTCAATCTGTCGGGGAGCAGAACCTGGCTAATGTCTTTGCTGTGGCATTGCTTAAAACTGGTACTATTCCTAAAACATCCAGTGGTAAAATTCAACGTCGCGCTTGCCAGAGTCAGTTTCTCGATGGCAGTTTAAATTTAGTCGGACAATGGCAACAAGAACAAATCCAGGAAACCGATATTACCGATTTAGCAGGACAATTTTTCAGCGATTAATTATTGTTTATTTGGCGTTGCTGATTTAAGGTATACCACAAGGGTACAATGTGAAACTGCGAGTAATACGGTTCTTAGCTCTTAGCTCTTAGCTTTTAGCTTTTCGAGTGGTGTGCTTTCAAGCAGCGGTTTGTTTTTAATATCAAATCCGATTAGATGACCCCATTTATCGTAGGGGCGATTCACGGGTAGGGGCGTTTCGCGAAACGCCCCTACAGGATTTATCGGTTTTAATCATTATCACCAATCAATTGTCACCAATTATTTCCCACAATTAGCAGAAGCTTGAGGAACACGGGAATTACTATCTGTACGGTAAGCAGTCAGGATAACTCGACCATCTTTGGTTACGACAACTCCCTGTGCTGGAATAATATCGCCTTTGCTAGTAGGAATCGGTTTGATTTCTGGATACTGGGCTTGGTTGGTTTGCGTAGTGACATCTTGCCCATTGAACATTATTGCTTGTGAGTCTAAAGGTAAATCTGGTGCTGGTGGCACGCCTCCTTTTCCTTTGACAGTTAAACCATTAGCTTTTCCTGTTTCCTGATTAACAGAACAGGTTTGTTCAGTTGTTTGCTGTGGTTCGATTACATTAATCGGTAATTGTGCCGTGCCTCGAATAGGGTCTGGTTCTAAAATAGTAATTGAAACCGTACCATCTAAACTCGATTCGGAACTAGCATTGATATCGTTAGTCAAATCATTTAAGGGACGTTCTTCAATCCCAAATACCGATTCGGCAGTAATGTTAATATTTCCACCTTTTCCTTGTTCGGCACTAGCGATAATATCGTTGTTGCTACCTGGGAAAGCAATCACAAATCCAGCATCGATATCAATATTGCCACCGCTAGCATTACTGGCTGCTTCAGCGGAGATAGTGCTGTCGTCCCGAAGAATTAATCTATCATCAATATTTAAATCAATATTACCACCTGCTAAATTTGCTTGAAAATCTGCTACAGGAGTATTTGATGCCAAAATAGATGAGTTCTTATCCAGAGTTATAGAATCTGCACTTACATTAATATTTCCTGCATTTCCTTGTCCTATAGATTGAGTATTTAATACTGCTCCATTGCTAAAAAACAGATTAGGAGTCTTGATTTCAATTTCACCGCTATTACCTATTGCTGTACTTGATATTGCGCTACCAATGAAACCTTTATTAACAGCAATATTATCAGTAGCAATAATCTCTATCTTTCCTCCATTCCCCCGCCCTTGAATACCAGTACTGATTGCACCACGATTATTTATGTTCAAATCATTGGTGTTAATCTCAATGCCTCCAGCATTTCCTTCTCCTTTTTCTGCCACCACACTTAAGATATTGCCGTTATTAATCGAGAGAGTATCGTTAGCAGTAATCTTAATGTTTCCTCCGATTCCTATCCCGTTAGTACTAGCTATGATTTCACCCTCATTAGCTAAAGTTAAATTAGTTGTAGTAAGGTCAATTCCACCAGCATTTCCTTCTGCTCCTTCAAATGTTTCACTAAAACTAATATTCCCGCCTAATAAAGTAATGTTGTTTCCTGTAGCAACTTCTAAACCATTTCCATCATTTGCTACAGAACTATTGGCAATATCCTCGGGATTATCCCTGAAACCCAACCCAATCGGCGCATTAATCGTCAATACAGGAGGATTATCTAAATCCGTAGCGCTAAATTCCCCATCTTCAAACAGAATACTATCGGCACTGCTGCCATAAAACGAACCACCAATATCTAATCTTGCACCCTCACCAAAAATAATCCCTGCGGGGTTAATCAAAAATAAACTGGCACTGCCATTAGCCCGAATTAAACCATCAATGTTGGAAACATTTCCCCCTGTAACTCTCGAAAAGATATTCTTAATTGCATTAGCATTATTAAAAAAGGCTTGATTACCAGTACGAACTGAAAATTCTTGAAAACTGTGAAACAGATTAGTTCCTCTGGTTTCACCACCAGTTATTTCCGAAACATTATCCGTTTGATTGACTTGAGTGTTAACAGTGTTATCGGGCGTAACTTGAGCGTTGGTTATTTCACTGGTAGCGTATAGATAACCAAAAGCCAAAATACCGATTCGCATCAGAGGAAATAAAGCTGGTTTCATTTTCCGTAATGTTGGGACAAGAACACAAAAATGATACCAGGTAATGGTAATTCAATTTTTGTTCGCTTTAAATCTATTAATCTTTTTCTTGTAAGGGCAAACCGCCGTTTGCCCTTACTTCACTTAACCAGCAGCAACTCTCATAATGGGAATTGCTGATAAAAACCCGTTGCGACTATCTTTAAGGTAAAGACCATGTAGGATAAGTTTGAAAACCCTGAAAATATCTAAATCGGTAAATGATTAGCGAACCACAATTTTTACTGCAAGATACTTTGAATTTACTTTGGCTAGCTTTAGCACTATTTATAGCTGGTGTTATTGAAGCTTTTTTATGGAAAACTAGTGTTTTTCAGTTATTGAATCAACCAATTCAAGCAGGCTTGTTTGGAGCAAATAAAAAATGGCGGGGATTAATTAGTTTACCTATTGCTATGGTAATTAGTGTTTATTTATTGCACTTTGTCGAAATAAGCATATCGTCCTTACCAAAGGATGCAATTTTATTTTCTAATTTCAATCTTTTAGAATTTGGTTTATTAGTAGGATTTGTTTTTAATTTATCAGAGCTACCCAATTCTTTTGTGAAACGCCGTCTAGATATTCCTCCTGGTGATGAAAGTAGTAAACTATTCTACTTTGTCGATCATATGGATTCTACTTACGGGGTTTTAATTCTCTGGTATTTATACTTTCATTTTCCCTTACATTTTATTGTGACTGGGTTAATAATTACGCCCCTATTATTTATGGGCGCAACGGAATTACGTAAAAAGTTTGGTTTAAAATAGACCTTTTGTACAAATCAAAAATATTGATTGATTGGCTTGAGGTCTAGTGTTAGTTGGCTTGAGGGACGAAACCCAACCCAGGAAACTAATTGCTATTTATTCAATTTTTGTAAAATATCCTCTAATTGTTGTTGATACTGTCCATATTCAATCCAGTTACCCTGCTGTAGTGCTTGCTGTGCTTTTTGATAGGTATCCAAAGCTGATCGCGTTAGGTTAGAATCGTCTGAAGTGGGTATGGCTGGTTGTTGTAATTGTGCGGGGAGTGTTTCCCCAAAGACAGCCGCTAAGGATTCTTCTAAAGTAGGCGACATAACTATCTGTTTGTTATAGGCAACGATAACCCGCGTTAATTCTGGTAGTTCTCCTTGTTCGGCGCGTAGATAAACAGGTTCGACATATAGCAATGAACCATCGATAGGTATGACTAAAATATCCCCACGAATTACCCTTGAACCTCTTTGACTCCAGAGGGTTAACTGCTGTGAGATTTCTGGGTCTTGATCGATCCTCGCTTCGATCTGAAATGGCCCGTAAACTAATTCTTGTTTGGGAAATTCATATAGTCGTAATTTACCGTAATTCTCTCCATCAGAACGAGCTGCCATCCAGGCAATCATGTTGTCTTTATTTACGGGAGTAAAGGGCAAGATTAGGGCAAATTCTTCTTGGGATTCGCCTGGTAAACGCATAATCAGATAGTATGGTTCAACTGGTTGCTGTTGCTCTTCATAAAGTCCCGTGGCAAAACGCCAGTCATCTTCCCTGTTATAGAATACCTGGGGGTCTTCCATGTGATAACTCAGGTACATCTTGGCTTGAATTTTAAATAAGTCCTGGGGATAGCGGAAATGGGCTTGAACCGAAGCAGGAATAGTATCTTTGTTTTTAAATAGACTGGGGAAGATTTTACGGTAGGTAGCTAAAACTGGTTCGTTTTCATCGACAACATAAAACTGCATCGTGCCGTCTTTGGCATCTACGACCACTTTGACAGGGTTGCGGACGTAGTTAATATGTTTATCGGTAATTAACTCGGTTGGGTTGTCGTCGGCGACAGCTTCGGAATAGGGATAGCGATCGCTTGTAGTGTAAGCATCAATAATCCATTGTATTCTACCATCAATGACGGCAATATAAGGATCGCGGTCAAATTGGAGGAAAGGAGCGACAATGCTCACTCTTTCTTTGATTTGCCGATAATAATGAATGCGGGAATTATTAGTAAAGTAATTAGAAATTAGAATCTTTAAGTTGCCTTGTTCGTAAGCATAAGCTAACTTGCGCAACCAATTGCCAATGGGTACACCCCCCGTGCCATCGTATTTGATAAAGGCATTTTCATCACCACGGGGATAGTCAAACTCTGGGGTATTCATCCCCGTATAAATATAATTTTCTGTTGACTCACCGTAATAGATTCCAGGTTCTTTAATGCTCAAATCTACCTGGGATACAGGGGGAATATTTTTGATGAATAAAACGGGTAAGCCATCAGAAGTAACTTCATTGACGGGATTCATGACTAACCCATAACCATGAGTATATTTGAGGCGTTGATTAACCCAAGTCCGAGCAGTTTTAGGGACTTGAGAGTAGTCAAATTCTCTAGGGGAAAGCATTACTTGGCGGTAATTACCGTTTAGGGTGTAGCGGTCTACATCGACATCATTAAATCTGTAATAGAAGCGAATTTCCTGTAACTGACGATAGGTGGCGAGTAAAGGGCGATAATCCCATAGTCGAATGTTATTGATCGTGGTTTGATTTTCCTGACGAATTTGAGGATTTACGGTATCAGATAGGTTTAATTTGTAGTCTTTGGTATCTACCGTGGCTAAATCGTAAGCCTCTCGCGTATATTTGATATTGTGCTTGATATAAGGTAGTTCTTTGGCTAATTCGTTAGGTTCAACTACAAACCGTTGCTGAAATTCGGGATAAATACCGTTAACGATAAATAAGATAATTACATAAACTGCAACACCATAAACGGGAAGCAAAACCTTACTTGACCACATTGCCACGATTAAAAATAATCCCAGCAAAACTGAGCCGATAGTCATTACCCAGAAAGCAAACAACCGTGCATGGGTATCAGTATAGTCTGCACCCCAAACTACTCCCTGAGAAGAATAAAGCAGTTGATAGCGTTCCAACCAGAAATCGACAGCAATATTTAAAGCGATCGCGGCAAATAATAAACTAAGATGAATTTTAATGGGTCTTGTTAGTAATTTTTGCCACTGACGTTCGATAGTCAAGCTTTTCCATCGCCAATCGAATCGAATCGTACCTTTAAATAAGTAAACTAAGATAGTTAAAATTAGTCCTGCAATTAATAGAGTCAGAAACCAATTTTGGACATTGTCGTAGAGTGGTAGACGGAAGACATAAAATCCAATATTTTTTTGGTAAATAGGATCGCTGCTATTAAAATCTGTAGCGTTAAAAAATTTGAGGATAGTTTCCCAAGCTGCGGCACTGGTGTTAGCAACGCTAAAAGCAGTCAGGAAAATTAAAATCGCAGCTATGTAAGTAGCAATTTTGGCTGTGTATATTTCTAATTCGCTAGCCTCTAAAAAGCGAAATTGGCGATCGCGTGTTAACCTTAAAGCTAGCCAATAATTACACCAGAGAAATCCGATAAAGACCAAAAAAGTACCAGCCCAAATTAATACTTGCCATTTAATTCGCTGCCAAAAAACATCAGCAAAACCCACCGCTTCAAACCACCACGATTCCGTCAGTAGGTGAACAACAGTAGAAATAAAAGTCAAACTTGCGATCGCTGTGAAGATCGCCACAACTATTGCTTTTTGCTTCAGTTGCATCTTTTTCAGGAATGAAAAACTTTTGAGAAATAAGGAACGAGGGCTATATTAGTACGATAGATCGGTTTTCTTCTCAAGCCAACAAAATAAACTGAATCTTTACAGTGGCGCGATTTTCTTCTAAATTTACAACTTCTTTATAACTTCCCCAAAAAAATAAATTTCATTCACCAAACTTTTACACTAATTAGTTACTTTTTTAATAGGAGCTTAAACATTAGTATTTCCTACCTTGATATCCTTTCAATATTTTTACTATTTATGTGAATAATTGCCTTGTTGAGATTTCTCTGATTAGTATTCTTCATTTAGTTAAACATCAGGCAAATGTAAATATTTCGATTATTTCCCTGGCTTTTTGTTTGACGATAACTCTAATTGTTATCCAATTAAATTCAAAAATCATTGATTTCTATAACCCTTGCCTAAAAACCAGTCCACCCTTAAGTATTTAATTTAATTTCAGCTAAGAGTCACTAGTTATCGCATATTTTATTTTTTTTAGTTTAGCTGTAATCTTTAGCAAATTAAAACGAGCGGTATCTGGAAAAAATCAAAAATCGAATATTTGAATCCACAACTTTTTACTAACCAAGAGAGGGCTAACCATGTTGAGTAATATAACCACGACCAAAACACCAGTTCATAGAAGAGTAAATACCAAAACCACCCTTGAAGTTTCGATTATCATGCCTTGTTTAAACGAGGCAGAAACTTTAGAAACCTGTATCAAAAAGGCACAATGGTTCATTACCGAAAACGAGCTGGCAGGAGAAGTAATCATTGCTGACAATGGCAGTACTGACGGTTCTCAAGAGATTGCTAGACGCTTGAATGCCAGAGTGGTCGATGTGCCAGCCAAAGGATACGGTAGTGCGCTAAAAGGTGGTATTGCAGCCGCACGCGGAGAATATATCATCATGGGCGATGCCGATGATAGTTACGATTTTAGTAACCTAAATCCTTTTATCAAAAAATTGAGAAATGGTTACGATCTAGTAATGGGGAATCGCTTTAAAGGTGGTATTGCATCTGGAGCAATGCCCTTTCTACACCGCTACTTAGGCAACCCCGTTCTAACTGGCATTGGTAAACTACTATTTGCTAGTCCTTGTAATGACTTCCACTGTGGCCTGCGAGGTTTTCGTAAAGATTCAATTTCTGACCTTGATTTACAAACTACAGGCATGGAATTTGCCAGCGAGATGGTTGTTAAAGCCACTCTCCACAAAATGCAGATTGCCGAAGTTCCTACAACTCTATCTCCTGATGGTCGTAGTCGTCCACCCCACTTGAACACTTGGCGTGATGGTTGGAGACACTTACGTTTTCTTTTGATGTATAGTCCACGCTGGCTCTTTTTCTATCCAGGTATCTTTTTAATCCTAATGGGTTTCCTTGCTACCCTGTCATTACTGCCCAGCCCTAAAGTACATAGCTTACTTTATTCTTCCACGGCGATGACTATCGGCTTTCAAGTAGTAATGTTTGCTTTGTTTACCAAGGTATTCGGGATTAGCGAAGGGCTGCTTCCAGAAGATCGTCGCTTGAACAGGTTGTTTAACTTCCTCAACTTAGAAACAGGTTTGATTGCAGGAGTTTTACTCTTGATCATGGGTACTGCCGCTTCCGTCTATGCCTTTGGTATTTGGGGACAAAATGATTTTGGCTCTCTTAATCCAACCGAAACTATGCCCATCGTTATTCCAGGGGTTACTTGTTTAGCTCTAGGTATTCAGACAATTTTCTCCAGCTTCTTCTTAAGTATCTTGGGATTGAAAAGATAGATGATTAAACAGCCCTGGCTATCGGTCATTATTCCTACTTATAACGGTCAGAAATACTTAGCTTCGGCTTTAGATTCGGTAATTGTGCAGAGCGATAGCAATATTGAATGTATTGTGATCGATGATGGTTCTACAGATGATACCCTGTCTATTGTTGAAGCTTACCAAGACAAACTAAATATTAAGCTAATTACTAAAGCCAGACAGGGGAATTGGGTGGCTAATACCAACTATGCCCTGTCTCAAGCAAGTGCCGAATACGCTTGTTTTCTACATCAAGACGATTTGTGGATTGAAGGTCGTTTACAAGGAATGAAAAAAGCGATCGCAAATCATCCCCATGCCACTCTATATCTACATTCTGCCGTATTTATCGATGAGCAAAGTAAGCCTTTAGGTTTATGGCAATGTCCCCTATCTGGAGACTCTGGGTTAATTCCAGCTCAAGCAATGGTCGAAAAGCTGCTGGTACAGAATTTCATCGCTATTCCTTCACCTATTTTTAACAGACAAACTGCGATCGATCTAGGTGGGCTAAATGACCAACTTTGGTACACTGCGGACTGGGATTTCTGGCTCAAGCTAGCCTCGGTGGGAGAGACATATTATCTGGCTCAACCTTTAGCAGCATTTAGAGTGCATGGTGATTCTCAAACTATCAAGCGTAGTTCGAGTGTAGATGAGTTTCGCAAACAGATGCGACTCGTTGTTGATACATATCTTGATCGCACCTCGACTCAGAAACCCAATTCCCAAGTCGCCAAAGTTGCTTTCTTTTCTACTGAAGTCAATACTACCTTGGCAGCAATGGTTCATGGCGAATCACCCAATTTAATTAAACTTTTAGCTAATTTCTTGTCTTTAGGCCCTTTTGGCTGGCGCAGATATTGGCAAGATTCTCGAATTCAAGAGCGTATATCTGCCCGACTTAAGGCAAAATTACAAACAGAAGTTTAATAAAAAAAAATCTACTGTAAAACTAATGAAACCGAATCTGTTTATTGTCGGACAGCCGAAATCAGGAACAACGGCACTACATCAGTTTTTGGGACAACATCCCCAAATCTTCATGTCGAGCATCAAAGAACCACATTTCTTTGGCTCTGACTTCCACCAAGAAAGCGATCTCTTTTATGGAAATCAACGCTTTTTTGATTTTAGAGAAGAAGCCGCCTATTTACAACTTTTTGCCAAGGCTAGCTCCGAAAAAATAGCAGGTGAGTCGTCCACTAATTATTTATATTCTCAGGTAGCAGCACGGGAAATATATCAATTTAACCCAGATGCCCAAATAATTATCATCCTGCGAGAGCCAGCTAAATACCTTTATTCTCTACACAGTCACTACGTAAAATTCACTGAAGAAAACGAAGCTGATTTTACTAAAGCTTTGTCTTTAGAAGCTGCTCGCAAGCAGGGTCAATTCCCCAGCCCCAGAGTTACTAGTCCTTGCTATTTATATTATTCAGAAAGAGTTAAATATTACGAGCAGGTAAAACGCTATTATGATCTCTTTGGTGCTGCTCAAATCAAAGTAGTAGTTTTTGAAGAATTTCAGTCGGAAAATGCTCAAGTTTACCGAGAAATTTTAGAATTCCTGAATGTAGATCTCAACTTTACTCCAGAATATGAGGCGGTCAACGTTAACAAGGAAGTAAAGTTTAAAGCCATTAACAATCTAGTTAATAATCCTCTGATTAAAAACATTTCCAAAAACTTACTTTCTCAAGAATTCAATGATTTTGTGCGAGACAAAATTGTAGAAAGATTTTTGTGGCATCAAGCCCCTAAAGAAACTATGCTAGAAGATATTAGAGAAAAGCTAATGCGTCAATATAGTTCGGAAGTATCTAAAGTTTCAGAATTGCTGGAGCTGAATTTAGAGCAAATATGGGACTATGACAAGTTGAAGTCACAAGTTATATAGTTCTTAGTTCTTAGTATTAAGTTCTAAGTCTTAAGTATCTTTATTTTTTATTTATATAGTACTTGAATGCTAACTAAGAAAAACATCATATCTAGTATTTTGTCTCTCTGTCTAGGGTTTTTCTTAGTATGGTTAATACTACGTTTTACCGAAGTTGACTTTGAACAAATTGTCACCACTTTTTACAGTTTAAATCCACTTTATGCAGGAGTTGCGATCGCAACTCTGATCCTTCATACTTGGCTAACTGGCTACAAATGGAAACTAGTCACCGAAAAGATAACCCCAAACAATCAGCAATCCCAAAACTTTTATTTTTTTTATACGACTTTAGGTTCTTTAACTATGCAGTTCATGCCCCAATATGTGGGTATGGTTATGGTCCAAAACTTGGCACTCAGAGTACATAAAATTAGCTCTTTTTCTAAAGGATTTTTATCAGTAATTTACGATCAGTTCTTTAATTTTCTGATTCCTTTTTTACTTTTTCCTCCCGCAATATTATATATCTTTGGCTATATTTCTCTATCGGTAACTGTTTTTGCCTCGACAACAATGATCATCTTGACCCATTTTCTGATCAAAAAATGGCATAGAAGTTTAATCTTATTTTTGATCAAAGCCTATAGTTGGGTCAAACAATTAAAGCCAGGAAAAGCTAAATCTACCGAGTCTGAGTTGGTAGTTAATGACATCTCTATTTTGAGCAAACAATTTACGATTGAGCTGTTTTGGATATCAGTAGTTCGTTACGCAGTATGGATAATTAGAGGTGTTTTTATTGCGATCGCAGGAAGCTTTAAAATTAAATTAGGTGCAGTTATATTCGTCACGCCGATAGTTCAGCTAGCAATGTTATTAAGCTTTACGCCAGCCAACTTAGGACTGATGGAATTAAGTTGGATCGGTTTATTAAGATTATTTAACGTTCCTAACGCCGATGCTGTGGAGTTTTCTCTAATGCAAAGATTTCTCTACATAGCAGCCGTAATGATCGTTTTGGCTGTATTTTTGGTGGTTTGGTTAGTCGAGCGATTTTCTCTACTAGCTACATCTAGTAAAAAATAATTTAGAACTAATATTATTTTATTTTTTTTAGTCTTATACAGTTTATATATATAACCATTATTTTGCCATGATTGACACTGTTACTGATAAACCACAAAAACACTTTAAACATCAAAAACTAGGAATCGAAACAGTTCTTCAGATATTAGCAATAATTCTTACGATATCGATATTTCTTAAGGCAATTATTGACTTGGATATCAATTACGATCCTTGGTGGTATCATTTGCCATTTGCTGCCAGAATTTGGGGTATCGTACCGCCAGAAGTATTTTTAGGAGACGAAAAATGGTTTGAACCTCGTTTTGCAGGATTTCCGCTATTAGCGCATTTCTTACAGGGATTTTTTTGGAAAATTACAGGGCGAATACAGGCAACTAACCTAGTTAATTTTTTGAGTATAGTTATTTACTTTTTCTTTCTCAGAACTTATTTTCAAGTTCCTACTTATCTAAGTGCGATCGCACTTTTTGCCATTCCCTTAGTTTTAACCCACGCTACCACTAGCTTTGTCGATCTACCAGGAAATATAGGAACTTCAATTCTGGTAATGATGACCTATCGCTTCTATCAGCACCAGCAACTACCAAATAAACGAGAGCTGTTTATTATCTTTCTAGGGTCAGCAATCGCCGCCAACACTAAAACCCAGTTGCAACCCCTAGTTTTTGTCATCTTATTCGCTATTGCTTTAAGACTAATTTATTTATATTTTCAACAACCTTCTCAGCCAAAAAAACAACTATTCAAAATATTGCCAATTGCTTTACTCGCTTCAGTGTTAATCTTCGCTTCACCAGTCAAAAATACCGTCTTATATGGCAACCCTATGTATCCGATTAAGCTGCAAATTGGCGGTGTTGTTCTCAACCACAAATTATCTCCAGAAGCCTTCAGCGAAGGTAACAGACAACAAAATTGGCTGCAATCAGTTTTAGAAATCAATACTCCTTTTATTTGGACACCAGATCAATGGAGTACAGATATAAATCGTAATCGTCGGGGTGGATTTTTCGGAGCTTATGTAATTTTCAACGTATTGCTATTAGTGGGTTTATTCATCCAGGAATTAGTGCAAAATAAATCATTACCAAAAAGCGATCGATCCAAGACTGCCCAACTTGCTTTAATAACGGCACTACTAATGTCTCTTGTGCCGATGAATTTCCCTCAATCTCATGAACTAAGATACTTTATGTTCTGGATGATTTGTTTAGTATCCCTGAACTTGTATCTAGTTTCTCGTCCTCGAAATAGCAATCAATGGCGGTGGTTGCAGCCGAAGTATATCGGGCTAGTGTACGCCCTATTTTTAACGATTGTACTCACTAAAATCGGTGGTTTGTACGCCAAACCGATGTTTTACAATCTTGAAACCCAAATCGTGAGGGGTGTTAAACCAGAATTTTTAAGCCAGATTAAACCAGACGATCAAGTTTGTTTGATTAGCAAACATATCGGCGAAGATGCACGAACAGCTCCCATTGCAGCACTCAAGTATGCTTTTTTGTATAGTTCTCACTTTCATCCCGAATTAAATTATAATTATTCGATCAAAGCGGCTTTTGATCCAGCTAGCTGTGGCGATCTTCGTCGGATTCCTGAGAAATTGTTGACGCAGTAGAAGTGTTTCAAGTTAAAACTGCCCAAGGAACTCAGTATTATTTTAAAAAGGCTACTCTCTTTGCTAATTATTTTGTTAAAGTCCCGCTAAGCTTTGTTTAGTCCAATACTAAAAAATCTGTAAATGGTTGCTCAAATCCAAGACTTTGATGCCCAACACTGGGTCAAGACGCGCTCATCCCTTGATCAGAATCAATCAACCTTCCTAATATGGACGGGGGCAATTTACGCTTTTGTTCCCGCCCAAAAGAGAAATTGCCTCTTCAAGATAGTAGGCATGAGTGTCAGCAGGTGTATTCCCACAGAAGAGGGTAGTTGGGATTTTACCTCCAGGGAATTGACTTACTACCTTCACCCAGAAACGGGTGAAATTTTGCGGCAATGGGAAAATCCTTGGACAGGGGAATTACTCACGGTAATGCACATTGCCAACAATCCAGTACAGGGTCGTTTTAAGGGCAAGTTTCCCGCGCAAGTAGATGGAGACAATACAACCTTTCTGTTTGACTTATTTTCTACTTACCCCAATCCTCTCGCCACAAATTCCAAATTTGCTGATTACAGCCCAAATACAACTTATCAGGCAGCTGAGTTGTTTAAAATAACTGTTCCGACTGAAGAACTGTTAAATCCTGAAATTATCTCGGTTTCTAAACTACAGCTTGGCTGGGATCGGATTGGTCCGTGGGTTCCTTGGATGAAAATGGGCGATCTCCCAGGTCAATTAATCTATAGTGCGTATGGTGGTAAAGTAAATGGTTTTACTGAATTGCCACAACTGCTTCAAAATGAAATTAATACTCGCGTGCCTTTATATAAAAATGCACCACTATGTTTCTTAGATGTAGAAGATATTACCTCGTGGCTGTATTTCCAAAAGCACTTTGATGCTTACTTAGCTGGAGAAACCTTTCCCTTGCTACAACCAGAGGAGATTTAAGTAAATTGACTTTTGTAATCATTTTAGTGTGAGGTCTACTGTGTCTGAGGCTCCAGTATTAGATCTAATTATCAAAAATGTGCGGGTAGTTCGTCCCCATCGCGATGCTGTGGAGCTACTAGATTTGGGAATTAAGGATGGGAAATTTACTCAGATTGCTCCTAATATTAGCCTAGACGAAGGCAAACAGGTATTTGATGCCCAAAACCGACTGGGTTTTCCTGGGGTTGTGGATGCCCATATGCATATCGGTATCTATCAACCCCTAGATCGAGATGCTGCGAGGGAAACCAAAGCAGCAGCAATGGGAGGAGTGACGACCAGCCTGAATTACATCCGTACAGGACAGTATTATCTAAATAAAGGTGGTTCCTACAGAGATTTTTTCCCAGAAGTATTAGCATTATCGCAAGGAAATTTTTTTGTTGATTACGGCTACCATATAGCCCCAATTAGCGCGACTCATATCGATGAGATGCAAATGCTATTTGAAGAGTATGGAATTGGGTCGTTCAAAATCTTTATGTTCTATGGCGGCTATGGTTTGCATGGACTGTCTGACCAACAAAACCTCTTCTTGATGATTAACAAAGAGGAAAGATATGACTTTGCTCACTTTGAATTCATTATGCGCGGTCTAACCAAGCTGAGAGAATTGCATCCAGAAGCGAGTGATCGCATTAGTCTCAGTCTCCATTGTGAAGTAGCAGAAATTCTCAATGCCTATACCAAAATTGTCCAGCAAGACACTACCCTTACGGGTTTAAAAGCTTACAGTGCAGCCCGTCCGCCTCATTCTGAAGGATTAGCCATTTGCATTGCTTCCTACTTGGCGCACGAAACTAATTGTCTGAATATCAATCTATTACACCTCAGTTCCCGCAAAGCAGTAGAAGCAGCTTTGATGATGCAAACCATCTTTCCTCATATTAACTTCCGACGAGAAGTAACTGTCGGACATCTTTTATTAGATGTGGATGCACCCACAGGAAAATGGGCAAAAGTCAACCCGCCAATTCGTTCCCGCGCCGACGTTGAATACCTGTGGCAAGCTGTAAGCGATCGCCAAATCGATTGGATTGTCAGCGATCACGCTTGTTGTTCGGCCGAGAAGAAAGCTAGTCTGAAAGATCCCAATAATATTTGGCTGGCTAAATCGGGCTTTGGTGGTACAGAATACCTACTCTCTGGTGTGTTTAGCGAAGGTAGTAAGCGCGGGATGTCCTATAGTCATATGGCTGAGTTATTAAGCTCGAATCCTGCCCAAAGGTTTGGGTTGAGTTCCAAAGGGAATATTGCGGTTGGCTACGATGCCGATTTGGTGCTATTAGATCCCAATGAAACCTTTGTGGTTCGCGCTAATGAATCAGAGTCGCAGCAGGGTTACACACCGTTTGAAGGGATGGAATTGACGGGACGAGTCAAAACAACCTTTTTGCGCGGGAGAAGAATTTACGATCAAGGACAGATACTCGGTGTTCCCAGTGGACTATATTTAAACCGTAGATGAAAGTAGCACGTAGACCTTACTGTACTTTATAAAAAATGAACCAACTAATTAAAAGAGCATTTTTAGACACAGAAGATGGACAGATTCTTTATCGAATCGGCGGCGAGGGTGAAGCTCTGCTTTTGCTGCACATGAACCCCCGCAGTAGTGATGAATATCGTGAGTTGATGCCCATCTTTGCTAAGAATAATAGACGTGTAATAGCAATGGATTTGATGGGCTTTGGCGATTCTGACAAGCCACCGAGAATGTACACGATTGCCGACTACGCCAAAACTGCGATCGCACTTTTGGACGAATTAGGTATAAAAAAGACGAGCATTTTCGGAAATCATACAGGTGCTTTTGTTGCCGGAGAAGTAGCAGCAACTTATTGCGATCGCATTGATAAACTTATCTTAGGTAATGTAGCTGGTTTCGGTGAAGGAGGACAAGCAGAGCTATTCAGAAGATTTGATCAAGGTTTTAAAATCAAAGAAGATGGCTCTCATCTCATGGAAAGATGGTTAGCCCGTTCTCGTTACGTAGGCTCTGCCGAATTAAACCACCGTTGGGTTTTAGACGATTTAAAATGTTTTGGCGATCCTTTGTATGCAGTTTGGGCTGTAGGCAATTACTGTCTAGATGCATCAGAAAGATTTCGTTTGATCAAGTGTCCAACTCTAATTATCTGGGGAATTGATGATATGAAAGAATTTGAAAGACAGAGTTTAGCGAAAGCCAACGATCGCTTTTTTCTTTCTCAAGCAATTCCGCATGGCAAAGTAGTTGAATTTGAAAAAGGCACAATTTGCATGATGAATCAGATGCCTGAAGAAGTATCGAAGGTAGTAATCGACTTTCTGAACAATTCGGAATAGTTCAGCCTCTAATTTTCCAGGATTGCTGTTGTAAATAGAAGGCTAGTTATCTAGTAATATCTAGATATTACTAGATAACTTGGTATAATGAGAGCAAATCTTTAGGCTGCGCTCAATGGCTCGATATGTCACACCAAGAGAAGCGATGCAAACGCTCCAAGTCTCCGAAAAAACACTTAGAAACTGGGATAAATCAGGACTCATCAAAACAATTAGAACTCCGGCTGGACATAGAAGATACGATCTTGAATCCGTCGTTGGAATG
>Ga0209082_1000280_pt1 | contig 20965 bp, 16 predicted proteins | sample ColdCreekSource_FD_184127 | JGI IMG/M metagenome (GOLD analysis project Ga0209082, IMG submission 184127) | Groundwater microbial communities from Cold Creek, Nevada to study Microbial Dark Matter (Phase II) - Cold Creek Source (SPAdes) (version 3) | ecosystem: Environmental > Aquatic > Deep... | reverse complement strand
AGGAAACTGTCTGCTGAATGCGTACTGCCAGGGATAGTTATATCTAGGTAAGTGCAACGCAGAAATCTCTACTCGCGAGGGTAGAAGCCCGCGCTCTATCTGAAAGATGAGCGTCGGGAGAAGTCACTTTGTAGGATGGGTTGGCATACCGTAACCCATGCTGTTCAGTATTCAGTTTTGGTACTTTAGTAGCTAAGAGCTAAGAGCTTTTTTATTCTGACTGACAAGCTTTACTAACCCAGGCAGTTGTAGGATAGATAATTGCAACCGAAATTTTAAAAAGATCGTGCTAGATTTAACTGGAAAAAATGCTTTCGTTACGGGAATAGCTAACAATCGTTCCATTGCTTGGGGTATCGCTCAACAGTTACACAAAGCTGGTGCCAATATCGGGGTTAACTATCTCCCCGACGAACGAGGACGCTTTGAAAAAAAAGTTAAAGATTTAGTTGAACCACTCTCTCCGAGCCTTATTTTGCCTTGTGACGTACAAAATGACGATTTGTTAGACTCGATGTTTGAGACTATTGCCGAAAAATGGGGCAAGTTAGATATCTTAATTCACTGTCTCGCTTTTGCCGAAAAAGAAGATTTAACGGGGGATTTTTCCCAGACATCAAGAGCAGGTTTTGCTAAAGCCTTAGATATTAGTAGCTATTCGTTAAATTGCTTGGCGAGTCGAGCCAAACCACTCATGACCGAAGGCGGTAGTATCGTTACTCTTTCTTATTTAGGCGGGGTTAAAGTTATTCCCAATTATAATGTCATGGGAGTAGCCAAATCGGCTTTAGAAATGAGTGTGCGCTATTTAGCCGCTGAATTAGGTTCACAAAATATTCGCGTTAATGCGATCTCAGCCGGGCCAATTCGCACTTTGGCTTCTTCGGCCGTTGGTGGTATTCTCGATATGATCCGTCATGTCGAAGAAGTTGCTCCCCTAAAACGGACAGTGACTCAAATAGAAGTCGGCAACACGGCAGCTTTTTTATGTAGTGATCTTTCCAGTGGTATTACGGGTCAGGTTATCTATGTCGATTCTGGCTATGAAATAATGGGTATGTAAGCTGGGGATTGGGGATTAGTCACAAGTAACAAGTTAGGAGTCATAATGCAGAAGTACGATCGCTCTGTTCAGGATAATAGTCAAAGACAGTCGTTAATCTTAGCTAGAACTGCTTCTGTGAGCAGGACCACGGGAGAGACTGACGTACAAGTTAAATTAGACTTAGATGGAACTGGGAAATGCAGTGCCAACACGGGGATTCCCTTCCTTGACCATATGTTGAATCAAATCTCGGCTCATGGCTTAATCGACTTGGACGTGAAAGCCACTGGAGATATCGAAATTGATGACCATCACACCAATGAAGATGTGGGCATAACTTTTGGTATGGCATTGGCTAAAGCTTTAGGCGATCGCCAGGGCATAGTACGCTTTGGTCATTTTGTAGCACCTTTAGACGAATCCCTGGTTCAAGTCGCTCTAGATTTTTCGGGCAGACCGCATTTAAGTTATGGCTTAGATATCCCCACCCAAAGAGTCGGAACTTATGATACTCAGTTAGTCAGGGAGTTTTTTGTCGCAATTGTCAATCACTCCCAGATGACTTTGCATATTCGTCAGCTAAATGGGATTAATTCTCACCACATTATCGAGGCAACTTTTAAAGCTTTTGCTCGCGCAGTGCGAATGGCAACGGAAATCGATCATCGTCGTGCTGGTAGTATCCCTAGTTCTAAAGGTGTACTTTAAAGATCTTATAAAGATGTTGAATTTGCGTAAGCTTAAAATTGGGTAGATTTAACTTTTTTAGATCTCAAAACTAATTTTCATCTGCTCAAACATACTTAAACAAAGAACCGCAGGCGAGGCGAGTGCGTTTGGCAGCATTTCCCCACAATTTTAAGGCCACATCCTCTAAAATTTGCCCATCAGCAACAAGCATCTGAGAAAGTACGCTTGGATTAGTAAAAGACCAAAATGAGCAGGATTCTAATAGATAAGGTTCTTGAGTCTCCGAATGGATACGGAAGTCATAGAGTGAGTAATCACGGCTTCCCAAGACGAGATGCGATCTCTTGGCAGCAGCTGCAAGTTTCTCGAATAGTTCTGGGGTGACATTAGCTGGACAAGCTATATCTACTGGCTGTCTTGTGAGCATTCCGTCCGATTGAGTTCCTAACTTATCATTTAAAGTTCTAATTGGGTTATCCTTAGTTAACAAATATTCGATCGCAGGTGGTACATATAACTCGCCATTTCTTTCAATTACGCCTACGCGCAATTCCCGCCCAGGGATATAATCCTCAATCAACAGAGTATCGTCGAATTTAAAACCAGAGCGCAATGCTGTTTCTATTTGAGACTCATTCCAAACTAGAGTCACACCCATAGAGTTATCTTCTGAGTTTGGTTTAACTACAAAGGGGGGCTGCATCGTTAAAATTTCCCCTTGATGTAATTGCTGTGCTTTGGCAACGAGAACCCCGGCAGCTGATACTATACTTCTAGTTTGGGCTTTGTTAGTAGTTAAAGCTGTGCAATTGGCTCTAGAGCCAACTACAGGTAAGTTAAGCAGATCTTCAAAAAAGGAACGGTAACTAGTCATTCCAGGAAAACAAAACATATGAGGAACAACTACATGGACTTTAGGCAGCTGAGCAATCATTTCCTGGAGGGGCATTTTTTCGGAGAGATTTTCTAAAGATGAGCCTAACTGCCAAAAACCATCGGGATGCACTACTACATAGTGGCTAAGAACTCCAGCAGGTTGGACTACTTCTTGGGCGTAGATTACGGACAATTTGTAATAAAATTCTGAGACACAAGAACCAACAAGGTGCAAAACTGACAGTTGAGGTATCGTTAATGAAGCTGAAGATTGATCTTGAGGAATTATTTGTAGTGTTGTCATAATTTATCTTGTGTATTGAAAACAATTTAAACCTCGTCTAAATTAATCGCCGTCTAATTCGACTAATTTGCCGATATTAAAATCGATTTTGACCCAACCTTTAACACGACGGAGGTTATCTAAGAGCAACAGGGGAATTTGCCAGTTATGCAGCATGAAAAACGGCAAAGGATCATTTGGCTGCAAAATAGCATCTGTGCCTTTAGTCACCTTGCTCCACCAAGCTTTTAGTTCAGATAGAGAACGAATATCGAGCAATCTCCACAATTCGTGATAAGTCCAGTAAGTAGGCTTGCTGTTGGTTAAAGGAGTAATTGCCTCATCTCCTGCTTCACCGTCAACTAGGTAAGCCTGGGCTACCCCTGGATGATCGTGAAACATGGTAATTGCCGAATGCAGACGGGGGTTACATTCAATCGGATAAACCGTTCCATCTTCGACTTGAATCATATCGAAACAGATTTGCCCCGTTAGATTCATTTCACGCACGAATTTTTCTACCCATTGATAGATTTCAAGATTGTCAACCTGTTGGTAATTAATTTGGAAAGGAGAAGATTTAGAACAGCAGTGCAGTCTGATTTTACCGTTACGAACCGTGGCATGAAAACAATATTCTTGTCCGCGAATAAATTCTTGCATTACCCAGGGTTTTTCTACGCTGATGGGTAGACTTTTAACGTAACTTTCCATACCTGCAAAGGGCAATTTAGTTAAATCGAGACGCAGCACTGAATCATAGGGAATACTTTTAAGAATATATTTACTGCCGTTACTCTCAAAATCAAAGTCTAGTATTTGTTGTGGGTCTGTAATACGGAACACCTTGGGTGCAGATAAGCCTAACTCACTGGCTTTTGAGCAGAAAGCGTATTTATCATCTAGAATTTGGGTGATTTCTGGGTCTAAATGAATAGATTCACAGTAAGGTTCAAGTACTTTTTTAGCTAGGGAATCGTAATAACTGGCTACGGGGCTGGATACGGGAACAAACAGATCAATGTCGTTCTTCTTGACTATATTTAGTAATCCCTGACAATAACCGCCGCTGTCTTTTTCAGGTGCTGGTACGGTATTAAAACCTTTAACAGCATTGGAAAATCGATGACCCGACAACCAATATTTATCAGTTTCGACTAGAAATACTTCGTGTCCATCACGATGAAAAGACCGCGCTAGCTGTAAAGCTTTGGTCATCTTCGCACCAGTGATGAGAATTCTTTTGCGTTCCGTGGTCGGAATAGTTTTTTTCTGAAACGGACTAGTAATAATGTTCCAAATTGTAGAGAGAAAGACGGCAGCCAGATTAAAAGGAAGCAAAAGCAACAACAATGTCAGAGTACCAAGGTTTTTGATCACAGCCGAAGCTGAACCTCGCCCTGAAACAAATAATATTTGTGCCATATTTAAAATAACTAAATCAGAGACGAGGAATCGAGGATAAACATAAGCTGACGGGCATTTAATTTACTGGTTAGAAAAGGCTCTAGGTTGTAAGTTCACCGCGATAGGACGGCACTTTTTATTCGGAGGAAATCTCCTAATCCGCAACTCCTCTAAGAATAACCAAATTGCGCAATTTAAATACACAACAGCTTATTTATCAAAAAGCTATTAGCTAATAGCTGAGAGCTGATAGCTAACAGCCAAAAGAATTAAAATGAACGAAGCTAATTCACCTGATGCGTTTGATAATTGTTACCCCGTCGCGTAAAGGGATTAAGACTTGTTCGACACGAGGGTCTTCCGCAACAAAGCGATTAAAATAAGCGATCGCTTGTCCGTTAGCACTACGTTGAGCCTCTGGTAGGTATGGTTCCCCTTGCAATAAAGTATTGTCGACGCAGATGAAACCATCAGGAGCTAATAGCTCAGTATCTAACAACAGGCAGAAATAGTCGATATACCCTGCTTTATCGGCATCGATAAACACTAAGTCAAAACTTTCTCCATCTTGGGCTAATTGCCGCATGGTTTCGATAGCTGGAGCAACTTTGACTTTAATTTTATCCCCATAGGGAGAAGCGGCAAAACAGTTGATGGCAAACTGGGAGACGTAATCGTCTACTTCACAAGCCACGACATAACCGTCGTCGGGGAGAGCTTCGGCGATCGCCAAAGCTGAATAACCAGTAAACATACCTATTTCTAGAACACGCTGGCTCTTGGTTAAAGACACCAGCATCTTAAGCAACTGTCCTTCGATATGCCCAGACAGCATTTCTTGTTCTAAGGCTTTTACTGTTTCACCGTCGCTAAAACGCTTAGTCCAGTCTTCTTGTTGAGTCTTTCTAGAGAGGTTGGCTAGGGCTTCGGATTCGGAAGTAGTGCAGTCTTCCAAATAGGGATCGATACCTGCCGCTAAATGATATGCTTTGTCCAAAGATGTCTTAAACTCGGCCGAAACTGATTCAGTTTTAGCTGCGATTATTATCTGTTCTAGCTCCTGGACGAAAATTCCTAAAGGAGTAACTGGTCTAGCAGTTTTCTGGTTCGCTGTACCTACCACAATTAAACGCTCCCTGCTAGTTCTAGTTCAGCTTGCTCCTTACCTTCATTCAGATAAACTTCTGTACCTAAACCAGCATCAGGATAGTCAGCGCAGAGACGCTTGTGTTCGGCAACTGCTTCTTCTAGCTCGTCTTTTTCCAAGTCGTTGATGAAGAAACAAGTACCAATCGGCTTGGGTACAGCGGCTCTTAGTGAACCATCTCTAGTTTGGGTGATGGCTTTGCTAGCTTCCCACAAGAGGTCAATTTCCAAGAGAGGATTGTCTAAAGCTAGACCAATACTATTCATTGTACCTAAAATGCGATCGCGATCTTCGGCAGTAATGTAACCGCGCATGGCGGCAATAGTAGCTGACAGTGCCATGTCTATATTAACTGCATGACCGTGATAAAGAGGGATTTCAGGAGTCAGCTCAATAGTCGGACTCCAAGTATGCCCATAAGCAATAACGCGATCTAGATCTAACTCGTGGAGGTTAGGTGCTTCTAACTCTACCATTTTCTTGATTGCATTATAGGTAACTTTTCGTCCTATTTCTTTAATTTCTTTGCCGCCACCAAGATAGCCGAAACGAGTTTCTAATAGTTCTTTACCGTGTTTTTCTAATAACTCAAAGACTTCTTTGTGAGACACAACGGCAATCTTGACTAATTCCGCCATACCGTTACGCACCTGTGCCGCAGGTAATGTCCGCAAGAAAGAGAAATCAAGAATTGTTTTTTTAGAGGGATGGTAAGCACCAAGACGGTTTTTCAGTTTCTTATGGTTTACCGCTACTTTAATGGCAACACTGGCATCAACTAAACCAATTACTGTGGTGGGGATACGAATGTAGTTACTGCTGCGACGATAACTAGCGCAGGCAAATCCCGTAACGTCGGTGACTAAACCACCTCCAACTACTAATACTGGCTCTTTACGTACCAAACCAAAATCAGCAAAAGCATCAACGATTTTTTCTAAAGTACGCAAGCTTTTGTCTAGCTCGGTAATAATAATCGGAAATACGGTTAGCTCGATATCGTAATGTTGGAAATACGATTCAATCTGGTCTTTGTATAGACGATGCACGGTAGCATCTATCACCATTAAACAGCGTCCCAACTTTTGATAGCTATCTGCAAGTTCTTGGTTTTTGGTATTGAACACACCTTCTACGAAGAGAAGATCATACTCGATTTTTTCGTAACTTTCTACCCGAAATGCGCTATCGGTAGCTACAAACTTGGCTTCAATTTGACTCATTCTTTCTTGCTCAAATACAACTGATACAACTACAAGATAGTCTTGTAGATTTTATTAACAATAGCCTGTGTAATTGGATATATTTCCGCTCACCGAATAATTATTCATTACTTTCGATATACTTGCAAAAATTGGCAGGGTATTATGCGTCCATTAGAGGTAATGGTTACTCTCGCATACTGCATATCCATTAAGCTGGCTATCTTTAATTTTTAGTCAAACATTCTCGCTTTGCAGAATAATCAAGGGAAAATTCTATGCAACCAACAATACAATTCTTTTTAGTACTGTAAAAAGTGCTGTTGGTATATTTTTTGATTTATTCGCCTCACTTTAACCTTGATATCTAATTTATCTCGCCACCAATGACTATCTGCACATAGTCGTGATTGCTAATAAACTCGACCAAAAAGTCTGTGAGGAAAATGCAAAGTTAGGTTGATAATTGTGTAAAGGTTGACTTACTTTTATTCATCTACTATTTCATTAAAGCAAGTTTACTGTACAAAGTTTATCACTATTTATAAAATAAGTGTGAAGAAATATCAAATATCTAATTTTTATTATTTAATCTGAGATTAATCCCAAGGCAAATGTATCTGAAATTAAGCAACTAAACCTTGTCTAGTTGGAGAAGTAGAGTTTTGATACCATCTCTCAAAAGTAATAAGAGACTTAGTAGGTTGGGTAGAACGATAGTGAAACTCAACAAAATGCTGTAATTGTTGGGTTTCGTGCCTCAAACGCCACTTGCTACAAGCTACGGAAACCTCCCTTCGGGTTCAGGACGAGCGCTTATGTACCACAAGGGCATAACATTGGTATGAGTCGATGACTAGTACCGCTTCGCGGAAGTCAAAAGTCAAAAGTCAAAAGTCAAAAGTATTGTTGGGAAAAGGTTTAGAGTTTTTTAAATGGATGAGGTCAACTAATCCAGTTAAACCCAACTGTAGCAATTCTTAAAATTGATAAGCAGATTGCATAAGTAGCTGAAATGCTTTGATATTTAAGCTTTTTGCTATTTGGTTGATCTTCAGCCAATGGGCGAACGTTTAATCTTTCCCTCACTGTAGCCTAGGTCGTACATACTAGCTGCCAGAGAACTGTATTCTGGCGGCTGCTTGGCTCGTCCAGCCCAGGCATCCGCTTTTCCTAGGTTAAACCAGTCTTCATCGAGCATCCAGGAATTAGAGCTTGATTTTTTTTTCATAATGAGTCCTCCTTGCTAGAATGCGCGATTGGGATCCGCCCAGGCTTCGCGATCGCATTGGGCATACTCATTGTTTTTGGCTTAGTTCAATTATAGCGATTTAAGTTAGATTCATCGGTCGCCAGTATTCATAACTCGATGAATATTAAGAATATCACTCATACTCTTAATTTTCTGAGAGATATATTCAAATTGTTGACGATCTCGAATATCTAAACTGAGAGAAATTAAAGCCGGTTTATTGGGCCCTGTTTTCACTCCCGCATTGCGAATATTAATTCCATGATCGCTCAAACGGGCTAGAATATCTTTTAATACCCCAACTCGGTCTAAAGCTTCTATTTTAATATCAACTGGATAAGTTAAAGGTTTACCTTCACCGTCGTCAGAATTCCAACTAACGGGAACAAGACGTTCTCCTGGAACTTTATCTACATTTTGGCAACCTTGACGGTGGATTGAAATACCACGAGAACTGAGAGTAACTGCGCCAATAATTGACTCTCCTGGCAAGGGTTTGCAACAACCTGCTAGATGGTATAAAAGTCCTTCAACACCAGCAATAGGAGATTTCTTACTATTACGATTATGCTTAGGTACGTCAGTTGTGGCGGGAGTTACTATTACTTCAGTTGCTTCGCTAACTTCTGCAACTGGCTGCTGTTCTTTAAATACATCCTGTAGACGATTAACAACTTGGTTTTGGGTAATTTCTCCGTAGCCTAAAGCTGCTAATAAATCCTCTACAGATTGGTAGTTACAACGTTGAGCGACGGTTTGCATTGGCTCTGATTTGAGTAAAGAGTCTAAACCACTTTTACCCATCTCTTTTTCTAATAAATCTCGACCTCGCATCAAGTTTTCATCTCGATGCGATCGCTTGTACCATTGACGAATTCGATTGCGAGCATTGGGAGTCACCACGAAATTGAGCCAATCTAAACTAGGGTGGCTATTTTTCTGAGTGACAATCTCGACAATATCTCCATTTTCCAGGGGCTTAGATAATACTGACCAACGACCATTAACTCTTGCTCCTTTCATGTGATTTCCCACCTCGCTATGAATGCGATAGGCAAAATCCACGGGAGTAGCGCCTTGTCCCAAAGCAATCACATCACCATCGGGAGTAAAGACATAAACGTCATCTTCAAAGAGATTATCTCTGACGTTTTCCATATACTCTTGAGCGTCACTTAGTTCTTTTTGCCACTCTAAAAGCTGTCGTAACCAGGTAAATTTGTCGTCATCAGAAGATAGTTGAGCATTGCTCGTGCCGGTTTCTTTATATTTCCAATGAGCAGCGATCCCGTATTCGGCTATTTGGTGCATTTCCATTGTCCGAATTTGAATTTCGATTGGACGACCAGTCAAGCCAACTACCGTAGTGTGCAATGATTGATAACGGTTGGGTTTAGGTAAACCAATATAGTCTTTGAAACGTCCTGGGATCGGTTTAAAGGCATCGTGAGCCACCGCTAAAGCACGATAACATTCATCGTTGCCTTGAACAATGATTCTAAACGCAGCAATGTCATAGATTTGGTTGAACTCTTTTTGCTGTCTCTGCATCTTCTGGTAGATGCCGTAAAGATGCTTTGGTCGCCCTTTGATCTCGATCACGTTAACTTGCAATTTTTCGAGGCGAGATCGCAATGTTGCGGCAACTTGAGCAATTCTGGCTTCTCGATCAGCTCTTCTTTCGGCTACCAGAGTTCTTATTTCTCGATAAGCCTCTGGTTCAAGATATTTAAAGCATAAATCTTCTAATTCCCATTTAAAACGCCCAATCCCTAATCTATTAGCCAGAGGAGCAAATATTTCTCTAGTTTCTTGACTAATACGTTTTTGTTTTTCTGGATTGAGGTGTTCGAGGGTACGCATATTGTGCAGTCTATCAGCTAGCTTGACCACAATAACGCGAATATCTGTTGCCATCGCTAAGAACATTCGTCGAAAGTTCTCGGCTTGACGCTCTGTAGTGCTAGAGAAATTAAACTTTGATAATTTAGTTACTCCTTCAACTAGCAAGCGCACTTCTACACCGAAGAGTTGTTCAATTTTTTCTGGGGTAACGTCTGTATCTTCAACTACGTCGTGGAGAAAACCAGCTGCTATGGTTACACCGTCTCCACCCAAATCTCGTAGCAATCCTGCCACCGCGATTGGATGAGCAATGTAAGGCTCTCCAGACTTACGATACTGACCTTCATGTAGTTGATAGGCAAAGTTAAAGGCGCGGCAGATCAAAGAATCATCCGATTCTGATTCCTCTAAATGCTTGCTAATTAAACATTCTTGTAGCCACTTGGGAAGTTTAACTTGATTGGTGGGACTTTCTATGATAGAGATAGCGGTCATAGATCAATAGAATATAAATTAATGTGGAAGGACAAGAGAAAAAAAACCTTAAAACTTGTGCCGCTTTCTCCTAGATGTTCTTGATCATGATCAATAGTTAAACTATGTATAGACCACCCATCTAGGGTTGTTTAATTTTGCAACTTAGTTGAGTACTAATTGCTAAAATGCGCCTATTTATTTAAGGATAAAAGTTTATTTTTCCAGCTAATTTTTGACTTGGACGACGGAGTAAAAGTCAAGTCCTCTTATTAGAATTTTATCTTATTTATTACCTGGTATTAACTAAATAATGTTATCTACATCCCATAGTCGAGCATATCAGGATTTTATAACTTTGTTAAAAAAGTTTCGGAACATTTTTACTAATCATGACCTAAATATCAATACATTTTTAGTACAAAAAGAGTTGCGAAATTTACAAGAATACTTTGAGCAGCAAATTATTCCTCTTGATAGTGAAGAGTTAGACAGTGCGATCGCATCTCGTTGGCAGTCTGTACAAACTGAAATTAAGCGAGAATTTAAACTGCTGACAACAGATATATTGTTTCTGAATTCTGCTCGTCAACCAGCCACTAGAACCAGAAGATTGAAAAGCATTTGCGATCGCACCATTAAATTAATTAATTACTGTCAAATTATGCTTAGTTAAGCAAGCACTAGAGCAAATTAAGACTCATGGTAATATCTTCCAATGATTTTAATGGAGCAAGAGATGAAGTGAGTAGTTTACTAATTCGCTTAGGTATTGGCGTAATATTCGCTATTTTTGGGCTATTCAATTACTTTACTAGTGTTAGTGAAAATCCGATTACTGGAGAAAAACAACGGGTGCAACTTTCTCCCGAACAAGAAATAGTGATTGGTCAACAATCTGCGCCAAAAATGGCAGCCCAACACGGTAATTTATATCCTGATCGCCTTTTGCAAGATTATATAGATGAAGTGGGGAATCGAGTAGTTCAAAATTCATCTGCTAAGGATGCTCCGTATCCTTTCGAGTTTCATCTGTTACGCGATCCTCAGACAATTAATGCTTTTGCCTTACCAGGAGGACAGGTATTTATTACTGCCGCTTTATTAAGTCGTCTCAATTCAGAAGCTCAGTTAGCAGGGGTTTTGAGTCATGAAGTTGGTCATGTGATTGGTAGACATGGTGCAGAACATTTAGCCAAACAGCAGTTGGGTGGTGCTTTAGTTAATGCAGTGGGCATTGCCTCTAGCGATCAGCCAGGAGGCGGTAGACAGGCGGCTATTTTAGCTCAAGCAGTCAATCAGATGGTCAATCTTAAGTATGGCAGAGAAGATGAACTAGAAAGCGATCGCCTGGGTTTTCGCTTTATGACCGAATCTGGTTATAACCCCGTTGGAATTGTGGAGTTAATGGAAATTCTTAATTCTGCCAGAGGTAGCGCAGGCGCGCCACCAGAGTTTATGAGTACTCATCCTAATCCTGCTAATCGAGTAGAGCAATTGGAGGCAATAATTAATCAGAATTATCCTCAAGGTGTTCCATCAAGATTAGAAGAGGGCAAAGATCGATTTGCTCAGGTGGTATCTCCTCGTCTTTAGATTGAATAATGTTGAGTTTTGAATTATGGATATAACTACTATTTACTGGATTGTCTTGGAGTTAATGATTATTGGCGTAATTGGCGCGATTATTCCTGGGCTGCCTGGTAGCAGTCTTATTTTGGTTGCTATTTTGATTTGGAGTATTGCTACAAAATTTGCTGGCATTGGTTGGCCATTAATTTTGATTTTTATCGTCTTAATTCTCAGTGCGGGAGTAGAATATTTAGCTCTTTATTTTGGTGCAAAACAAGCTGGTGCGAGCAAGTGGAGCCAGTATGGAGCGATCGCAGGTATGGTTTTAGGGTTTATCGGCTTATTGCCTGCTTTACCAATTGGTGGCCCATTATTAGGAGTGTTGATTGGAGCGGTTGTAGGAGCCTTTGTCGGCGAATATCTTTATCGCAGCAATTTAGAATCCGATGCCAGAATCAGACAGGCTTTAAAAGCTAGTACTGGGGTAGTAGTTGCTGCGATGATTGGCAATGTTATTGAGGCTTTATTAGCAGCTTTAGCAGTGGCAATTTTCATCTATTCCACTTGGTCTTTTGTCTTTATTAAGTAATTATTCATGGATTATCTAATTACTGAACATAATTAGCGCGATCGCCATAATTAGCGCGATCGCTTTGTCCTTAATCTTTTGGATAACTCCTAGAATTTAAAGAATTTCCTTAGAGTTGCAGCTACATTATGCTATCTGCTGAAGTGCCAAAATTGACAAATTAGACGAAAAATTTACTCGTAAATTAGACGATATCGGCAAAGATGTTACCGATCTAAAAGTTAATGTTGCCACAGTTAAAACTAAAGTCGATGGATTAGAAATAAGACTTAATTCTGTCGAGTTTTTAAGTCGTGGTGTTTTAATCGGATTGCTGGTGGCTATTGGCGGTGGATTACTGAAATTGTTTGGTTTTTCATTTTCATCAAATCCGTAAAAAATTATTGAATTTTAATGTTTTTTCTGGAAAAATTAATTAGCGCGATCGCCTTTTTTAAATCTATTCTACGCTTTCAACGACGTAAACTTTAAAAAGAAGCCTCAAGCAGCGTCCAAACTGCAAAGCTTCCTTTATAATTACATCCTAACCATAGAAGTATATCAAATGTCCATTCAAATTGAATCCGACCTTAAAGAAGTCCTTGATAAATTTGATCAGAAGTTAGATAAACTCGACGCTAAATTCGACCAGAAGTTAGATAAACTCGACGCTAAAATTGACCAAATCGATGAAAAATTCACCCGTAAACTCGACTATCTCGGTAAAGATGTTACCGAACTAAAAGTTGATGTTGCCACAGTTAAAACCAAGATAGATGGATTAGAAATAAGACTTAATTCCGTAGAATTTTTAAGTCGTGGTGTTTTAATCGGATTGCTGGTGGCTATTGGCGGTGGATTGCTTAAATTATTTGGTTTTGCACTTCCACCTAATAGTTAAATTAAACGGGTGACAGCTTATTACTTATTTTTTAGAGTTAGCATATTACCTAATGTATTGCAGCTCAAGGTGTCTTAGTTCAACAAATAACTGGCAACTTACGACTAATAACTGATAATATAAGCGATGCCTCCGATGGGATTGGGAGTAATATAGATTATGGCGTTAGTTATTCAAAAGTACGGCGGTACATCTGTTGGAACGGTAGAACGTATTCAGGCTGTTGCCCATAGAGTGCGGAAAACCGTGCAACAGGGTAATAACTTGGTCGTAGTTGTCTCGGCAATGGGCAAAACTACTGATACTTTGGTTAAATTAGCCAACGGGGTTTCGAGCAATCCTTCTCGTCGTGAGATGGATATGCTGTTGTCTACAGGTGAACAAGTTACGATCGCTTTGTTGAGTATGGCACTACAGGAATTGGGACAACCCGCCATCTCTTTAACAGGTGCGCAAGTTGGGATCGTTACCGAAGCTGAACACAGTCGCGCTAGAATTCTTCAGATTTGCACAGATCGCATCGAACGACATCTCAACAAAGGAGAAGTTGTCGTGGTTGCCGGTTTTCAAGGAGTTAGCAACATCGACAATTTAGAAATTACTACTTTAGGCAGGGGTGGGTCGGATACTTCGGCTGTGGCTTTAGCCGCTTCTCTTAAAGCTAATCGTTGCGAAATATACACCGATGTTCCTGGCATTCTCACTACTGATCCACGTCTTGTTCCTTCGGCTCAATTGATGGAGGAAATTACTGCTGATGAAATGCTGGAATTAGCTAGTTTGGGGGCTAAGGTACTTCACCCACGGGCTGTAGAAATTGCTCGTAACTACGGTATGCCTCTGGTGGTCTTATCCAGCTGGAGCGATCGCCCTGGAACTAGAGTGGTATCCCCCTTACCTCAACCCCGTTCGTTACAGGGTATGGAAATTGCCAAAACAGTTGACGGCGTACAAGTAGATCGAGATCAGGCAAAAGTAGCCTTACTGAGAGTTCCCGATTCTCCTGGTGTAGCTGCTAGCCTATTTGGTGAGATTTCTCGCCAAAACGTGGATGTTGACTTAATCATTCAATCGATTCATGAAGGAAATACTAATGATATTGCTTTTACCGTAGTTAACAGGGTTTTACAAAAAGCTGAAGCTGTCGCCGAAGCGTTTGCCAAGCGTGCGCTCAACGCGTTCGCTCCCTCGCAGGAAGCAGAAGTTATTGTTGACTGCGAAATTGCTAAAGTTGCCATTTCTGGCGCAGGAATGATTGGTCGTCCTGGTATTGCCGCCAAGATGTTTAAGGCTTTAGCCGATGCTAAAATTAATATTCAAATGATTTCTACTTCGGAAGTTAAAGTCAGTTGTGTGATTGATGAGTCAGAATGCGATCGCGCTTTGCATATTCTTTCTCAAGCTTTTGATATCGATCTCAACACCCAAAAAGAAATAACCGAAAACAAATATCAAGGTGAACAACCCCCAGTTAGAGGTATTGCCCTCGACACCAATCAAGCTCGTATTGCTATTCGTCACGTACCAGATCATCCGGGAATGGCAGCTCAGATTTTTACTTTATTAGCAGAGAAAAATATTAGCGTTGATACGATTATTCAATCCCAACGTTGTCGTATTATTAATGATCTTCCGACTCGCGATATTGCCTTTACCGTTGTTCAAAGTGATGCCGAGTTGGCTTGTCAAATCATTGCTAAGTTAAACGACAAGATCGGTTGTGGGCAAGTTTCTGGAGACACAGCGATCGCTAAATTGAGCATCGTTGGTGCGGGAATGATCGGACATCCAGGAGTTGCAGCTAAGTTCTTCGAGGCATTAGCTAAAGAACAAGTGAATATTCAAATGATTACCACTTCAGAAATCAAAATCAGTTGCGTCATAGACGAAGCGGAAGGAATTAGAGCCTTAACAGCCGTTCATGAGGCATTTGATTTAGGTGGAGATGAAAAAATTGAGATTCCCACCTAAGTAATAAATATGTTGCCTACGGAATAGCCTGAAAAGACTTCATCATTTTCTTAATAACTGGTAAATAAGAATCGTATGTATCGGGAGCAGCAGTATAAGTAATCACATAAGCCCGATTATTTTTTATTGACCAAGCTTGCATTCGTCGAACTGGATGACCATTTTCTAGACCATAGAAAACTACTTGTCTGGCTTCATCTTTTCCCAAAGTAATCCGTTGTGCTGCACCAACTCCAGGATCCGATAGTTTCTTAATCTCCGCAATAGATTCATCAGTATATTCGGCTAGGGACATATCAGCAGATATTTCTTCAATCGAAATACTAACTTCCTCTTCAAAAGTATCTGCGTCATTTTCTAAGGGAGAAATGAAAATTACTCCACTGGAAATAAAATCATCTCGTTTTTGTTGTGACCATGCTTCAGGATAATCTATTTTAAAACCCTGATCGGAGTTTTCGTAAAGAGATAATTTGATCGCTTCAGGATTTTTGCTTTGATAATAATGCCCTAATCCTAAGCCAGCAAACAGTGAGGCTACCGTGCCAAGAATGGTAATTGTAAATTTAGATTTAAATTTAGATTTAGATTTAGATTTTGGTTGCGGTTGCGGTTGCGGTTGCGGTTTAGAGAGGAGATTGCGATCGCTATTAACTGGAAACTGCTGATTAACCTTTTCAGGAGGACTATCTTTATTTGAAGCTTGCTCAGGATTAATTTTATGTTGACTGGCAACAATGATTGTCGCCTTATTATTATTTTGTTCGGAATCTAATTTCTCTAAATCAGCTAAAACATTTGCGGCGGAACTGTATCTTTTTTGATGGAGATTGCGCACCATTTTATCCAAAATATCTAATAGTTTAGGATGATAATTTACCTGACTATCTAGTTGAGTACGCCAAATTATTTCTCTATCTTCATCTACGTCAAATTCCTTGGGCAGAACTCCAGTTAGAGCCTGGATGGCAATCATGCCCACGGCATAAATATCGCTATAATACCCAGGACGACCCATCATTTGTTCCATAGGCATATAGGATTTAGTACCTACTGCTACTGTAAGTTTTGCTTGTCCGTTAGCATCAATCATTTGGGTACTTACTTGTTTAACTGACCCAAAATCAATTAAAACAATTTTGTCATCTTTTTTCCGCCGCATTAAATTAGAAGGCTTGATATCGCGATGGATAACACTATGCTCTTGAACAACCAACAAAACTTCTAAAATATCTTTTAACAAAGTAATTGTTTTAGCTTCTGACCAACGTTGATTAGGAACTATTTCTCGGCTTAAATCTTCTCCTTCAACTAATTCTTGAACCAGAAAAAAATCGTTATTATCTTCAAAATAAGCTAATAAACGAGGAATGCGATCGCAATATCCCAAACGATTTAGTATTTCGGCTTCTCGATTAAATAAACGTCTAGCAACTTCTAAGGTTTTGGGATTATCAGATTTAGGTTTTAGCTGTTTGACAACACATTCGGCGTCAAAACATTGCCGATCTTGGGCCACAAAAGTGATCCCAACGCCACCCCGTCCCAGTTGTTTAACGATGTAATAACGTCCCTGAATAGTCTGTCCTACGAGATTGGCATCCATCGGCACAATTGGTTAATGGCTTTTAACTAGGTTTTCATAATTTTAATACCTACTTATACGGGTGCGAAATGTTTATCTATGCAAAATCGCCATTATTTTGCATAATTCGATTCCGCCCTGCTTTTTTGGCTAGATAAAGTGCCGAATCTGCCATCTCAATTGAAATTATGGCTTTTTTACGCGAGTCGGGAATCTGAGTTGCAGTACCAATACTAAAAGTGACGTACTCGCTAACCTGAGATTGTTGATGAGTTAGCTGCCTTTGAGCCAGTAATTTAGTAATATTTTCCGCAATAAACAAAGCACCTTTAGAATCTGTGTTGGGCAGAATTACCGCAAATTCTTCTCCTCCATAACGAGCAACTAAATCTGCTGGTCTTCTCGTAGCTTTTTGCAACACTTGGGCTATCTTTTGTAGACAGCGATCGCCTTTTGGATGACCATAAGTATCATTATAGGCTTTGAAATAATCAATATCGCACAAGATTAAAGATAAGGGCTGTTTCTCCCTAGCTAACCTTTGCCATTCGTTATCTAAAACCAGATCGAAGTAACGACGATTAGCAATACCAGTCAAGCCGTCTAAGATAGCTAGCTGTTGTAATTTTTGATTGGCAGTCTGTAACTGACAACAAAGTTCTGATTGTTGAATGGCAATGGTTACTTGAGTTGTTAGTCGTTGTAAAAAATTGATTTCCCAATCTTGCCATTTTCTGGTGCTGTCAGTGTTATAAGCAAACAACATTCCCCACAATCCTTCGTCTTTGTTATGGGTTAAGGTTGGTTTGACTATGGGCAGACTTGTTAAATCTTCATAATCATAGACAACTGACTGACTACGCCAGATTGGTAAAATTAGAAATGATCTTATTTGATGCTGGGCTAAAACTTGAATATCTGATGGTCGCGTTGCGATCGCATCTTCTACCGCTCTGACTGAAGTCGATTCGGACAAAATTGCCCGAAGGGAAGATAAATTAGCCGCAGAAGTAAATTGATTGATCGAGAGTTCCTTCGATGCTAAACCAACAAATTCGGAGACGACGGTAGTCTCTTCAGATTGACCAGATTCGCAACGATAGATTAGTACTTGATCGGTTTTAAGATACTGTTGTATTTCGGTGGCAGTAGTTTTAATAATTTCTTCTAAATCGATCGAGTTACGAATCTTATCAAGCATTTTTTTCATCAGTGCTTGCTGACGCAAGTTAACTTCTGTGCGCTGACGTTCGATCGCATAGCGAATTGAGCGGAGTAATAATTCTCCTTCAAATTTACCTTTAACTAAATAGTCCTGCGCTCCCTGACGCACTGATTCTATTGCTAGATTGCGATCGTTAAGAGCTGTTAATACGACAATTGGCAAGTGTGGTGCTTGTTTTCTCACCAGATCGAGACTGTTCATCCCCTGGCTATCAGGAAGTGATAAATCCAGCAAGATAGCATCAAAATTTTCGCATTGTAAGCTATAGATTGCTTCTCCAACTCGTTGAACGTGTTTGATGTATAACTTGTGCCAGTTGTCCTCACTCAATATTTCACCGATCCAATCAGCATCAGCTAAATTATCTTCTACCAGTAATATTTTCAGAGCTTTAATATCCACCGATCTAGTCTCTAAAATTGAGTCGTTGCTAATTGAGAATCCAATTTTATTAATAAATTCGTCAACACCATAACCTATTTTTGAGCAAAAAATAACGTTGCTAAAAGTGTAATTTTGCGACTTAACTGTTTGCAGAAAATAAGAAGTTATAAATTTCCTCAACAAGATAAGTCATCACTCACTTTTGCAACGCCACGCTTGAATTTAAGCTAACGAATTATTTATTCTGCTTCCTCAGCATCTTCATCTTCGACTATGGGAGGTACTGGGGCAATAGCGGCGATCGCATCATCTTTATCTAGCTTTTGGACTCTAACTCCAGTGGCATTACGTGACTGCAAAGATATTGCTTGCACTGCTTGGCGAATCATGATGCCTCGGTTAGTCACAATCATCAGTTCATCTTCTGGATTGACGATATCAATAGCCGCCAGCCGATCATCAGCGGATTTGAATTTAATGGCTCTGACTCCCATTCCAGCGCGATTTTGCAGGCGGAATTTGGAAATTGGCACTCGTTTGCCATAACCTTTGTTAGTAATCGCCAACAACCAAGGTCCTGGATCGACTCCTTCGATGACTAATTCTTCTGCTTCTAATTCTTCTAAATTGTCGTCCTCGTCTTCCTCAACACCAATATCGATAGTTGCAACTATTTGAGAAGGGATGATATCCATGCTGATTAGTTCATCTTTGCCCTTGAGCTTCATGGATTTAACACCCTTAGTCGATCTGCCTAAAGGACGCAATTGCTGATTATTGGTTTTAAAATGAATTGCCATTCCTTGGCGAGTACCAATAATTACGCTATCTTCTTGAGTTGCTAAACGCACCCAACGCAATTCGTCTTCTTCTTGTAAAGAAATGGCGATTAAACCGTTAGAACGGATATTCGCAAATGCCGAGAGAGCGGTTTTTTTGATGTTTCCTTGGCGAGTTAACATCACCAAATATTCATCTGCGGTAAATTCACTTACGGAGATCATCGAAGTGATTTTCTCGGCTTGAGAAATTGGCAACATCTGAACAATGGGAATTCCTCTGGCTGTACGAGAGGTTGCGGGGATTTGATAAGCAGGGAACGAATAGACTACTCCGCGATCGCTAAAGAATAAAACGGTATCATGGTCACAACAGGTCATAAAATGCTCGACCCCGTCGTTTTCTTTGATTTTAGCGGCTGCTTTGCCTCTAGTTGCGCGACTTTGGGCTTCAAAAGTGCTAACAGCCATCCGTTTGATATAGCCTTGTTCGGTGAGCAAAATTACCGATTGTTCGTTGGCAATTAAGTCTTTATCGAGTAATCCGCCTTCTCCCTGGACAATTTCTGTGCGACGAGGTGTGGCGTGAACATTTTTGATTGTTGTCAGTTCAGATTCAATAATTTCTTCGATTCTTTCTTTTCTGGCTAGAATATCGTTGAAATCGGCGATCTGAGTCTGTAAATCTTCGTGTTCTGCCTGAATTTTTTCGGCTTCTAGAGCAGTTAGTCGGCGCAACTGCATCTGCAATATTGCATCGGCTTGGGTTTGAGATAAACCAAATCTTTCAACCAACTCTTCTTTAGCATTAGCTGTATCGGCTGCACCGCGAATTAACTGGATAATGGCATCAATATTACCCAGCGCAATGAGTAAGCCTTGTAGTAGGTGATCTCTTTCTTCGGCTTTGCGTAATTGATAGCGAGTGCGTCTGGTTATGGCTTCAACACGGAAGTCTAGAAAGACTAGTAAAAACTGACGAATCGTCAACAATTGGGGTTCACTGTTGACTAATGCCAACATATTTGCTCCAAAGTTGGCTTGTACGGCAGTCTGTTTGTAGAGATTATTGAGAACAACGCGGGGATAAGCATCTCGCTTGAGTTCGATCACGACTCGCATCCCAGTGCGATCGCTTTCGTCTCGAATATCAGAGATACCATCAATTCTTTTGTCATTAACCAAATCGGCAATTTTTTCAATCAGGGCTGCTTTATTGGTTTGATAGGGCAGTTGAGTGATAATGATTGCCTCTTTGTCTGCCCTGCCTCTTTGTTGCAGGGTTTCAATATCTGCCAACCCACGCATGGTAATTGAACCTCTGCCAGTGGTATAGGCCTCTTTGATTCCCTCTCGACCCAGAATTTGCCCTCCAGTGGGAAAATCAGGCCCCTGGATGTACTGCATTAATTCGAGATCGCTAGTCTCTGGATTGTGAATTAGAGCGATCGCAGCATCGATCACTTCTCCTAAATTGTGGGGCGGAATATTGGTCGCCATCCCCACGGCAATTCCCGAAGAGCCATTCAGCAAAAGCTGCGGGATTCTTGCAGGTAATACTACTGGTTCTTGCTGTGAACCATCAAAGTTATCAGCGAAATCTACAGTTTCGGCTTCGATATCTCGCAACAAAGAATCGGTTGCCAAAGACTGCAAGCGACATTCGGTATAACGCATCGCCGCTGGGGGATCGTTATCGATTGAACCAAAATTACCATGTCCGTTGATTAGAGGATTTCGCATCGAGAAATCCTGCGCC
>Ga0209082_1000279_pt1 | contig 21064 bp, 14 predicted proteins | sample ColdCreekSource_FD_184127 | JGI IMG/M metagenome (GOLD analysis project Ga0209082, IMG submission 184127) | Groundwater microbial communities from Cold Creek, Nevada to study Microbial Dark Matter (Phase II) - Cold Creek Source (SPAdes) (version 3) | ecosystem: Environmental > Aquatic > Deep... | reverse complement strand
TACTGCCCAAGGACGCAATGTAAGACCAAAGCGGTATGGACGAAAGTCTACTACTGTGGAGGCTGTCGCGGTTGAGTTGGGAAGCCCGCGTTCTACCTGTACTCAGGTGAACGTCGGGTAATTCACATTGGAATGAAAACGCGATCGCATTTTATCAAAGCATAGGAGCAAAAGTACTACCTGACTGGCGCACTTGTCGTGTTACTGAAGATAGCTTACAGGCTTTAGCTGACCAGTAGGGAATAATACGGCCGTTCGCCCTACTGAATTAACTGATCGTCTTGATTAAAAAAATATTTGTATACGCCTTCAGTTACTAAAACAGTAGCCATTAAATCAGTTAGAACGATCGCAAACAAAATTAAAATCTGATAGGAAGCTGCATCGCGGGGATTAGCTCCACCTAAAACCTGTCCTGTAAACATTCCTGGTAAACTGACTAATCCTACCACCATCATGTTATTAAGCGTGGGAATTAAACCAGTGCGGATTGCTTCTTTTTGATAGGCTGTGATCGCTTGTTTGGGGGTTGCACCTAGACAAAGATGGGTTTCAATTTCCTGCCGATTTTGCTTAATTGCACTGGACAGGCGATCGCCAGCTAGGGATGCACCGTTCATGGCATTGCCAAACAACATTCCTGCCAGAGGAATTAGATATTGGGGTTCGTACCATTTATCAGGTTGAACAATCAGCAAAATAATATAGCCCAGGCTAAAAGCGCTACTGGCTACCAAAGATAAAAATACCGCAGGTAGAAGTCCTTTTATTTTTTGATCAATATGATTGCGAGTCACAATAGAAGCAATGGTGATCATGATGCCCAAAATGCCTAAAACCGCTAGCCAATTATCGATCGCAAAGACTAAATCGAGAACATAACCTACCACAATTAATTGCAGCAAAGAACGAACTGCACTGAGCGCCAACTGTTTTTCCAAATTCAGCTTTTGCCAGAGAGAAAGTGCGATCGCCAGAGCGATAATCCCCAAAGCCAAGACTAAATCAATTGCATCAAGTTGAATATAATTGTCCACTGTTGATTGTTGAATGTTAATTGCTTAAGGCGACAATCTTTCGATCTTCCAGTTGCCATCGTCCTGTAAACAGTATATTAGGCGATCATGAAGACGGCTGGGGCGACCTTGCCAAAATTCCACCCGATCTGGTACGACTCGAAATCCGCCCCAGTGATTCGGGCGAGGAATGATTGAATCGTCGGCATATTGAGCTTGTAAGTCTAATAACTGCTGCTCTAGCTGTTCTCGGTTGGCAATTACTCGACTTTGAGTCGATGCCCAAGCACCTAATTGAGAAGCTTTGGGACGACTATGAAAATAATCATCTGATTCTTCTGGACTAAGTTGTTCAACTTTCCCTTCAATGCGGACTTGCCTTTCTAGTTTGTCCCAAAGAAAAACCAACGCAGCATAGGGATTAGTAATTAATTGCTTGCCTTTGAGACTTTCGTAATTAGTATAAAAAACAAAACCGCGATCGCTAAATCCTTTGAGCAAGACAATCCGCGCTGTCGGTTTACCATCTGGGGTAGCAGTAGCTAAAGTCATGGCATTGGGTTCGAGCAGATCAGCATCTAGTGCCTGTTGAAACCAGACACCAAACTGTTTAAGAGGATTAGAATCAACATCAGTTTCTTTCAATCCTGCGAGAGTATAGTTTTGACGTAAATCAGCAATAGATGAATCCACGATCGCAAGTTTAGTAAACAAGGAACAGTTATAAACTATATGGTAGCCGCTGAATGTAGACAATCATCTGCTCTTCTGATATATTTTGCTCGTTTATACTTAGCTCGACCCTATATGTAGCGGTTTTTACTGAAAAAAGTATTTATATGCGCTATATATGGTGGTATGATCTTGATTCCTAAAAGAGCAAGAAATTAATAGAGATGGATCATTTATTGGAATGGAAAGCTAGTGGTGTAGATGAAGAGTTGACACACCTCAACGTAATTTCCCTCCAAGGTACTTCCCCTTCAGAGTATTTACTCTATTCTGATTCTATCCCCAGAAGGAACGATGGCAGGGTTAGTGAAGGATTTCTTGAGCGTTACGCCCATATTGATGATGGTGGTTGGTGGTGTTCAGGAATCGATGTCTTGAGTGGTGAAGAAGATACTTGGGGCTGTTTTAAACCAGATCGTCCACGCCACAAATTTTGCGATCGCAATCAGGTAATTAAATACGAACATCCACCCAAAACTGCTACAGGTTTATTCGCCCTCAAAGTCACTCTCAGCTTATGGGAACAAATTGCCGCCCGCGCTGCGGTAAAGATATCTCCAGAAGATATTGATCGCGATGCTGCTGATTTGGGCTTTTGGCAGTGGTTGAGTGATCATCCTGAAATTCCCTTATGTATTACCGAAGGGGCAAAAAAAGCAGGTTCATTACTATCGACTGGCTATGCAGCGATCGCTATACCAGGAATTAATAATGGTTATCGCACTCCTAAAGATAGTAACGGAAAACGGAGCGGTAAATCTCATTTAATTCCTCAATTACAAAAGCTTGCTACGCCTAAACGAGAGATCTATTTGGTTTTTGACCAAGATTCTAAACCCAAGACGATTAAAGCTGTTAATGCTGCAATTAAAAAAACTGGCTATCTACTACAAAAAGCTGGCTGTCAGGTGAAAGTTGTCACTTGGGATAGTCAATTAGGCAAAGGGGTGGATGATTTAATTGCTCATAATGGTCAGGAGTATTTTGCTCAAGCTTACGATCAGGCTCTTTGCTTAGAAACTTGGAAAGCTAAATCCTGGAGTAATTTAACTTATCCGATTCAGGTACAGGTTAACTCTCGTTACTTGCCAGATTTAGATATTCCCAGCCCAACCAAGCTAATTGGCATTAAATCCGCCAAAGGTACGGGAAAAACTCAATCACTCGAAAAAATAGTCGCTCAGGCAATTACTCGCCAGCAAAAAGTCTTAGTGATTGGTCACAGGGTACAGTTGGTACAGGAATTGTGTCAGAGATTTGGACTGAAATATATTACGGAAGTTCGAGATCAGCCCCAGACGGAAATATTGGGTTATGGTCTTTGTATTGATTCCCTCCATCCCAATTCTCAAGCCCAATTTGATCCTGCTGATTGGTCAAACAGTGTGGTAATTATTGATGAAGTAGAGCAGGTTTTATGGCACGGTTTAAATTCTAATACCTGTAAAGATCATCGAGTTGAAATTCTCAAGTCTTTCAAAACCCTGATGCAGAATGTATTAGCGCAATCAGGGCAAGTATATATAGCCGATGCCGATTTGAGCGATATCGCTTTGGATTATTTGATCTCTCTATCGGGAATCGAGATTGAGCCTTATATTGTGCAAAATAGCTGGAAAAGCGATCGCAATTCGGCTTGGCAGATATATAATTATTCAGGCAAGACTCCTAAAAAACTGGTTAGCGATTTAGAAAAGCATATTGAACAGGGAGGCAAACCTTTTATTTGTCTTTCCGCTCAAAAATTAACCAGTAAATGGGGTACTCAAAATTTAGAAGCCTATTTACAGCAAAAATTTCCGCAAACGAAAATACTCCGCATCGATTCGGAATCTCTTGCTGACCCTGAGCATCCCGCCTATCGCTGCATTGCCAAATTAGAAGCTGTTTTAAGTCAATACGATGTCGTGCTAGCTAGTCCTTCAATTGAGACAGGGGTATCGATCGAACTTAAAGATCACTTTACCTCAGTTTGGGCGATCGCGCAAGGCATTCAAGGAGAAAATGCCGTCAGACAAACTTTATCCCGTCTCCGTCAAAATGTACCGAGATATCTTTGGTGCGCCAACTATAGCTTTAATAAAATCGGTAACGGTTCAACTTCAATTCCCGCTTTACTTAGTTCTAATCAGCGTTTTACCCAGCTTAATATCCGTCTGCTGCAACAATCAGACTTTTCCTATCTAGACGATTTAGATACGGGTTTCCAAGCGGAATCTCTGTTGTGTTGGGCGAAAATGGCAGTGCGTTTTAATGCAGGTGCAATCGACTATCGGGGGTCAATTCTAGCAGGATTGAAAGCAGAAGGACATCAAATAATTGATGCGGCTACTGTCAAAATCGAACAGCCAGAATTAAAAACAGAGACAAAAGTAGAAACTAATTGTTTAGTTGCCGCAATTACTGAAATTAGTGAGCAAAATTATCAAGCAGAATGTAATGCGATCGCAATTTCCCCCAGTCTTAACTCGAAACAATACAAAACTCTGAAAAAACGCTTAATCAAATCTCTTGGCGATCGCCGCCAACTCAAAAAATACGAACTGCAACAACGCTATCATCTACCAATTACCCCCCAACTAGTCGCCCTTGACGATGATGGTTGGTACAAAAAAATTAGATTACATTATTTTTTGACCATTGGTCGTCCATATCTCGCTGATCGAGATACCAAAGTTGCCCGTAAACTAATCGAACAAGGTAATGGAAGTCTGTTTTTGCCTGATTTTAATAGTTCTCAACTAGGTGCGATCGTTGGTACATTAGAAATACTGGGCATTCCTGTACTATTAAAAGACCTTGAACGACAATTACGCAACACGGATACTGACTTGCAATCTCTAGCTGCGATCGCAATTAATAATCGCGGAGAAATCAAGACCATCTTGGGAATTGGAATTGCCAAAAATTACAGTCCAATCGCGATTATCAGCCGCTTTCTTGCAACAATTGGCTGCAAACTAAAATGTGTCCGTTACGAAAGTCTCGGCAAAAAACGTATTAGAGTGTATCAAATATTACAACCAACCGATGAACGCGAGCAAGTATTTCAGCATTGGTTGAATATAGATTGTCAACGACCAGGTAATTCTCTATTTTGGGAGGGTAATAAATTTCCTAATTCTCAATTATCTAAATCAAATGATGCTGATGATCACTATCTGCAATTGAGTTTAAATATTTAGGTTCGACTTTCACCTGGAGGAAGCTCTAAAGGAATTGCACCCATATTTCCTGTACGGAAATCATACAGTATTTGACGGGCTAGTTTTTCTTTATCACCCTTGTACAGGCGATCGCTTAAATCATGAATATAAGCTTCTCCTGTCATTTCGGTCGGGTCAAAATTGTAGCGCGACTTTAAAATCTTGCCAAAGTTTAATTCAACCAAAAAATCTACTGCTGCCGCCGCTACCAACTGATTATCATAGGAAGCCTCACCAATGTCTTCGCAAATAGCCAACTTTAGCGCGTCTTGCTGATTTTCCAGTCGCCAAGGAATGACTCCAGGGGCATCTAACAATTCAATTTCATCGGAAATTCTGACCCAGCGTAACTGACGAGTTACTCCTGCACGACGCTCACTTACGACGATTTTTTTACCCACTAAACGATTAATCAAGGCAGATTTACCGACGTTGGGAAATCCAATCACCACGGCACGTACAGGGCGATCGCGCATACCGCGATCTCGTCTTCTCTGATTCACGGCTATTCCTGTTTCTTGAGCAGCACTTTTAATTGCTTGAATCCCTTTGCCTTGTTTAGCGTTAGTAAAATAAGGTTTTTCTGCTTGCAGCTGAAACCACTTTAACCAATCTTGTCTAGTTTGATCGCGAATCATATCCATCCGGTTTAAAACTAGAATTTTTGGTTTATTCCCAATCCATCCGTCAATTTGAGGATGATGAGAAGCTAGTGGAATCCTGGCATCAAGCACTTCAAGCACTACATCTACGCGCTTCAACTGTTCTTTAAGTTGCCTTTCGGCTCTAGCAATATGACCTGGATACCATTGAATAGGAGGAGTAAAAGACATAGATAATTAATCTGAGTTTGACGAAAATGATGATGAGTGCTGATTGTTCGGATGTCTAGCAAAACGGCGTTCTGGTGTTACGAGCAACACCATTTTTAGTAGTTTGAATGGGATTTTTTACTGCATTGTAAGCATAAGTCAAATCTTAACTAGCAATATTAGAGTTAGTTCAAGAAATATAGCACGAGTTAATTGACCTATATAGATTATAAAAACGAAAAGGTAAATCCTATAAACAATAGTATTAAAGTCGTAATTTTTAAAATATTCAGTAGTTTTTTTCGTTATAAAACAGACTTAACGAAAAAGAAAAACCCTTAGATAAATCTAGGGTTTTTGAACATCAATTAACAAAGATTATTTATTTTGATTGATTGATTTAGCGGTGGGAATATCAAGGTTTAACAATGTATTGAGATTCTAATGGTTTTAATTTGCCATTGTTAACTAAAGCTTGGTGAATCATCGCTGCTACTTCGGCGCGAGTTGCTGATTCATTTGGTTTGAGAGAATTACTACTAAATCCAGGACGATTAACTACTAACCCCGCTTCTGTTGCTGCTGCTACCTGCTCTTTTGCCCAATCTGGTATATTAGTGCCATCATCAAATTTTTGTAGAATTTGGCTGGCATCTTGAGAAGGTTTTAATCCTAAACCAGTTGCTAAAGTAACTAAAACTTGATAGCGAGGAATATTTTCTAAAGGACGAAATTCATTATCTGAATATCCTTGCATAAAACCAGTTTTCACGGCTTTATCAATATCAACAGCGATCGCATTTTGATTACTTACATCCGTAAATTTTTTAATTTTCTCGGTAACTGGCTTTTGCTCAAAAGCTTGACTAATCAAGGTCGCCATCCCAGCTCTAGTAATTAGTAGCTCTGGCTCAAAAGCTTGATCGTCGGCCAATTCGGGTACTAACGCTTTGTCTCCCATTTGTTTGACAAAAGGATAAGCCCAATAACTTGGAGTAACGTCTCCAGGAATTTCTACTTTTTCAGGCTTAGTAGCTTCTGGTTCTGACTTAACCGGAGTTTGTGCTTCTCCAGGAGTAGTGGCTTTTGGCTCTGTTTTAGGAGGAGCATCTACTTTCTTCGGGTTAACCGCTTGGGGAATCTCGGGATCGGCTTTGATAGCTGGAATAGTTGCAACACCAGTTAAGGGAATTAACTTGGCTCCAGAATCTAGTGTAAAAGATTCTTGTTTAACTTCAGGAGATATGTTTACCCCCTGTGATTCTTCGGGTACAAAAATAGTTGGCGATTCTTGCTCACGCAATCGCGACCCTAATTTTAAGCTATCTGAATCTCCTTTGTCAGTGGCACTAAGCTTTGATTGTGTTGTCTCAGTTTCTGTAGCTTTTTTAGAAGATAAGGAAAGTAACCCATTTTGCCCACGAAAAGTGTTGGCGAATTCCCCTTTTCTATTACCCAAAGACCAAAACAAGATAGCGCCAATAGTACCAAAAGCCACTATCAGAGCAATCGTTTCATCAACAGGAATTCCCGACCTTCTTCTAGAATTTATAGCCTCTTGAGGATTCTGGGAATCTTGAGGATTCTGGGGGGATGAATTTGTCATAGATAATAGACTCGTAGTTCAACAGTTGTAGGGATAAAACAAACCATAGATGATGATTTCGATTTTAATCGGCACAAACATGTGATTGAAGTTAGATGATAAAAACTTACTAATACTAGAAAAACAAATATTGAGTGACTGATTTGTACGAAAAGAAGTGTGCGCGAGACAAGGAAATTTTACGGCACCTCTCTGACTAAAAGTGTAGTGGTAAAGCTCTAAATATTGATCAGTGGCAATAAAAATAAATATAATCACACGAAAAAGGTAGTCCTGTAAGCTCTATTCACCAAAAAAGAGCGATCGCAATATTAACCGCGATCGCTCTTTTTTTAGACTACGTTATCAAAAGCCCGTAGCTATTAATTGAACAGTTGCGTGACTTCCTCCCATCTCTAAATTAGTCTCTCTCGCCAAAGTGGCGTTCAACAATAATTATAGAGTGGGCTTCCTACACTCGCGAGTAGGCATTTCTGCCCTGCGCCTCTTATCTAAAACACATTGGTACAAACGATATGTTATCTCCCACCGTTGGTTCCCCGACAGATCGACTTGACAGACAATTTCTTGACCCGATAGACCATCGGTACGTCTTGTCCCATCAGAATTTCTAGCTGTATTTCCCTAGCTCTGGAGGTTCTGGACTTTTGAATGTCAAACATTCGACTTCGCAGTTTTCGACGCTGTTACTGACCTACTTTTCACTCTCATTTAGGATGGGTACGTCCCAACGCACGGATCTAATCAGACTTTTGCCTTACGTCCGCAAAATAACTATACAACACTCAGAAGCCTTATCAAATAAAGATTAGGTTCATCGCCATTTAAGTGTTTAATCTCAACCACTGCGTTGCTAAGTTCGTTTTCATCCCATCGCTTTTTGCGACAAATAAGCGTGGGACTTCCCACTCACAAAGTTAAACAGAAGTTAAAGTCTTTTCTGCTGCATCTGCTTCTAAGCTATCTGCTTCCGACGGTGGAACTACCTGCCAGAATTTGCCAAGATAGCTATCCCAATTATGAAGAACCTCTTTGGCTTTAGGGCTAGAAGTTTTCTCCGCATGGTTACTAATCATCTGTTTGAGTTGTTTTTCTCCTTCAGGGGAAGTTACTCGTTGAATCTTGACAATTTCAAAATTAACTTTTTCGGCGAATGAGCTATCTTCATCCAAGAAATAAGCCAAACCACCAGTCATTCCTGCCCCAACGTTGCGCCCAACTTCTCCCAGAACAACTATGACACCTCCTGTCATGTATTCACAACAGTGATCGCCAGCACCTTCGATGACTGCTTTAGCTAGTGAGTTACGAACGGCAAATCTTTCTCCCGCACGTCCATTGGCATAGAGTACGCCTCCAGTTGCACCATAGAGACAAGTGTTACCAATAATCACATTAGTAGCAAAGTCGTAGGTAGAACCTTTAAAAGGAGTAATAATAATTTCCCCTCCGTGCATTCCTTTGCCGACGTAATCATTGGCTTCCCCAGAGAGAACCATTTTCATGCCAGGTAGATTAAATGCGCCAAAACTTTGTCCAGCAGAGCCTGTGAAGTTGAAAGTAATTTCGCCCTCAAAACCACTATTGCCGTACTTAGATGCGATCGCACCAGAAATTCTTCCTCCTACACTGCGATCAGTATTAATGATGTTTATGGCTTTAGTAACTTCCCCTTGATTAGCGATCGCACTAATGATTGCGGCATCGGCTAACAGTTGATCGTCTAAAACTTTACCGTTACTATGAACATCTTCATGCTGTAACCAACTACGATCCTCTTTAACATTGGGTAAGTTAGTTAAACAACTAAGGTCTAGACTATTAGTCTTAGCTAATTTAATATCGTCTCGTTGAATTAGCAAATCGGTACGACCGATGATTTCTTCTAAGCGGTGATAACCTAATTTAGCCAAGAGAGATCGCACTTCTTCAGCAATAAAATAGAAAAAGTTAACTACGTTTTCAGGAATCCCTTTAAAACGTTCTCGTAATTTTTCTTGTTGGGTAGCAACTCCAACGGGACAAGTATTCATGTGACAAACTCTTGCCATAATACAGCCTTCAGCAATCATCGCGATCGAACCAAAGCCGTATTCTTCTGCACCCATCAGTGCAGCCATAACCACATCCCAGCCAGTTCTCAAGCCTCCATCAGCCCGTAACAAAACCCGCTCACGTAATCGATTTTGCAACAATACGCGATGTACTTCAGTTAAGCCTAATTCCCAAGGTACTCCCGCGTGTTTAATCGAACTCAAAGGCGATGCACCAGTACCGCCATCGTGACCAGAGATCTGAATCACATCCGCATTAGCCTTAGCTACTCCTGCCGCAATTGTCCCAATTCCAATCTCTGCCACTAGTTTCACTGATACTTTCGCCTTGGCATTAATCTGGTGCAGGTCAAAGATCAACTGTGCCAAGTCTTCAATAGAATAGATATCGTGATGAGGCGGTGGCGAAATTAAAGTTACCCCTGGTTTAGAGCGTCGCAGAGAAGCAATATAAGGACTAACCTTTTTCCCTGGCAACTGTCCTCCTTCTCCTGGTTTTGCCCCCTGGGCCAGTTTGATTTCTATTTGTTTGGCACTCATTAGATACTCTGGAGTCACGCCAAAACGACCCGAAGCTACTTGCTTAATCGCTGAACTGGCGGTGTCACCATTTTTTAAGCCATTCAGATGAGGCAATGTAGCAGACTTACCGTCTGCTTGAACATCATCGAGAATTTTAAAACGGACCGTATCTTCTCCTCCTTCTCCTGAATTAGATTTACCGCCGATCCGATTCATAGCGATCGCCAGAGTTTCATGAGCTTCCCTGGAAAGAGAGCCTAAAGACATTCCCCCAGTACAAAAACGCTTAACAATACTCTCTACTGATTCAACTTCCTCTATCGATATAGATTCACGATCCGCCGCTAAATCTAACAAGTCACGTAATGCCGTTGCAGGTCGTCCTTGTAGATGCTTTTGGTAAAGTTCGTAATGGTCGTATTGTTTACTACCTACCGCTTTATGTAATGCTTTGGCCATCTCTGGAGAGTTCATGTGATACTCGCCGCCTTTTTTATATTTAACAAAGCCAAAATTTTCTAATTTCTTATCGTGGAGTTCAGGGTAAGCTCGTCCATGAAAGGCAATTATTTCATGAGCCAATTCAGCTACGCTCAAACCATCTAAACGAGAGGTAGTTCCCGCAAAAGCCAACTCTACTAAATCCACTCCCAACCCCAACGCCTCAAAAATTTGCGCTCCATGATAAGAAGACAACAAAGAAATTCCCATCTTGGAGAGAATTTTCAGCAATCCCGCTTCAATTGATTGGCGATAGTTTTTTTGAGCAGTATCCAAACCAATGGTTTCTAGTCGCTCGTTGTTCATCAAATTCTGGGTTTTAGGATCGCTCCACCACTGACGCACGCTTTCTAAAGCCAGATAAGGACATACAGCAGAAGCCCCGTAACCAATCAAGCAGGCAAAATGATGAGTACTCCAACATTGAGCCGTATCTACTACCAAAGAGGTTTTTAAGCGCAATCCTTGACGAATTAAATGATGGTGAACTGCACCTACAGCTAATAGAGGTGGAATATAACTATATTCTTGATCAATTGTCTGCGCTCGCGAGCGATCGCTCAGAATCAAAATTTCTACTCCCCCTTGCACAGCTGCGGTTGCTTGCTGACATAATTTTGCTACAGCTTGGCTCAAGCCATCTGGGCCAGTGGCAATTTGATAAAGAGTTGATAATTCTTGATTTTTAAAACTAGAGTCTTTGATCATTGCTAATTCCCCATCGTTTAAGATAGGAGACTCTAACATAAGTAATCTTGCGTCTTCTGGCTTTAAATTAAGTAAGTTACCTTTTGCTCCTAGCTGGATCGACAATGACATAACTAAACTTTCCCGCAGAGGATCGATCGCAGGATTAGTAACTTGAGCAAATCTCTGTTTAAAGTAATCGTAGAGCAAATGAGGTTTATCGGAAAGAACCGCTAAAGGAATGTCATCTCCCATGCAGAAAGTTGGCTCTTTACCCTCAATTGCCATTGACTGAATAACTAGTTCTACGTCTTCGGCAGTGTAACCAAAAGCTGTTTGTTGTCTGATTAATTCTTCTTTAGTTAAGGTATTGCCCTTGATAAATTCTTGAGGCTCAACCGACTGACGATACTTTTCGATCCATTTTCCGTAAGGATTAGCCCGAGCAACGCGCTGCTTAACTTCCCAATTACGCAATACTTCTTTAGTCTGAAGATCGACAACAATAGTCTGACCAGGGCCGAGTCTTCCTTTCTCAATTATTTCTGCATCTGGTAAATCTACTACTCCAGCTTCCGAACCTACTACTACATAACCATCTTTAGTAATACTATAACGAGCAGGACGTAAACCATTGCGGTCAAGTGCCGCACCAACGGTCTTACCATCACTAAATACAAGTAGAGCGGGTCCGTCCCAAGATTCTTGTTGACCGCTATGATATTCGTAAAAGTCAACTATTTCAGGATAAGGGTGTAACGAAGGTTGATTTTTATAAGCTTCTGGCACTAAAATCATTGCCGCTTCAGTGATGCTGCGACCTGTGCGCACCAATAATTCCATTACACTATCGAGATTATAAGAATCGCTATTGTCATTATTGACAATCGGCGTTAGAGCTTCTACTTCTCGCTCAGTCCAACCAGGTAAAGATGTGTCATTAAATGTCGAGACAAGTTCTTTTTCTCTGGTTGACATCCAGTTAATGTTGCCTAAGAGGGTATTTATTTCCCCGTTATGGCCTAACAACCGCATTGGTTGGGCAAGAGGCCATTTAGGCATGGTGTTAGTACTAAATCGACGATGATAGACGGCAAAAGTACTTTCATAATCTGGGTTAGTTAAATCCTGATAAAACTCACCCAAAACCACTGATCGCACCATTCCTTTGTAAACAATTGTGCGACAAGAAAAAGAGCAAATATAAAAATCATCAGATAGTTTTTTACCGACACGCGATCGCGCTATGTAGAGTTTGCGCTCTAAATCGTCTCCTGTCAGGTTATCACAGGCAGCAACTACAATCTGTTCGATACGAGGCTGATGTTCTCTAGCCTGTACTCCCAAAACTTCAGGACGTACCGGTACTTCTCTCCAGCCCAAAACTTTTAAATTTTCTTGGGCAACAGTTTCTTCAATAAATTTTTTAGCTTCACTTGCTTTACCTTGATCTTGAGGCAAAAAGACCATCCCAACTCCCCAAGCTTCATGCTCTGGGGCGGGAATATGGTTATTGGTAAACCAAGAGGTAAATAACTTTTGAGGCAGCCCAGTCATGATTCCCGCACCATCTCCAGAATCGCGATCTGCACTACATCCACCTCGATGTTCCATACAGCCTAAGGCCGTAAGAGTTTGTTGGATTAGCTTATGACTATAGCCACCATCTTGAGCGGCAATAAACCCTACGCCACAAGCATCTCTCTCTTCTACCAGCCAACGTTGACCTTGAAAAGGCTGCATCTTCAACTCTGTTTTTAGATTGTCTTGAGTCACATTTTTGCTACTTATAATTTCTTTTGATTCCATCTCTTGCTTGCTCATACAAATATACAAATGTAATAAATTATTTTAGATAACTTTTAACAGTGGATTGTTATCTTATGTGTTGTGCTTTGAAAGTCAGGGAAATAAGGACTGTTTAAAACCAACTGCCAGAACCTGGGCTAATCATTAAAGATTAGAGAAAGACATTATATTTATTAGCGTCAAATTATACAAGATGGCTTTGGGGATCGAGAGACTCTTAAAAAGATCTGTAGTAATGTAATTAATCAACTGATCAACCCTAAAAAATGGATTTTCTATCAAAATTATTGATTATTTAGTTACGCAAACGATACATTTAGTAGTTAAATGTATCGTTTTGTTGCCACAGTGGTTTTTTTTAGATGCTCAAATATTTATAGTAGTCAGCACAGATAAAATAAAGTTGCTGTTTAAGTCTGGCTTAACTTGATTTAATATTCAGCAGTTCCAGTTTTTGATCTCAAGTCCTGAAAAACTGGTGAATTAACTCCTAACATACTCTTTATTATAATTAGATATTTTGTCATAAAAAGCTTTAGTCAATAGAGCTTTTCTGATAAATATTCTGAGACTGATGGAAATCGTCTGAAATTCATAAGTATTTGTACTCAAAAATAAATCAAGGCAACATCTTAACTTTAAGAAAAATACAAATTATTGAACTAATAGACTGAATTTTGTAAAGATTTTGTGTCGATGCTCAGATTCAGCCAAATGCCTGTTTTAGATTTCCATAATCGTTTGTTATCTTGAGTGAAGAAGTCAATTTTCAATTAAAACGAGTTCATATATTTTTCTCACAAGCAAGTACCAATTATGTCTCAGCCTACAAAAACAAAATCAGTTCAAAATCAACAAGTTGAAGCTTTAGAAGCTATAGTACAACCTGGAGTTGCCGCAACCGAAATCCGTCCCTGGGGATCTTTTACTACCTTAGAAGAAGGTAAAGGATACAAAATCAAGCGTATTGAAGTAAATCCTGGTCATCGCCTTAGTTTACAAATGCACCACCATAGAAGTGAACACTGGATAGTAGTATCAGGAACTGCAAAAGTAACTTGCGGGGAGCAAGATATGATCCTTAGTAGTAATCAATCAACTTATGTTCCTCAATGTACTTCTCATCGTCTAGAAAATCCTGGCGTCATAAAGTTAGTCTTAATTGAAGTTCAAAATGGTCAATATCTTGGTGAAGATGACATAATTCGCTTTAGCGATGATTATTCTCGCCACTAACTAAATATACAATTTGCTGCAAAACAGACGAGTTTAATTAATATTTACTCGATATATTTATTTATAGAACTAAATCTTTGTGTAAGAATATTTTTCTGCAGCATTGGCTTAAGATAATGAAATGATCAACAAATAGCTTTTCATGATTGACATTAGCCAAGCCGCAGCTAAAGAAATAGAACGGATCAAATTAAGTCGTGAACAACCAGACAGCCGATTGAGATTAAAAATTAAATCAGGAGGCTGCTCTGGTTTACTTTATGAGTTGGGACTAGAAAAACTAGCCATCCAAGATTTAGAATCCCAAAATTGCGATCGCACTTTTGAAGCAAGTGGAGTCGCGATCGTTGTAGATGAAACGTCTCTGAGCTATATTGAAAATCTCAAGCTTGACTATTCAGAAGACCTTATGGGGGGAGGATTTCGGTTTCAAAATACTCGCGCAACTGCAAATTGCGGCTGCGGCCTGTCTTTTGCCAAGCTTGACTAGCATAACTTTAGGGGTCATTAAAAATCCCTAAAACACTGTTAAAATCTGATGTTGACAGTAACCGACAATTTTGCCTATAATCAAAATTTGTCTGCTATTCTGCTGCCTCCTTTTATGTCAAAAGGATTTAACAGTACATAATTTATAACCCATGCCAACTATTCAGCAACTTATCCGTAGCGAACGCTCTAAATCACAGAAAAAAACCAAATCTCCTGCTTTAAAGGAATGCCCCCAACGTCGTGGCGTTTGTACCAGAGTTTATACAACTACCCCCAAAAAACCCAACTCAGCTTTAAGAAAAGTTGCCAGGGTTCGTCTAACATCAGGGTTTGAAGTAACCGCTTACATTCCAGGTATCGGACATAACCTACAAGAACACTCGGTTGTTCTGATCCGTGGGGGTCGTGTGAAAGATCTACCAGGGGTAAGATACCATATTGTTCGTGGTACTCTAGATACTACTGGAGTCAAAGATAGACGCCAAAGCCGTTCTAAGTATGGGACAAAACGCCCCAAACAAGCTTAAAACTTTTTGTCTATATCTTTACCATTATGTCGAATAATTCAAGGCATCCCAATCTGAAGAGTTGCTAGGACGGAGAAGGGTGTCGTTTTGAGTGAGATGCTAAATCAGAGTTTCTAAACTTTCCATAGTGAAAATCTTTACTCTTTACTAGTGATAAATCTTTAGCGCAGAATACGATTTATTTCAAATAAATCTTCAATTTGCCAACAAGATAAAACACAACAATACAAGTTAATTTGTTGTCATTGTGTCGCTCTCAATGCAATAGCATATTAGGATTGAAAGCGGCTAAATTATAGTTCCATATTCTTTCGTAAGTATAAGCAAATGTCTCGTCGCTCAATTAGAAAAAAACGCCCAGTTCCTCCAGATCCTATTTATAATAGTCGTCTACTCAGCATGACCATCAGAAGGATTATGCGTAGTGGCAAACAGTCTTTGGCAGCTCGCATAATTTACGATGCAATGAAAATCATCGGCGAGAGAACAGGAAACGAGCCAATAGAAGTATTTGAACAAGCAATCAAAAATCTGACACCTTTGGTAGAAGTTAAGGCTCGTAGGGTTGGAGGTGCAACATATCAAGTACCAATGGAAGTAAGACAGGGTAGAGGTACTACTCTAGCTTTACGGTGGTTAATACAATTTTCTCGTTCTAGAGGTGGTCGCACAATGTCTGGTAAGCTAGCGAGCGAGATTATGGATGCCGCTAATGAAACTGGGGGAGCTATGAAGAAAAGAGAAGAAACTCATCGCATGGCAGAAGCAAACAAAGCCTTCGCTCACTATCGTTATTAAGATGATGATAGACTGCTTCAAACAAACCCAGCTTTTAGAGGATAAGTCAGATTAGTTGATTGCTAGTTATGTTAACTTTTGTATGATCTTCTAGATGATTTGAAGCCAGTCTTTTGACTTTGATCTAATCCATTTAGTAATTTCACAAGTTTTCGACGGCTTAAAATAGCAGATTTATAACATACACGTCAACAAGATAATCAACAAATCTGGATTTTCCCTAAGTCTATATCTTGGTCTAGAATGCTCAAGACAGACTGAATCTAACTACTTTTAGTAAAAAAACTAGATAAAAGTAATAGAATTATAAAGAGTGTAAAAAAAAGTAAATATTCAATTACTTAATCCTGCAAGACGCAAGGAGGTATTTGTGGCACGTACCATCCCGCTTGAGCGAGTACGAAATATAGGTATCGCAGCTCATATAGACGCGGGCAAAACAACAACAACTGAACGCATTTTGTACTACACTGGCATCGCCTACAAGATAGGTGAAGTTCATGATGGCGCAGCTACTATGGATTGGATGCAGCAAGAGCAGGAAAGAGGCATTACTATAACTGCTGCAGCTATTAGCACCAGCTGGAAAGATCATAAAATCAACATTATTGATACTCCAGGACACGTAGATTTCACCATTGAAGTCGAACGTTCAATGCGGGTTTTAGATGGTGTGATTGCCGTGTTTTGCTCTGTGGGTGGCGTGCAGCCTCAGTCTGAAACCGTTTGGAGACAAGCAAATCGCTACAATGTACCGAGGATTGCTTTTGTTAACAAGATGGATCGAACAGGAGCAAATTTTTTTAAGGTATACGATCAGATAAAAGAACGCCTTAAAGCTAATGCCGTACCAATTCAAATTCCCATCGGCAGCGAAAGCAGTTTTGAAGGAATTGTAGATTTAGTTCGCATGAGAGCGAAAATTTACAAAGACGACCTAGGGGAAGAAGTTGAAGATGTAGAAATTCCTGAAGAGCTTAAAAGTAAAGCTCTTGAGTTTCGCGCTAAATTGATTGAATCGATCGCTGAGACTGATGAAAAATTCCTCGAAAAATTTATGATGGAGGAAGAGTTCAGCGAAGCGGAAATTAAAGAAGGAATTCGCCGAGGTACAATTGATGGTTCAATTATGCCCATGCTGTGCGGCTCGGCATTTAAAAACAAAGGCGTCCAGGTTCTTCTGGATGCAGTAGTGGATTACTTACCTGCTCCGACAGAAGTACCAGCGATCGCAGGTGTGTTACCCAGCGGAGAAGAGGCAGTTAGGCACTCCAGCGACGAAGAACCATTTTCAGCGTTGGCATTTAAAATTGCCAGCGATAAGTTTGGTCGCCTAACTTTTATTAGAGTTTATTCTGGTGTTCTGCCCAAAGGTAGTTATGTATATAACTCTAGCAAGCAGAAAAAAGAGCGGATTTCTCGCTTAGTCGTTTTAAAATCTAATGATCGTATAGAAGTAGACGAACTCAGAGCAGGTGACTTGGGGGCAATAGTTGGTTTAAAAGTAGCGGGAACTGGTGACACTCTGTGCGATGAAGAGAATCCAATTATTCTGGAATCTCTGTTCATACCAGAACCAGTTATTTCCGTTGCTGTAGAACCTCAAACTAAAAGCGATGTAGAAAAACTTTCTAAAGCTTTACAAACTCTATCCGATGAAGATCCAACTTTTCGGGTTAGTACTAACCCAGAAACTAACCAAACTGTAATTGCAGGGATGGGAGAGCTTCATCTAGAAATCCTAGTAGATAGAATGCTGAGGGAATTTAACGTTGAGGCTACTGTGGGAAAACCCCAGGTTGCCTATCGCGAAACAATTCGCCAAAGCAGTCGCGCTGAAGGTAAATACATCAAACAAAGTGGCGGTAAAGGTCAATATGGTCATGCCGTACTTGAAATTGAGCCATCGGCGTCAGCGACAGGTTTTGAATTTATCTCTAAAATTGTCGGAGGTGTTATTCCTAAAGAATACATCCCGGCTATAGAACAAGGAGTTAAACAAACCTGCGAATCTGGTATCTTGTCGGGATACCCTTTGATCGATATCAAAGTTACTTTAGTTGATGGTTCTTACCACGATGTAGACTCTAACGAAATGGCCTTTAAGGTTGCTGGTTCTATAGCAATTAAGGAGGCTGTAAAAAAAGCCTCCCCAGTAGTCTTAGAGCCGATGATGAAAGTTGAAGTTGAAGTTCCAGAAGATTTCTTAGGAGATGTTATTGGAGACTTAAACTCTCGTCGAGGCAGTATCGAAGGTATGAACTCCCAAGATGGCATAGCTAAAGTGGCTGCTCAAGTTCCTTTGGCAAAAATGTTCGGCTATGCTACAGATATCCGTTCCAAAACCCAGGGTCGCGGTATATTTTCAATGGAGTTCAGTGAATATAGCGAAGTGCCTCGAAATGAAGCCGAGGCAATTATCGCTAAAAATAAAGGGAACGCTTAGTTTAAATAAGGAATAATAATTAATGGCACGCGCAAAGTTTGAACGGAATAAAGAGCACGCTAACATTGGCACAATCGGCCATGTAGATCATGGTAAAACTACCCTGACCGCAGCAATAACTCTCTCTTTGGCTGCTCTAGGTCAAGCCAAAGCTAGAAACTACGAAGATATTGATGCTGCTCCTGAAGAAAAAGCACGTGGTATCACTATCAATACTGCTCACGTAGAATATGAAACCAAAAATCGTCACTATGCTCACGTAGACTGCCCAGGACACGCCGACTATGTGAAAAACATGATCACTGGTGCAGCGCAAATGGATGGCGGTATTTTGGTGGTATCTGCTGCTGATGGTCCCATGCCTCAAACTCGTGAACACATTCTGTTGGCTAAACAAGTTGGCGTTCCCAGCTTGGTAGTGTTCATGAATAAAGAAGACCAAGTAGACGACGAAGAACTACTCGAGTTGGTAGAACTAGAAATACGCGAACTATTGAGTGAATATGATTTCCCTGGTGATGATATTCCTATCGTTTCTGGTTCGGCTTTAAAGGCAGTAGAAGCTCTAGCAGCAAATCCTAAGCTGGTACAAGGAGAAGACAAGTGGGTAGATAAAATCTATGACTTGATGGAGCAAGTAGACTCTTACATTCCAACTCCTGAAAGAGAAATCGACAAGCCTTTCTTGATGGCTGTAGAAGATGTGTTCTCGATTACTGGTCGTGGAACTGTTGCTACTGGTCGTATTGAACGCGGTGAAGTAAAAGTTGGCGAAACTATTGAAATTGTTGGCATCAGAGACACTCGCAGTACTACCGTGACTGGAGTAGAAATGTTCCAAAAAACTTTAGATCGAGGTATGGCTGGAGATAACGTGGGTGTTCTACTACGTGGTGTTCAGAAAGAAGACATCGAGCGTGGAATGGTTTTGGCTAAACCTGGTTCTATTACTCCCCACACTCAGTTTGAAGGCGAAGTTTATGTTTTAACTAAAGAAGAAGGTGGTCGTCACACTCCTTTCTTCAAAAACTATCGTCCTCAGTTCTATGTTCGTACAACTGATGTAACTGGTACAATCAAAGACTACACTGCTGATGATGGCAGTGAAGTAGAAATGGTTATGCCTGGAGATCGCATCAAAATGACTGTAGAACTCATAAATGCGATCGCAATTGAGCAAGGAATGCGCTTTGCAATTCGTGAAGGTGGACGTACTATCGGTGCTGGAGTTGTCGCTAAGATACTTAAGTAGCCCCTAGTACAATCAACATAAACTATGAGAGCAGGTTCAAGCTGGCTTAGTCTGCTTTCATAGTTTTGTGAGATAATTAGAGACTATCTATTCGATTCAGCAAACATTAAACATCCGTACCTCGACAATTAAACATAATGGCAACGATTCAACAACAGAAAATACGCATTCGCCTGAAAGCTTTCGACCAGCGTTTACTCGATACGTCCTGCGATAAAATTGTCGATACAGCTAATCGAACTAATGCCTCGGCAGTGGGTCCAATTCCTCTACCTACAAAACGAAGAATATATTGCGTATTGCGATCTCCTCACGTAGATAAAGACGCTCGTGAACACTTTGAAACTCGTACCCACCGTCGTATTATCGATATTTATCAGCCTTCATCTAAAACTATTGATGCGTTAATGAAGTTAGATTTACCTGCTGGTGTTGATATCGAAGTCAAACTTTAGTTCCCTTAGTTCAAAAAACATATATTTATTAACTGTCAACCCTTTAGAATCGCTTCTGAAGGGTTATTCGACTACTTACGCCTTGTAAAAAAATTCGCTAAAGTAAAGAGTAAGTATCCATACTAGCTAGAGCTAGCAATAAGTCCAGATGACATCTTCTTCAATTGCAGTGAGAGAACTGCCCTTGTTTCCCCTTCCTGAGGTAGTTTTATTTCCTAGCCGCCCGCTACCACTACATATTTTTGAGTATCGCTACAGAATCATGATGAATACGATTCTGGAGAATGATCGCCGTTTCGGAGTTTTATCAATTGACCCCGGAACAGGGGAGATTGCCGAGTATGGCTGTTGTGCCGAAATTCTGCATTTTCAAAGATTGCCCGATGATCGGATGAAAATGCTAACTTTAGGGCAGCAAAGATTTAGAGTCTTAGAATATGTCCGCGAAAAACCTTATCGTGTTGGCTTGGTGGAATGGATTGAGGACAAGCCCACTACTCAAAATTTAAGACCAATAGCAGCTGAAGTAGAAGATTTATTAAGAGATGTAGTTAATTTATCGGCAAAGTTAACTAGCCAAAAAATTGAGCTTCCTGACGATCTTCCCAGCCTACCTACTGATTTATCTTATTGGGTAGCCAGCAATCTCTACGGAGTAGCCTCAGAGCAACAGGCATTGTTAGAAATGCAAGATACCTTGGAGCGTTTACAACGAGAACAAGAGATTTTGAGTTCAACCCGCAACCATCTTGCAGCACGCACCGCTCTTAAAGATGCTCTAGGAAACTAACTTACAGCGGTTGTTAGTTGAGTAAGCCACAATCTGTTAAGGTTGAAAGTAACTAGTAGCAAGAGAAATAATCATCATATGCCCGCCCCACTCTCTCTCGATTTACGACAACGGGTTTTTTTA
>Ga0209082_1000278_pt1 | contig 21173 bp, 23 predicted proteins | sample ColdCreekSource_FD_184127 | JGI IMG/M metagenome (GOLD analysis project Ga0209082, IMG submission 184127) | Groundwater microbial communities from Cold Creek, Nevada to study Microbial Dark Matter (Phase II) - Cold Creek Source (SPAdes) (version 3) | ecosystem: Environmental > Aquatic > Deep... | reverse complement strand
GAACAAAAGCCTTGTCAATGTTGCCTACTTTGGTAGCTACATTACGGGGAATCAAAACACAATTACCATACATTGTGTCACACTCTTGAAGCTCATTACTTGGTTCTAAAAACTCTAGCTTGTTAGAATACCAATTCTTTGACTTGACAGCACCGCCATAGGTAGGACTACCAGTAATAGGGTCTTGAGTTGAACCGACGACAATTGCCTCAGAATTACCTCGTTGAATCAAATCAAGATGAATGTTTAAGAGCTTCTGGAAAGCTCCAGGATCTAAGATCGTGTCATCGTTCAGCCAGACATAGTAATCATAATCATCTTTGATAGCTTTTCCGAACGCCATCCGCATCCCTCCAGCCCAAAAAAGATTACCATCCCCCTGAAATAGTTTTACCTCTGGATAATCTTGCTGAACCGCCTCAGATGTACCATCAGAACTACCATCATCCACCAAATAAACCGTGTAGTTAACCTGTTGTTGTTCCAGCCGTTGTAAACAGGAAATAGTTATATCTCGCCGATTGTGACAGGTCATAATAACTGCTATTCGGGGATTATTGGCTGAATCAATAGTATTGCTCATGGTTGTTGATCGAATAGCGTTTTAATTAAACTGATTCATGGCGAGTTGCCTAACACTAAGTCCGAAAAACCGAAGAGTTAGGCGATTTTTTAAAAGCAGATCCCTAGTCGCTATTCTGCGGTGGCTGATTCCGTTTCAGGATTTTTATCTAACTTGGCAAGCTTTTCCTGTTCCCTTTTCTCCCGCTGCTTGCGACTAGCTTCTAGAACATCCTCAATCACTTTGAGTAACTGCTCCATTTTCTCTAAGCTACCGCGATAGATATCGAGGTCTTTCTTCATTTTCTCGCTGGATATCTGAAGATTTTCCGCAATTTTATCTACAGCCTCGTTACATTTCTCCTGATTTTGGGCAACTTCGCGATCGCATTCTTCCAATAAAGTATAAATACCAATGGCAAATAGGCGACTATACTTAAAGTTGTTATTACTAGCGATCGCTTGGATCGGCTCAATGATATGACCTGTATCATTTCCTGCACTGGGAGCGCCAAACCAATTTACTAGGTCATCGATGGACTTGCCTTTAACCAAAGACAAAAGGGTTTCCGCCTGGGACTTATAATTCTGAGGATCGCCATTGGTGGAAGCACAAAGAGCATTAAAAATTTTTCCCTGGTCTGCTTCTGGCTGATAACCCTGCATCAACCGAGCAAAAGAAGTGACAATACCCAAAAAATAAATCGGATCAGGTTTAAAATCAGAATTCACTGATAATAGATGCATCTCAACTAGCAATTCTTCGATTACTCGACGATAGACAGAATTAATGGGTCGAGGATAAGCACTGTGGAATGCTCTTTTGCTATCGGATACAGTTTTCATAATTGATGATTAATTTTTTTATCTAATATTTTTTATCCTACTAGTCTTGTCCTTGAGCAGTCTTAAGTTTGCGATTTATCAAGACAAAACTTTTAGCATATCTTTACATTATGCAACAATTTCGTCCCAGAATCTCAGATTTATGTCTTCAAAGCTGGTCACAAAATGAGAAAATTAAGAAGTCACTCCGAACTCCATTATGCAATCATTCACTACTAATCAAGCAGCAAGACAGCAACTTACCTGTCACCAGTTACCTCTAGCGGTCTATCGGGAAGTAGCCGCCCATCTGCGCCAGGTAGCAGGAGTAGATACTGATTTGATTATGCGATCGCTTGACCATGACCCCCAAGAAAAATTTGACTACTATCAAAGCCAAGTTGCCGCGCTCAAAATTAGCTATACCGCCGATATTTCAGAAACTAACAGGCTCATGGTTTCAGAGATTTTAGACTACTATGCCCAGCGCTATGGATCTTGGGAAAATATTAGAGTTGAGGAAGTTGAACGTGAAGATTAATTCAGTTGGGTAAAATTCTCAAAGTGTATCCTCCTTCGAGGACGTAGTCCTTTAGGGCTTTAGCGTAATTTTTAATTCACATTAGACGTACCTTGCTCTATGCCAAAAATAGAGATAAGTATAAGCGATCGCTCTTTAAAGTATTTAGACAGTCATAGGGATAATTGAGTTGATCGGCTAATGAATCACTATGATTTTTAACTCGCATTAGGCTTAATTACTGATGCTCAATCAACCGAAACAGCAATAACTGATTGATTTGTTCATCGTTAAAATTGTCATCACTCATTAAGATCAAACTTTGACTGCCATCGGGTAAACGTGGTCCTAGGCTCATGCCTTCAAAGTTGTCTAGGTAAATGCCCAAGTCTTGTAGATCAAACAGGAGTTGTTTTCGCAATGGCTGTATCTGAGCAATATTACCTTTTAGACTCTCGATATTAGTGGTGTCAGTAGCATTCCCGACCACCATCTGGAAGATTTTTGCCCCTGCACCAGTAAAGCCATAGGTTCTTTCAAGGGTTAGGAAATAACCTTCTGTAGGTAGTGCCAACATTTCTGTTAGTCCGTTAGCAATTATCTCTATAGGAGCAGCATCGAGCAGATATAAATATTCTCCAATCACGATGGGAGATCCCACAGGATTAACCCCATAGTGCAGCAGGCGACATCTGACTTGAGTTTCTGCTTCTATGGATTCAGCTTGATCTTGGAGTAGTGATGACTCTGTAGCGGTGAAGACGCGAAATGGATCTGCGGGTAAACCTGGGGCATTAATAGTTAAGGATTCAAAGGATAGGTTTTCTCGGATTCCTTGACTTTTTTGAGTGGATTGTTGATCCGCTAAATACCGTGATGGGAGAGGCAGCACCGACAGCTTTTTCCCCGTAGACAATTCGTATTCAGCAATCAAGGGAGCAGTATTTTCGGTGGAGTTACCCTCGCTAGAGATAAACACCGTGTTTCTGGGAGAGAGAGCTAGTCCTTCGGGGTCAATCTTGCCTGGAAGATATTTTTTTCCGGTTTCGTCCAGTAGAATGGTGACATTCTGGGGTTCAAAGCTATCGATTTGAATGGGATGCTGGGGATTATTTGTTTGCTGGACTGCTAGTTTAAAGGTGTAGAAGCGTGCAGGAGAGTGTTTACCCCGATCGTCAGACAGGACATAGAATAAGTCTTGCTCACGGTTATAGGCGATCGCCGATAATCCGCCGACTACTGTATCTTGAAATTTTGCTTTGGGGATGACATACTGAGCGACAAACTCCAAAGAAAAATCCCGAAACATCCGCTCCTCGGCACTTACCCTCTTAGGGAGACTACAGGAACTGAGGGAGGCAACAGAGCAAAGTAGCAATAAGCTGAGGAAAAATCTGGAAAAAAATCCGATCAAGCGATCGCCCACGTTCAGTATTCTCTCTTAAATTTATAGGTAAAGGGAACAAGGTCAAAGAAAATAAGAATTAATCTTTGATTCATTCCTGAAGCATCTGTTTTTTCTCACAATTATTTTCTCATAATTAATTAAACTCAAGCCTGATTTCTCATAATTATCAAGTTATTGGGTCTTGCATACTATCCCCAAGTTTCAGGATCGCTTTTCAAACAACATGATTTATTAAGCAGATTTTATCCGAGAGGATTCTGAAGATTAAATTAACTTTTGTAACAATGCTAGGGGATCATTAATATTTGTTGAAGATGATTGACATCTCTGTTAGGTTATGGATGTCAAAACAAACAAAGGTTTAATCATGACTTTTTCACCTATGGCGATCGCTCTAATTGCAGTTTTGGTTAGTGGTTACGTAATTGCAGTAACTATAGGAACCATAGCTTATTTTGCCAATGAAAAAAACTATTAAACCTGCAAGCTTAATAGTTTCATTAAATTAATTTGATTGTAGATTTACGGCTAGCTTGTTTGAACTGAGCTAGCTGTTTTTATGGGTTAGTGCATTATAGACTATGAAATCGAAATAAGCTTAATTAAGATCAGAAAGAATAACTTTTTTAAGAAGCAAGCTTGAGTATTTGGGCTGAAATTGCCATACTTTCTTCATACAGCATTTCTCGACCCCAGCGTTGCAGTTGTTGACCTAATAAATCTTCACTTTTCTGATCAAACAAAGGGGTTACCTGTTCAATATAACAAGCCTGAGCGCCCCCTCCTGCTTCCATCCGCATACAGCCTGTAGTGCTAGAACAAAGAACAGTACAGCAATCCGCATCTTCATTGGTGGAAGTTAAGCGCAAACTGACTAGATCCCCTGGAATATCCCCCCAGTCACTGGTAGGCAACCCTGCTAGTTCAGCTTCAATGATGCGCTGCTGCTCATCGGTAAACTTAACCCGACGAATATCGTAGTCACCTCCTTCGAGGTTATATTCTACAGGAGTCCACTTGAGGCGACTGGCAAGCCAACCCAGAAACATCAATGCCTGGGACTGATTACCCTGTTCATAATCAATGGTCACACGATCCACCTCATAAATTGCCGATCGCCTTTCTGGAGGATCAAAAGCGGCTGCGGTCAATTCTTGCCAGGGAGCTAATCTACGCCAGTTAATATCTGCCAAAGTATTGTCTTGTTTAAGTAATTCAGCCAAAGCCTGGATATCGGTTTCTGGTTCCATAAAGCTACTGGAATCAAAAATTACCGTGTCACTAGAAGCAACAAGGCGCTTGAATAGAGGCAAGTCAGGAGTGGGAGTTGCTTTCCACCAAATAAACTTCGGCAGATCGGCGATCGCCAAGGCAGCAATAATCCCCCCAATACGGTCTAAAGCTTCCGCCGTGCCACTTAGGGTAATATACTCACAACAGATTAAGGTATTTTGGCTTTGCTTATTAATGGGGCAATAGGCGGATACCTGAGCTGTCACCCCCACATCTTCTCCTAGGATCGGACACAGAGTAATGATGCGACAGGGATTAGAAGCAGCGATCACATCGGCAGTAATACCTTCAGAATCAGGAGTATAGCTAACGGCGGCGGTTTTATTTTCTGGGCTTAATTTATCTTTTGCCTTAGCTTGGAGAAATTCTTCCCGTAACTTGGTACGCAAGGCTTCATTGGATTTACCTGTACTATCCAAACCATAATCTTTCTGAGCCGCTTTAATGGCAGCACTGGTACGAGGGCCTGCAATCCCGTCAATCGGGCCCGTATAAAACCCCAAAGAAGCTAGTAACTGTTGAGTACCATCAGGCTCGTAGACGATTAAACTAAAAGTAGCAGCACGGGTGACGGCGGCAATATCTTCATCGGTACCCTGATTCTGCCAAAGCGATCGCAATTCCGCTTCAATCTCATCAATGGATACATCTTTTGGTGCTTGTAAAGAAACGATTGGAGAGGCCATAATCATTTAACATTTATCATTTAACATTTATCATTTAACACTTAATAGTTCATTATTCACTGTTCACTGATTACTGTTCAATGTTCACTGTTTAATGTTCAATGTTAAAGTCTGCGCCAGCGACGGCGATCGCGATTGATCATCATTTCCGCTGCGGAGGGTTGCCAAGTCCCTGCTTCATATTGAGGCATCAGGCTAGGATCACTGGGAGACTCCCAGGTATTAATTAACGGCATTACAATATTCCAAGCTGCTTCTACTTCATCGGCACGGGTAAAGAGAGTTTGATCTCCTAACATACAGTCTAGTAACAAACGATGATAAGCATCGGCAGTCTCCATCCCAAAGGATGAGCCATAACTAAAGTCCATGTTGACCGTCCTAGTTCTTAAGTCTGGCCCTGGTGTTTTGGCTTCAAACTTGAGGGATATGCCCTCATTAGGTTGGATTCTCATGGTGAGAACATTGGGACTGGTTTGTTGGGCCGCAGATTGAAAAATTAATAACGGCACTTCCCGAAAATGAATCGAAATCTCACTGACTTTCTTGGGCATCCGTTTTCCTGTACGGAGATAAAACGGCACACCTTTCCAACGCCAATTATCTATTTCTAGCTTGAGGGCGACAAAAGTGGGTGTGGTAGACTCAGGATTAACTCCCTCTTCTTGGCGATAACCCTTCACTGGTTGACCCTTCATCCAGCCTTCGGAATACTGCGCTCGAATAGCTGACTGATCTAGGTTGTTGGCATCGGCAATATGAGTCGCCTGTAAAACCTTGGTTTTTTCATTCCGAATACTATCCGCATCTAGAGAATTAGGTGCTTCCATTGCCGTAATCGCAAAGAGTTGCATCAAATGGTTTTGCAACATATCCCGCATTGCCCCAGAGGTTTCATAGTATCCCGCTCGTTCTTCCACACCAACGGTTTCCGCCACGGTAATCTGGACATGATCGACAAACTGACGATTCCACAACGGTTCAAAGATGGCATTGCCAAAGCGAAATACTAAAATATTCTGAACAGTTTCTTTTCCTAAATAGTGATCGATGCGGTATACCTGTTCTTCCTTACACACCCTTTGCACTGCTCGATTGAGGGACTTAGCGGAACTCAAGTCCTTCCCAAAGGGCTTTTCAATCACAATGCGACTTTTCAGGGGATCATCTAGCATTCCTGCCGCACCAAGCTCTTTTAAGGCAGGTTTAAAGAAATTGGGGGATACTGCTAAATAGAAAATACGGTTGCCCCTAGTTCCCCGTTTACCGTCTAATTCCGCTAAAAAGACTTTCAGCTTCTCATAACTCGCCGCCTCATCCATATTGCCTGAACAGTAAAAAATGCCCTGAGCAAAATCATTCCACAGTTCTTCATTTCCCACACCATTGCCAAATTCTTCAATGCCATCTTTCAGGTGTTGACGGAAATAGTCATGATCCCAATCTCGGCGAGCAACCCCCACAATCGTCATTTCTGGAGGCAAACGACGCTCCCGCCTAATTTGATAAATTGCGGGAATCAACTTTCTTTGGGTGAGATCTCCTGATGCCCCAAAAATGACAATAATCGCAGGATCAGCAGTGCGCGCCTGCTGTAACCCCACTCGTAGCGGATTTTCTAATAATGCAACCATATTAACTCTTCTGACTTTTGTACGGACGTTCCATGGAACGTCCCTTCTGACTTCTGACTTCATTAAACTGCTGCCAACTGCTCGACTTTAGATTCGAGGGATGACATTAAAGATTCAAAAGGCTTGATAAATTTATCGATTCCTTCTTCTAAGAGTGCATCCATTACCGTATCCAAATCAATATCCACCGCAGGATCTTTTAAACCCGCAATAACTTGATAGGCTGCATCAAGATTGCTTTCGATGCGATCGCCAGGATCGCAGTGATCGACACAGGCATCAATGGTATCGGGGGGTAAGGTGTTGACGGTATCTTGTCCCACTAATTCATCGACATACATCACATCGCTATATTCAGGGTTTTTCGTTCCCGTGCTAGCCCAAAGTAGTCTCTGTACTTTCGCTCCTTTAGCTACTAGAGCCTCCCAGCGATCGCCACTAAAAATTTCTTTATACTTCTGGTAAGCAACTTTGGCATTGGCGATCGCAATCTTACCTTTGATTGCTTCTAATTTAGCTTGAGCATCCCCCTCAGCAGACTCTAATTTCTCGTCAAGTTGCTGGTCGATCATTACATCAATCCGACTGAGGAAGAAGCTAGCCACCGAGGCTACTTTACTAATATCTTCCCCTGCTGCTACCCGCTTTTCTAAACCTCTAATGTATGCCCAAGCAGTCTCAATATAGCTTTGTACAGAGAACAGCAGAGTTACGTTGATGCTCATTCCTTCAGAAATTGCCTGTTCGATAGCGGATAAACCTTGTGGAGTGCCAGGGATTTTGATCATCAAGTTTGGGCGCTGAACAATTTGATAATAGCGGCGTGCTTCTTCAATCGTGCTATCGTCGGTAGTCTTGGCTAAACTTGGTGGGACTTCAATACTGACATAGCCATCTAAACCATCACTTGATTCATAGATGGGCATTAAGATATCGCAGGCATTACGAATGTCAGTGAAGATTAAGTCTTCGTAAATTTCTTGAACTGATTTTTTAGCTTTAATTCCTGCTTCAATTGCTGGATCGTAAATTTTATTACCAGCGATCGCTTTTTCAAAAATTGCAGGATTGGAAGTAATCCCACGGATACCTTTTTCGGTAATCGACTGTTTTAATTCTCCTGATTCAATTAGATCACGATTGAGATTATCCATCCAAATACTTTGACCGTATTGATTTTCGATGGCTAAAATTGGGTTGGTTGTAGGCATAGCTTGATAAATACTCCTGTAATACGACAAACGTAATTAGTTAAGTGATTAAACTAAAGCTTTCTCTTCGGCATCATGACGCGCTCTTTCTTGAATAAAAGACTCGACTAGCTGCACATCTTTGGTGCTACCTATCACTAGTGGGGTTCTCTGATGTAATTCTTTTGGAACATAGCTCAATAGCCTTTGGGTACCAGTGCTAGCGGCTCCCCCCGCTTGTTCTGCCAAAAATGCCAAGGGTGCAGATTCGTATAGCAATCTCAACTTTCCTTCAGGCTTTTCTACTGTTCCTGGATAGAGAAATACCCCTCCCTGCAACAAAATGCGGTGGAAATCCCCCACTAGTGCGCCACTATAGCGAGCGGTGTACCCCTCATGGCGATGAACGTAGCGAATATAATCGCGAATGGATTCATCCCACTGCCAGTAGTTACCTTCATTCAAGCTATAGACAGGGCCATGATTGGGGATAGTAATATTTTCTTCCGCCAGAATAAATTCCCCTAAACTGGGGTCAAGAACAAAGGAATGAACTCCTTTGCCCACGGTGTATACCAGCACTGTAGAAGGGCCATAGAGAATGTAACCAGCGCCGATTTGGCGATCGCCATTCTGTAATAAATCCGTTGCTTTTTCGTCGAGGTCATTACCTTCCTGTTGACGCAGAGAAAAAATTGAACCCACGTTGAGATTGATATCCACATTAGAAGAACCATCAATGGGGTCGTAGAGCAGTGTATAACGCCCAATGGGACAATTTTCAGGAATATAATAGGGTTTTTCCATCTCTTCCGATGCCAAACGACAAACTAAGCCACTTTGCTTAAAGACAGAGATAAAAACATCATTGGCATAGATGTCCATCTTCTTAACAGATTCCCCCTGGACATTGGTTTCCCCTGTAAATCCCAATGCTCCAGCCATTAAACCTGCTCGACTTAAGCGACGACTCACCAGTTTTGCTGCCAAAGCAACACGATTCATGATCGCGCTAATATCCTGGGCTTGAGTTGTAAAGTCGGCAAACTGCTGAAGCACATGCTGGGATAGAGTCTGACAATCCCTATCTAGGCTGTATTCTGGAATGACAGCTTGGTCTAAATTGTCCATGAGATTAACTTCCCTAAGCCTATATTTCTTACTTTTGAGCGTTCTCCTTCGTTCATTCAAGCACGAAGTAAAATTACAAAATGTTATTTTGACTGCTTAAAACTTTATTGATTCATCTTAGAAAGGGAACTCTAGTCACCACCAGAACCTTAAGACTAGCTTTAGGTTAGCTTCGGATTTTGCCATCCCTGATACTTGTTAGCTCTAAGCTCTAAGCTCTAAGCTCTAAGCTCTAAGCTCTAAGCTATTAGAGGCAACACAATAATTTAGTCAATCTTAATTGACTGTGGGCGATCGCTCTTGTTTGCTGCTGAAGAATTCGGTGAATTATTGCTGGTGGCATCATATCCCTGTTTTTCTAACCATTGAGATAAAGGCTCTTCGTTGATATTGAGATGTAAAACCCCTGAAACAAACCCACTGGCAAAAGCCACAGGCTGCTGGATTAGTCTTTGCAAGGCGGGGGCTAATTCAGTTAAAAACATAAAATCAAGTACTATTTACGATTGAAGTCTGCACTAAAAATTCTAGCGCGAAGTTTCGTTGCGGGGGTTAGATGCGGCTAAAGCCTTTCTCCCGTTGAGAAAACTTCGGATCGACTAGCGACAAAGAACTAAAAACCCAAAAAAATGCTCAATAACTACCGTACCGAAAAAGATTCAATGGGATCGAAACAGATCCCCGCTGATGTTTACTATGGGATTCAAACTTTAAGAGCAACGGAGAATTTTCCCATCAGTGGGATAAAACCTCTGGCAACTTATGTTGATGCCTGTGTTTTGATCAAAAAAGCTACGGCGATCGCCAATGGGGAACTAAACTGTATTAGTCAAGATCTTAGTCAAGCAATTGTCCAGGCTGCGGATGAAATTTTGGCTGGTCAGTTACGGGATCAGTTTGTGGTGGACGTTTATCAGGCGGGGGCAGGAACTTCCCACCATATGAATGTCAATGAAGTATTGGCAAATCGGGCTTTGGAAATTCTAGGGGATGAAAAAGGTAATTATCAAAGGGTTAGCCCCAATGACCATGTGAATTACGGGCAGTCTACTAACGATGTGATTCCCACGGCTATTCGGGTTGGCGCTTTACTAGCTTTAGACCGCACTCTGTACCCTGCTTTAGAGCAGGCGATCGCTGCTTTGGCACAAAAAGCCACGGAATTTCAAGATATTGTTAAATCTGGTCGCACTCATATGCAGGATGCGGTTCCTGTGCGCTTAGGAGAGGGATTTAGAGCCTGGGAGATAATTTTAACGGAGCATCTTCAGCGAATTAAACTTGCGGCTAGTGACTTACATAAATTAGGTCTAGGAGGTAGCGCCACAGGTACAGGACTTAATACCCATCCTCAATATCGTCAGCGAGTAGCCCAATTGTTAGGAGAATTGATCCAGCAGCCCTTACAGCCTGCACCCCATCTGATGGCAGCTATGCAGAGTATGAGTCCCTTTGTGAACGTTTCAGGTAGTTTACGGAACTTGGCTCAAGATTTAGTCAAAATATCCCACGATCTGCGTCTAATGGATTCGGGACCCCAAACAGGTTTCAAAGAAATTCAACTCCCCGCCGTTCAGCCAGGTTCTTCCATCATGCCAGGTAAATATAACCCCGTGATGGCAGAAATGACCTCGATGGTTTGCTTTCAGGTGATGGGCTATGATACGGCGATCGCCTTTGCTGCCCAAGCAGGACAACTCGAATTAAACGTGATGATGCCGCTGATTGCCTACGATCTGATCCATAGTATTGAAATCCTGGGCAACACCATCGATAGCCTCAGCCAGCGTTGCTTAAGTGGTATAACTCCCCGTCGCGATCGCTGTTTAGCCTATGCTGAAAATAGTCTCGCTTTAGTAACCGCCCTCAATCCCCATATTGGCTATCTCCAAGCAGCAGAGGTGGCAAGGATGTCTCTGGAAACAGGTAAATCCCTCAGAGCGATCGTCCTCGAAGAAGGCTTGATGAGCGAAGCACAATTGGCAGAGGTTCTAGATTTGTCTAAAATGAGCCAGATTCCTGAGTAGTTTAGCTGCTTCTAGGTTAGAAATCATAGTTTTTATCATGGCTGATCGCAAAGTCTGTTTTAGACGAGAAAAGGCGATCGCCCCTACCATTTTGAGGGATTATCTAGATGTAATTGATCTAGATCCCGCGACAGGGGATTTATCGAGGTCATATTTCACGAGTATTGTCTAAGTTATAATCGTTTCAACGATTTAAGAGAAATAATCAAAAATGTTTCAGTCTGTAAAAGGAATCTACAAACATGGCTCAATTGAATTAACAGAAATTCCAGAAAATATTGAAGAAAGCCAGGTAATCGTTACATTTCTGGAAGCCAAACTAAAAAAGATAACCAAACATATATCCTTTGGGATGTTTGCTGGTTCACAACAATCTAATGAAGAAGATTTTAAGCTGGCAGAATTTGCTGGCGATTCTGACGATGGCTTGGACTGGTCGTAAACATTTATGAAATATGTTGTCGATACTCATGCCTTGATCTGGTTTTTAGAAGGTAATCCTCGTTTGGGAACAAGTGCCAAAACTATCCTTGCTAATCCTGATAGTCAATTAATTTTACCAGCGATCGCTCTAGCCGAAGCAGTTTGGATTGTTGATCGCGCCAGAACGTCAATTCCTTCAGTAACCGATTTGTTTGATGCAGTAAACTCAGATCCACGAATAGTAATCTATCCAATAGACAAAGCCGTTATTGAACAAAGTATTAGCTTGTCTGCTGTTACCGAGATGCACGACAGATTAATCGTAGCTACTACACTTGTCTTAGAAAATAGAGGAGAAAAAATAGGGTTGTTGACCTGCGATCGCAATATTACTGCATCGGGTTTAATCACTCTCATTTGGAAATGATCTGTATCGGGTTTGGATAATGCGATCGCCTTTACCATTTTGACGGATTATCTGGATGTAATTGATCTAAATCCCACGACACAGGATTATTAACGATATATTGACCAATTTTATCCATCGCATCCTGATTACGGATAATGTGTTCATAATAATTGCGTTGCCATAATATTGTTCCTGGTGCATCACGCAATATGTTAATTTTTTTGGTGGTAATTGATTTAAAACCTGCCATTAATGATTTTGGTTTCATTTGCTGTAGGGGCGAACGGCCGTTCGCCCCTACATGGTTATCGTTTGCCCGCGCGCGATCGCATTCCCGTATGGTATTTTTTATGATCACAATGCCATGAAAATGATTTGGCATCACCACCCATTCATCCAATTCAATTTCTCGTCGAATTATTGATGATTTTTGCCATTCATCGGCGACGATCGCACCATATTGATTTAAACGCATCTGTCCATCAACAACATCCCCAAATATGCATTGTCGTTGATAGGCACAAATGGTCACGAAATACGCCCCTGGTTGGCTGTAATCGTATCCTGGTAATCGGATCGATCGCCTGTGGTGTTTATCGGGGTCATATTTCATTGCATTATGGTTTGACTTTGCAAATTGATTGTGTCGGCGTTGTGGCGTTCATTAATCGCGGGGACACATGGCACATGAATCGTAGGGGCGGTTCGCGAACCGCCCCTACAGGGTTTGGCGGTGTTTATGCCTTTTCTGGCCGCATGATTTGTATTTCGCCTTTTTCGGTTACAGAAACATCAGCACCTAATTCTTTTAGCTGTTGGATAGCGTATTGTTGGGTTTTAAGATCTTGCGCTTGACTTAATATATTTGCCCACGCGCCAATTTGTGCATCGGTGCTATCTGGGTTACTGGCTAAAAACTTGGCTGTATCCAGATAACGACTAGACATTTTTTTTCCGAGGTCGTCATTTCGCAGACTTACCCACTCGGCAGCCTTTTCATAGGAATTCTGGGCAGCCTTTAAATCGCCCAAAAACAATATTTCATCTGTAGCTTTATATGTCCAAAGTAAAAAAGGATATCCAGGTAAATCTGGTGAAGCGGATTCTAACACCTGGTTAATTAGTTCTACTGTTTTTTGTGGTTGACCAGCAAACAGGGAATTAGCAGCAGAAAAGGATAAAAAGGATTGAGTGAAGAGAGGATCTTTGTTTACTGCAACCTCGAAATAATCGGTAACTAGAGAATAGCCCGTAACTTCTCTCGCTGAACCATCGCCAAAGTATTGAATGAATTGTAGATAGTTCCAATCAGCAATTAAGTTATTCAAGCCAAAAGTAGGTAATTTTTTTTGAATAGCAATTGTGGCTTTTAAGGCTTGCTCTTCTTGTAGATAAGAAGTTTGTTCTTTGGCGGTTATTTTGGCTTTTAAGTTATTGTTTTGTAAACTAACAATTCCTACTGTACCAATCATTAAACTTAAACTGGTTAAACATAATTGTTGGTATTTAGAAAAAATCATAATTTTACAATTTACAACTATAGAATAAAAAGTGAATTGAGATTAGAGTTATTTAATTCTTCTACCGCTATTGGTACAACTACCAGCAGTAGTAGTCGGTACAGCTACAGTTTGATTAAGACCTTGACCTTGGCAAATAATCGTATTGAAATTACTAGAAGTAGTATCAAAATAAACTCCAGAAGCATAATTTTTGATCACAAATCTATTACCTGCATCATTAGGAACAGCCTCGTGTTGCACTAAAATATCTATCTTTGTAGAATCATAGGCTGAAGCAGCAGAAGGATCGGGAAAATTATAGTAGCTGGTATTTAAAGCCACATTAGAATTAAGTTTTACTATAGTATCGGCAAAAACCTGTTTTTCAAAATGATAGGCTTGCTGTGAGCGAGATATGATTCCTAGATTGCCAGTTGCTTCGGATTCTCTAGATTTACCTATCTGAGCAATTAAGTTAGGAGTGGCAACAGTGGCTAGAACACCGACGATAATAACTACTACTAATAATTCGATTAAAGTGAATCCTTTTTGAGTAGAAGTAGCTAATTTTAAAAGTAAGATTTTATTAAAATTATTATTAACAAAATAATGTCTCATTGATTTAGTAATTTCTGAGTTTTAAATATCAAACAAATCTAAAAATAAACACCAGGCTTTGAGTTTGCCTGGTGTTTGCAGTTCATTTTTTACAAAATATTAAATCAGTTTTATCTCAATACAGTTCCATTCGCACAAGTACCAGCAGCACCAGCGTTTGCAGTCGCTGTGGGAGCAGTCCCGATACCTTGACCTTGACAAATGACCGTACCGTACAAACCAGTACCAGTAGCAAAAGCAATCCCCCCAGTATAGTTTCTAACACCATCGGCTTGAGCAGCAACTGGGGCAGCAGAAACAGCAGAGGCAACATTACTGGGGACAGGGGGAGTACCAGCACTAGCAGTAGTTACAGTGAATGTGTAGTACTGACTATCAATTGCTACTCCAAGAGGATTGGCAACAGAATCAAGACCAGGAGTAGTACCTGCGGTAGCGTCAGCGATATTAGGAGTGAAGGTAGTAGCATCGAAATGGTAGGCTTGTTGACCACGGTTAATTGTACCAACAGCATTTTTACCTTCTGTTTCACGAGCTTTACCAACTTGAGCGAGTAAGTTAGGCAATGCAACGGCAGCAAGTACACCGATAATGATAACAACAACTAGTAATTCAATTAATGTGAAACCTTTGTTGCCTTTTTTCTTAGCTTGTAAGTTTTGTAGTAATTTAGCAGTAAATACGTTATTCATGATATATCCTTTTCGATTAATAAAAGTTTGTTTGTGTGTTTGTTTTAGGTTTTTGTTTTCCTATTTAGAAATTACCCAATCGATCAGCAAAACATATCACCAGTCAAAACTTTTTTCTGATATTTATTGCTAGTAAGAAAAGGTTGTGGTAACAGCGATCTAAATCACATTTATTATGTGTATTTGAAGAAGATTGAATTAATAGATAATCCCTGGTAGGGGCGAACGGCCGTTCGCCCCTACATGCCAAATACCCGACATAAATCATGTGCGATAGTGTGATGTGTTTATATATAAAGGATTTGGGTAAAGCGATCGCCTTTTTGATGTAGAGGATTTCGGTAGGGCGATCGCCCCTTCATAAGCGATCCGTTTTACTCTTATAAACCGTGATAGAATCAAATTGTTAGGGTGTAGCCCACAAGCTACAAAAATATGGAAAATCGAGAAAAAACTATACTCATCTATGTCAAGGAAGATGGGAAAATGCCTTTTAGTGATTGGCTCGAATCTTTGCGAGACAGAAAAGCAAGAGCAATAATCAGGACGAGAATCAACCGTATTCGATTGGGTAATCTGGGCGATTGTAAAAGCGTTGGCGAAGGAGTAAGTGAACTAAGAGTTAATTTTGCTGCTGGCTATCGAGTTTATTTCGCTCAACAAGGAAATATGGTGATAATTCTCTTACATGGTGGTGATAAAAGCAGTCAGCAGAAAGATATTAAACAAGCAAAACTATATTGGCAAGATTATAAGAGGCGTGGTGATGAATAGAAGCAGAAACTATCGAGATGTTTTACTCGAATCTCTAACTGACCCTGAAGAAGCTAGGGAATATCTGAATGCTGCTTTAGAAGACGAAAACCCTGAAGTGTTCTTGTTGGCACTCAAGGATATAGTTGATGCGAACAGTAGTATGGCTAAATTAGCTCAAGCAACTAATCGCAATCGAGAAAGCTTATATAAAACTCTTTCAGAACAGGGTAATCCGCAGCTAAGTAGCATTCGCAGTATTTTAGGCAATTTAGGGTTCAAGCTGGCAATAGAACTAAATTCTACTTCATAAGGCAAAGGATATTTAAGGCTAATGGATGCCCCCGTGCGATCGCATTTATATATAAGGGATTTCGGTAGGGCGATCGCATTTACATGTAGAAGGTTTGGAAAAAGCGATCGCGCTATATATAATTTAGCAGTTTACACATACCTTTTATACTACTTTCAATGCTACTTTATAAGGTAGAGAGTAATAAAATATTTAATTGGTCATGGCTAAAATATCGATTTACTTGGATGAGCAAAGATTAAAGGAGTTAGATGAGTTGGTAGATAACTATCCTCCTTTAACTAAGCGCAGCCGAAGTGCATTATGTAGCTATCTGGTTGAGCAAGAAGCTGCTAAACAGAAAAGGCAAAAAATGATCGAGGCAGCTATTGCAGTAGACGATCTCAACTTAGGCTGGAACGAGGAGGAGCAAAGTTGCGCGATTACCGATGGGGAAGTATCTGGATAGTCAGCTTTGACCCGTCAGTAGGAACTGAAATCAGAAAAACGCGACCAGCGTTAATTATTTCTCCTACAGATTTCAATCAGGTTAGATCTAAAATAACTTTATTACCCATATCCTCTACTGTTGTAAAGGCTAAGAAAATTTTGCCAGTCATAGTCAGGGTCAAAGCAAGTCAAGACAATGGATTGCAATCTGACAGTACTATCATTGCTATTGAACCTAGTACTTTTGATAAACGCAGATTAGTTAAATGTATAGGTCAGTTAGAAGAGAGTTGTTTTGGTGAGGTTAGGTCAATACTTAAATCATACCTCGATCTTTAATCTTCATAGATGTGTATTAATGCGATCGCATTGGGGATGATTATAATTTCCAGGTAATATCGATAACCCCGTAGGGGCGGTTCGCGCGATGCGTCCTAAAGGATACCGCTTCGCATAAAGCGAGTCCTTTAGGGAACCGCCCCTACATGCCAAACACCCAATATAAATCATGTGTGATAGCGTGGTGTGTTTATATATCAAGGATTTTGGTAGGGCGATCGCATTTATATATCGAGGATTTCGGTAGGGCGATCGCATTTATATATCAAGGATTTTGGTAGGGCGATCGCATTTATATATCGAGGATTTCGGTAGGGCGATCGCATTTATATATCAAGGATTTTGGTAGGGCGATCGCCTTTTAAATATAGAACGTCTGATGTGACTTAGATTTTTAACAAACAGCTACTGATTGAAAAGTTTAAACATCAATTCCAATCTAGCCAGCTCAACCGACGGCAGAAAAGTAAACCTTGGATTTTACAGGGTCAGGATTCATTGTTTGATCTCCCTCTTGCCATCCCGCAGGACAAACTTCATCAGGATGATTTTGTACGTGTTGAATCGCTTTTAATGTCCGCAGAGTTTCGTCAACGCTACGACCAAAGGAGAGATTATTGATCGTTGCGTGTTGAATTACACCTTCTTTATCGATAATAAATAATCCTCTTAAGGCCACTCCCGCTTCAGGGTCAAGAACGTTATAAGCAGTGCTAATTTCTTTTTTAATGTCAGAGACTAGAGGGTAGGCAATGTCTCCAATTCCCCCCTGTTTGCGTTCTGTTTGAATCCAAGCCAGGTGAGAAAATTCGCTGTCCACAGATACGCCTAGAATTTCGGTGTTTAGAGACTTGAAATCTTCATGGCGATCGCTAAAAGCAATAATTTCTGTAGGACAAACAAAGGTAAAGTCTAAAGGATAGAAAAACAAGACTATGTATTGACCACGATAGTCAGATAGCTTAACTGTCTTAAATTCTTGATCAAAAACAGCCGTAGCCATAAATTCTGGAGCTTCTTGCCCCACTCTTAAACATCCTTCTGTAGTCATAGTTTTTATCTCTTAATTACCAAGCAACGTTAAGTTTACGAAGTCAGGAAAACCCCCTCCGTTCAACAGCGGAGTTTATCTGAACAATTTATACAAAATTTACGAATCTTAACCAATATACCATAGTCATAACGGCAACGAGTTAATAGGCTTCAGAAGAATATAGCCGTAGTGTGTAATACAATACAACAGGATCTTTAGTTTAGTTGTTCAATAAGCTTGAGCAAAAAAATATTTAGAAGTAATGTCAAATCTACATGATTTTGAAGCAGTATTGCCGTTAATTGATAGGTTAATTAGACCCTCGTATCTCAATCCGACTCAAGAAATGGTGTTGCAAGGAGTGTGGAATGGTAAGACCTATGTGGAAATCGCTGGTCAGCATAATTATGACTCCGAGTATATCAAGGGGGTAGGCTGTAATCTATGGCTAACTCTTTCTCGTACTTTTGACAAGCAAATCAACAAGAGTAATTTTGTTCCTTTTATGCGACAAAAAATAGCTCAATTAGTTGAAGAAAATATTTCGCCATCAGCAGAAGCACCGATTCAATCCTCCTTATATAAAAATCAGCAAAGATATCACTGGACAACTGCTCCTGATATAAAATTTTTTGCAGGCAGAAAGGAGGAACTAAATACGCTGGAATTATGGAGTCAGAAACCTGCTACTCGCTGCATTATTGTTTCGGGTATGGTGGGTAGTGGCAAAACCACCTTGGTGACTGAGTTGGCTAAAAGAAATAAAGATAAATTTGACTATGTTATTGGGTTTTCTTTGTGGCAAACTCCTTCCTTGAATATCCTGCTTCACAGTTACATGAAAGTTATCACACAAATAGACAAAGCACGAACAAATGCAAAACATTTAGAATTAAGCTTTTTGCTTGCTGAGTTTATTAATTGTTTAAAGAAAGAGAAAATTTTGTTAATTTTAGATGATTTACATTGTATTTATGATGAGACAAAAAAGCATAATCAAGAAAAAATTGAAGAGTACAATCAATTTTTATCTTCATTAATATCTACTGATCACCAAAGCCTGCTGATTACTACCAGTTGCACCAAGCCCAAAATACTTGAATACTATGGTGAAACTCAAGTTAGAATGCTCGACTTACAAGGATTTAAAATCAAAACTAGCGAAGCAGTTCTTAATTCTCATAGTAATATTTCCCTAAAAGCAGAACAGCTATCATTTTTATCAAAAAGTGTCCAAAGCAATCCACAATTACTGAATATTGTTAGAAATCATCTAAATGATTTTAGAGATTTTCTAGAAGAAGATATCGAACAGATTTTGTCAGATATAGTTATGATTGATGGAATCAGCAGTTTACTAGAACAAGAATTATGTTATCTATCTGATTTAGAAAAAGAGATTATTTACTGGTTAGCAATTTCTTGTCATCCTGTTACTCAAGAAGAGTTATGTTTGCATATTGAAAAATCTCAATCTAGACTTGAATTTATTCAGAGCATTAATTCTCTAATCAAGCGATCGCTAGTTATTAACAATGACTCTACCTATTCTTTGATGCCGATCATGAAAATATATGTACGAAAAAAATTAGTTAAACAAGCTCTCATAGGGGAGCAAACAAGTCTGAAATACTAAAGTCGAATAGTATGATGCCTGTTGGTCGGTTGTGATTTGTATAATTTGAATCATTATCTCTGGTTTTGGCTTTGTCTAACGAAGTTCTTGCTCTAACACATTTTTTTCTGATTTTCATACTTTTTCAGTAATAACTTGTACCTTTAGCTATTGTCTTTAGAAAATTCGATCATCAATCTATATGGCCTGATAAAGTGATAAAGAAATAAGCAAAATTTTGGCAGTTTTATATAATGCCATTCTTTAGCAGTAGGAGTGAGTAAAACATCCATAGCATAAGCTATTTGCTCAGGTATTTGAGTTCTCAATTTAAATCTAAAGGCAATTTTTTCGGTTTCCGTAAATACTTGCTCAAAAAGATTGTATTTCACCTTATTTGCCAGAGATTCGATTACTCGATCTACTTTCATATTTTGCTGAACTGCTGCTGGTAAATTCAAACTGAGCAAATCCATTGCTAAAAATAGACCCAGATTGAGCATTCTCGATACTTTCCATTTTTGGGCGCGCTGCTGCACTATTGACCAGTCAATTTCTGGATGAGAATTTACAAATTCAGCCACATCACAAATCCACTTTAATTCAGACCAACAATGTTTAGAACCATGAAAGCAAAGATAGAGTAAGGTATCTTCTGGGGAAAACTGTCTTATTTCCATGTTCCCCAAGCAAACTAGTTGCGAATGAGCATATAAATGCGAAAAATCCACTGGAAAAAAGCGAGTAATTCGTCTTTCTGTTAATGACCATTGTAAATCAATGGCAATTCTCTTTTGAGTGTGAATTAAATTATATTTTTTTTGAGTCTTTTCTGATTCAAGAAATATTTTATATTTCATATAAGGTCTATCTTCCAATTTGGCTATTGGGTCTGGTAATTGATAGCCTATAGACACCAACAAATCAACAACTTTTTGGGCATTTTTTTCTTCGATTAGAATATCTATATCACAAAACTGACGTAAAGCTATCTGACCATAAGCTTTTGCAGCCAAAGTTGCACCTTTAAAGGGCAATGCATCTATTTGATTAGCTTTTAAAAGATTTAAAATTTTTAATAATTCAGCAGTTAACAGTAAATTACGTTGAACGTTACTTTGGAAACAGTTACGTAAATCAGTCAAAATATTTTCAGGTACTGCTTCTGGACAAGTTTTATTCAGGTTATTAAATAATAAGGGTAGCATTCCATGTTGATAAGCAAGAGAAATCAAATGTTCCCAATCAATGTTTTGTTTGACTAAATAGCTTATTTGTTGTTTTATCGCATCATTTAATCTAGTTCTAGAACAGAGCAATAATAACTCTATTTCTGGTTTCACAAATAAATGAGTTTTAGTATTGATTATTTTTGTCTCTAACATTCGATTGATATGATTTTATTAACGATAATTTTTTGATTGAGTTTCAAACAAATAGGCATATTTTCCTTGCTTTTGCATCAGCTCTTGATGGGTTCCACTTTCTATGATCGCACCTTGATCCATGACATAAATTCGATCTGCCATTCTGACTGTTGACAAACGATGAGTGATTAAAATTGCAGCTTGCTCCTTAATTAACTCACGGAATTTACTAAATACTTCGTATTCAGCTTTGGGATCCATCGCACTAGTGGGTTCATCTAAAACAATGACTTGGGAATCTCTTAAAAATGCCCTAGCTAAAGCTACTTTTTGCCATTGACCGATACTTAATTCTTCCCCCATGCCAAATAATTTGCCTAAAATAGTATCGTATTTTTGAGGTAG
>Ga0209082_1000277_pt1 | contig 21175 bp, 17 predicted proteins | sample ColdCreekSource_FD_184127 | JGI IMG/M metagenome (GOLD analysis project Ga0209082, IMG submission 184127) | Groundwater microbial communities from Cold Creek, Nevada to study Microbial Dark Matter (Phase II) - Cold Creek Source (SPAdes) (version 3) | ecosystem: Environmental > Aquatic > Deep... | reverse complement strand
AGGGATGAGGAGCACCCTGAGTGAGGTGAGTATATTGGGCAATGTGATCATGCCGCCACCTTTTCTGGGGCTGTTTTCCAGCGCCGGTGTATCCAAACCCACTGATCGGGATAGCGGCGGATATGCGATTCAATCCTCGCTGTGAGAGCAGCCGTCATGGTCTCTATATCTTTTTGAAAATCAGATGTTCTCATGACCCGAACCGGAGGGCCTATCACAATATGGTGATGGTTATCTGGAAGACGGGTAATAAAACAGGTCAGAGTCACCACCCCATCCCGCAGGGCCAGACGTGCTGCGCCGACAGGGGTACGGGCCTTCTTCCCAAAAAAATCAACAAAGACCGACTTCACATTGGTATCCTGATCAAGCATTATTCCCAAAATTTCACCCCTTTTAAGAACATCTATCGCGGTTCTCGCGGAGACCATCCCCCCACGAGAGGAGACGATACGAACCAGAAGACAAGATCGGATATGGGCAACCCACTGATCCATTTCATCATCCAACATAGGGGTTGTCACTACATGTATCGGATAATTCTTGAGTGCCAACATGGCCGGAATGAATTCCCAATTTCCAAGATGTCCGCTAATGACCACAACCCCCTTTCCCTGGTCCCGCGCAGCCAGAAGATGTTCCTCCCCCTCTACCGAAAATAAAGACTCCTTCTCCCTGCGATCAAGCATGCTCAGACTAAGGAATTCCACCAGAGATTTTCCTAAATGTTCAAAACTCCGTCGCCCAATACCTCGCAATTCGCATGCCGTTTTGTCTGTTGAATAAGCGATCTTCAGGCTTTCTAATGCCCGTTTTCTGTCTCGGGACGCAAGATAGAACCCCATCCTGCCCAAAATGACCCCCAGTTTCAATTTCCATGACCAGGACAAAAAACGACACCCAAAGGCAATCAATCGCAAACCGGACATGGCCATTGTCCGACCGACCATTTTTGTTATCTGCATATAACCCAATCAGTTCCTAATGGTCTGTGACAGAATTTTGTAAACCTTATCCTGTCACAAACCCTTAGCCGCCAAAATAAAGTCAATGGCTTCCCGCACGGCGCCTGCCCCCCCACACCGCTTCGTCACCCAATCTACCTTTTTCAAAACGGCTGTCACCGCATTCCTGGGGGCAATCGAAAAACCAACGGCCATCAAAACAGGAAGATCAGGGAGGTCATCTCCCATGTAGGCAACTTCTTCATCCCTCAATCCATGTCTTTGCGCCATTTCGTGATAGCTTGCGAGCTTATCGGTAACGCCCAGAGAGAGGTCACGAATTTTCAAATCATCTGCCCGACGGATCACACAAGGAATCTTTCTGCCAGACAAAATCCCCACCCCAATGTTTGCTGCGTGTAGGAGAGACACCCCCTGCCCATCATAGATTGAAAATTTCTGGGTCTCTTCCCCATTTTCATTCAGAGAGATCGTTCCATCGGTCATGACCCCATCCACGTCCATTAGAAAATATCGAATCATCTTTGCCTTCTTCAATCGCACCGACTCGACCAAACCCCCTCTCTGTAGACGGGATGGGACCATTACAGTGTCCCCTTTCGTAGTAAATCATGAAGATGGACAACCCCTTCTACACATCCATTCTCATCCACGACAACCAAGGATGTAATGCTGTGGGCCTCCATGATCTGAATGGCCTCTGCGGCCAGAAGCCCCCTTGCGATTGTTTTTGGATTTTTTGTCATCACCCCTTGTGCCGAGAAGGAAAGTATTGCCTGTTTCGGATCGGCGGCATTCATGAACCTTCGCAAGTCACCATCGGTGATGATCCCCAACAGATGTCGAGAAGCATCCAAAACGGTTGTCATCCCCAATTTTTTCTCGGTCATCGTTAAGATAACTTCCCGCATGGAGCTATCCGGCATCACCTGAGGGATGGCCTCTCCACGGCACATCACCGTTTCCACCTTCAATAGAAGGTTGCGACCCAGATTTCCGCCTGGATGAAATGTCGCAAAATCTTCGGCGCGAAACCCCTTTTTGAGGAGAAGCGCCATGGCCAGGGCATCTCCCATGGCGAGGGTTGCCGTCGTACTTGCGGTTGGTGCCAGCCCCAAAGAACAGGCCTCTTCACGAATAGAGACATCAATCACCCAATCGCTGACCTCCGCAAGAGACGACTTAAAATTTCCCGTAAATGTGATAAGCGTGATTTGAAGTCGTTTGAGAGAAGGGACAATCTTCAGGATTTCTTCTGTCTCGCCACTGTTTGAGATTAAGAGAGCGACATCCCGTTTTGAAACCATGCCAAGATCGCCATGAATCCCTTCTGCCGGGTGGAGAAAAAAGGAAGGGGTGCCGGTACTGGCCAAGGTCGCTGAAATTTTTCGGCCGACCAATCCCGATTTCCCCATGCCAATCACGACCAGATGCCCCAAACAGGCGGCGCAGACCTCCACGGCTGCTTCGAATGAACGATCAAGGCGGGGGATCATCGCAAGAATGGCGTCCCCCTCAATCCTCAATACCCTTTTTGCTTCTTCTAGGATCATTGCTATCTTCTTCATCAAAGGGTTTGTATAAACTGCCGCATTGTATCAATTCGTTGCCTCGCAATCCAAATGTTCCAAAGAGCACCTCTAAAAACCGTCGCGGAGGGTGCGACCCCTGCGGGAGTTTTGACTTCTAGTCTGTTTGTACATACAATGCCCCACCTTGTGTCTCGCATGTATGGACAGGACTATCCTCCCCCCCACATAACATGATCTATTCCGCCTCCCGTCTCGAAACCTATCGTCAGTGCCCTCAGAAATTTAAGTTTACCTACATTGATCAAATAGAGTCTCCCCATGAAGGAATCGAAGCCTTCATGGGGTCTCGTGTTCATGAGGCACTCCAACAACTTTATACCGATGTCCGATTTCTTAAATCAGTTCCACTCGAAAACCTCCTGCGCTATTATCGGCATCAGTGGGACACAAAATGGCATGATGCCGTCCAAATCGTTCGAGACGAAATGACACCGGACAATTATCTGAAAATAGGAGAGAAATGTTTGAGTGACTACTATCAACGGTATGCCCCATTTGATGAAACAAAAACACTGGGGGTTGAATACCCTGTCCGTTTTTCTCTTGATGAGGCAGGCCAATATAAGATGCAGGGGTATATAGACCGTTTGAGCCAATCCGACGATGGAGTCATCAGAATTCATGATTATAAGGCAAAGAGTTTTTTCCCAACGCAAATGGATCTGGACATGGATCGCCAATTGGCGTATTACCAAATCGCCGTCCAAAAACTTTGGCCCGACGTCAAAACAATTGAATTGGTCTGGCACTACCTCATTTTTGATCGTGAGTTTCGTTCACGCCGAGATCAAAAGGCCCTCGACCACCTTCAGCAAGAGACGATTGTCCTGATTGAGACGATTGAAGGTGCGACCTCCTTTCCCCCAAAAGAGAGTGCCCTCTGTAACTGGTGTGAACATCGGGCGATTTGTCCACTTTTCAGACATCTCTATGAAGTACAAGCGTTGACTCCGACCGAATATGCGGAGAATACCGGAGCGAATCTGGTGGAGAAATTGGTCGAGTTACAGGCCAAAGAAGGGGCCGTCAAAATGGAGATTGAAAACGTCAAAGATGCCCTCCGGGATTATGCCCAGAAAAAAAAGATTGAGACGGTCTATTCCAAAACTTACAAAGTATTGATTCGGGTTTATGACAACCTCCGGTTTCCAGGAAAGAATGATCCGGGGCGGACGATTTTGGAGAAGGTCGTTAAGGAATCTGGAAAATATGATGCGGTATCCACACTGGATACTTTTGTCCTTTCAAAGTCGTTGCAGACAGACCACTGGGATGAGGCGGTTGCATCCAGAATTTCCAAGCTTGGGGTGAGCCATAAAACCATCTGGACAAAGGTGTCGCGTAGGAGCGGACTGAAATGAGAATCGTTTGGGTTGGATTCGGTGGCTTGATCGGATCGGTGCTACACGACCATGCCATCCCGCCCGCCCTCATGAACATCGTAGCGAGTCTTGGTTTGGGACTCGGCGCCATCTGATTGGGGCGCCTGTTGGCCAACGCCATTTGGAGATAAGTGCCTGACTCTCAAAATTTAGAGACCGTCTACAACCCAAAAGAGATTGAGGCGAGGTTTGCGACCTCTCTTGAACGCGAAGCGCTCGTTCGTGCCTCCATCGAAAGTACCGCTCCTTCTTTTTCGATGGTGATTCCTCCGCCCAACATCACCGGCTCGCTTCATCTCGGCCATGCCCTTAACTGTACCCTTCAGGACATCCTCGCCCGATGGAAACGGATGTGCCGATTCAATGTCTTGTGGATTCCCGGAACCGATCATGCGGGCATCGCAGCACAGAATGTGGTGGAACGTCAATTGGCGCAAGAAGGAACCGGCCGGCACCAGTTAGGACGAGAGCGGTTTGTTCAAAGGGTATGGCAATGGAAAGGGCAATCGGGTGGCGCTATCACACAACAGCTAAGGCGATTGGGGGTTTCTTGTGATTGGAGTCGGGAGCGATTTACAATGGACGAAGGGCTTTCACGCGCCGTGCGGGAGGTCTTTGTTCGGCTTTACGAAGAACAGCTTATCTACCGCGCCGTTCGGCTGATCAACTGGTGTCCACGCTGTCAGACCGCCCTGTCCGATATTGAAGTAGAACATGAAGAAATGGAGGGGGCGCTTTACCAAATTAAATATCCCCTTTCCGATGATTCAAGCCAATACCTAGTCGTCGCGACGACACGCCCCGAGACGATGTTGGGAGATACAGCGGTTGCCGTCCACCCCGACGATCCACGACACCGACATCTGATCGGGAGACAGCTCTCTCTTCCCCTTACCCATCGAAATATTCCTGTGGTGGGGGACCCCATTCTGGTTGAGCTTGAATTCGGAACGGGTGCGGTCAAAATCACACCGGGCCATGATTTCAACGATGAAAAGGCAGGGAAGCGTCATCAGCTCAAGACGATTTCGCTGCTCCATCCGGATGGAACGTTCAATCTCACGATTCTTCAATCGCCGGAAGGGGCCGATATGGCGGACGCTGCGCTGATGAACAAGCTCGCTTCCTCTACCCCCTTACAAGCGAGAAAGGGGGTGGTAGAGGCGTTGGATAAAATCGGCAGTCTGGTTGAAGTAAAACCGCATCGTCATCCCGTGGGAAAATGCTACCGTTGCAGAACCATTGTGGAACCGTTTAGTTCTCTTCAGTGGTTTGTCAAGGTCAATGACCCCAACAACTCTCTGGCACAACCTGCGATAGATGCAGTGAAGACAAAAAAAATTCGATTCATTCCAGAAAGCTGGGAGCCAAACTATTTTGGCTGGATGGAGAATATTGAGGATTGGTGCATCTCTCGACAAATCTGGTGGGGACATCAGATTCCGGCATGGTATTGTGTAGGCAACGATCAGACGGCCTGTACACTTCATTGCAAAAATCCGATTATTGCAGTCGTCCCACCCAAGGAATGTCCGCACTGTGGGAGCCACGACCTGCGGCAAGACCCGGATGTTCTGGATACATGGTTCTCATCTGCACTCTGGCCATTTTCCACACTCGGTTGGCCGGAGAAAGGGGCAGAGCCGATGTTGAATCGCTTTTATCCGACCTCAACGCTGGTCACGAGTTTCGATATTCTTTTCTTCTGGGTGGCTCGAATGGTCATGATGGGCCTGCACTTTGTGAAGGCCATCCCGTTTCGAGAGGTCTATATCCATGCGCTGATTCGGGACGCCGAAGGAAAGAAAATGAGCAAATCAAAGGGAAACGTTATTGATCCCTTGGAGATCGTGGATAAGTATGGAACCGATGCCCTTCGATTTACGTTGGCCGCGATGGCTTCCCCCGGTCGAGATATTCGACTTTCCGAAGATCGGATTGAAGGGTACCGAAATTTTGTCAATAAACTTTGGAACGCTGCACGATTTATCAAAATGATGCAACCGGAGGGGATTGAGAAAAATCTTGTAGACGTGAGCGCCCCCGATACGACCGACGCCCGCTTATGGATCACAAGCCGCCTCAACGAGGCGATCATCTCTGTGGATCAGTCACTCACAAATTATCGTTTTGACGAAGCGGCCGCAACCCTCTATCACTTTGTCTGGCACCAGTTCTGCGATTGGTATCTGGAATGCGCCAAGATGGACCTGCGGGATAAGAGCCGTGCGACAGCCGTCTATCAAACGATGCGCGATGTTTTTGGTCAGATCATCCGGCTTTTGCATCCTTTCATGCCGTTTGTGACTGAGGCGCTCTGGTCCTCTTTTCCAGAAAATGAAGGCCCCATTGTTACAGCCCACTATCCAAAGCCTGACACAAACATAGACGGGGAGATCGCTTCACAGGTGGATCGGTATCTCTTGACGCCGATGAGTGAGATCAGAAATTTTCGAAGTGGGATGACCCTTGCTCCACAAGAAGGAATGATGGTTTTTATTGATGCGGAGGACGATCAAATCGCCCATGCATACCGGAGGTTTTTCCTTCCCTACAAAGGGCTTGCAAAGATTGGAACACTGGAGGTTGGGTGTGGGATCACCCCACCGCCGACCGCCGCGACACTTCTCTTGGAAAATGCGAAAATCTATATCCCAATCCCGGAGAGCCATGTTCACAAAGAGATCGCTCGGTTGGAGAAGGATGTGGCACGGGTGGAAAAGGAATATGCCTCGCTGAAGAAAAATAACAACAACCCGGATTTTGTTGAAAAGGCACCGAAGGAGGTGGTGGCGAAATTGTCTCTTCATCAGAACGAGAAACAAGAAGATCTGGTTAAACTGGACAAGGAACTTCAAAAATGGCGTAGGATGATTCGAAAGAGATGATATTACTGGATGACATTGTTGACCGCAGGCGCCAAGCAGTCGAAAACAAAAAGGGAAAGGCCGCCTTAAACGATCTGCGCCATCAAATTTGTGATGCCGAGCCGACACGTGAATTTTATAAACGCCTGGCGCGACCCTGCACAGATGTTCCTCACCTCATTGCCGAGATCAAACAAAAGTCTCCTTCCAAGGGGACACTGCGCGAACCTTTTTCACCCATTGAGATTGCGCATATCTATCAGCAAGGAGGGGCAGCAGCTCTTTCAATTCTGACGGAGCCTCATTTTTTTGGAGGTCAGCTAAGCGACCTGATGAATGTTCGAAAACATGTGTCCCTGCCGCTCCTCCAAAAAGATTTTATTCTGGACGAATATCAAATTTACGAGGCGCGGGCATGGGGCGCTGACGCCATTCTGCTCATTGCGGCGCTACTGACTTCTGAACAAACACACGACTACTTTGAGATTGCACAGGAATTGCATTTGGATGTCCTGCTTGAGGTACACACGGAGAAAGAGCTTGAACAGGTGATTGATTGGGCTCCGGTCATCGGCATCAACAATCGAGACCTCAAAACATTCCAGACCGACTTGGAAACGACTTTACGGATTTTGAAAGAGATTCCCCAGCCGATGCGCCAAAACAAAGTTCTCATCAGCGAAAGCGGCATCTCTTCCAAAGAGGCGTTACTTCGTTTATATGAGGCCCGTATTCAGGCAGTGCTCATTGGAGAGGCGTTCATGACATCGTATGACATGACGAAAAAGATGCAAGAGATGGGGTTCCACTAAGAGATCCCTAAAATCACTAACCGATTGGTTTTACAGGATAGATGTAATACAACATCACATATGTGATGGTGCTGGTGATCAGGGCGATTACATAAAGTACAATTGTGAAGATGCCTACTTTTTTATGTCTTTTCCCACCATCTGGAATCCATCTCTCAATGAAGCGTTCCATCACTAAAACGGCTGCGACAATCAGAAATCCACACAGATAGACAAGAAAACGGGCGAGCGACCCCCATCGGATCACTGCCCCCACCCCGAAAAAGAGTGCGGCACCGATTAAAATCCGGGTGAACCATTTTGTATCCATTTTCAGTGGGGAAAAATTGAGAACCCGTTCTTTATTTTCCTTACGGGATGCACGAAACCCCAAGATGATCATGTAGATTCCGAGCACAAGTCCCAATGACACAGCCGTGATATGAACCGTCAAGATCGGCTTCAGAATTCTGGAATAAACCCAGTCGGGTCCTCCGAAACCTTCCTTCCCTTCCACCGAAAGGGCTCCCAGCCCACGCGCAAGGTAATAAAGCGTAAAATAGGCCAACATCGCGACCATCCCCCATAGCGTGACAATATGGTGGCGTTCCCCGCGATGCTGTCCGGCCAGCCAGCCGCCGTAGATAAAAAGAAGGGTAAAGACCCATGCGAGGAGAGACGACAGGTCTGCCCCAAATGTGCCGTAGGGCGAAAGAAAACCGGGCGCCGATAAAAATGTCTTCATGGTATCTCCCGTTTAGAAAATTATTTCGTTGCGGTCAAGACGATGTTCCGTTCCACTTCCGATATGGATGAGAATCCGGCTTGCTCAAGCCAGCACTCTGTCTCTTGCTTGCTAAAACAACGACCTCTTTCCGTGTAGACCATCAAGTGGATTGAAAAAATCGCATTCCAGCCCGGATCCGCAATGTCCTGATTCAGAAACATATCTTTTACAATGATCCTGCCGCCTGGGAGGAGGAGGTCATATAACTTTGAGATCAGCGCCCCATTTTCTTCGTTTGTCTGGTAATGCAGAATATCGGAAAGAAAAACGACATCATATTCCCCTGGAATGACATCCTGATTAAAGTCCCCTGCGATCAGTTGAATCCGGTCCAGCATCTGTTCATTTTCAATTTGTTTTCGGGTCACGATCAGGGTGTTGGGCAGGTCAAAGAGGGTGGCTTGAAGTGCTGAATACCGTTTACAGAAGGCCAGCGAATAGGTGCCGGCGCCTCCTCCCACATCAAGCAGTGTTCGAGAGGAGGAGAGATCTATCTTTTCGACCAGGGAAGGGGCAGTGCGTTGGGCCATTCGGTGGAGCACAGCCAAAACCTTTGCACTGGTCTTAGGGCGATTCATAAAAAGGTTTCCTTGAACGGGTGGGGTACCGCTTCGCACCACCTCTTCCAGATGGCTCCAAGCATCCCATTCTTCATCCATCAACAACATCAGTTCGCCCATGTAAAAGCGGCTGGTTGTGACCAGAAACTCTGTGGTGGAAGGGGTATTTTGATAACCATGTTCATCGCATCGGAGCAGCCCCATGGTCACCAGTGCGGAGAGCAGGCGTTCGAGAAACGCCGGATCGGTTTGGGTAAGCGAGGCAAGTTCTTTTGCGGTTTTTGTTCCTATTGCAAGGGGGGTATAGAGGTCGAGTTTTACCGAGACCAAAAATATTTTGGCTTCCCAGTAATACCCCAACTGAAATAGAGAGGGGACGGATAATTCACGAGGCATCGTATCAGCGCAATCGGATTGTTCTAAAGTGGATGGTTAATGCCCTGACCGTTCAGAGGATATTGCTGGACAGGGTAGAACCATGAGAAGTCATCCTACCGTAACACAGAGATGGAACACAAGGTTCCGCATTGCCTCATCAGAAATCTACCTAAACGAGTATCGTTGACATTCTGTTTTAAGGTCTATAGAATCTGCGTTTCAAGATTCCCCAGTAGCTCAGCTGGCAGAGCAGACGGCTGTTAACCGTCGGGTCGCTGGTTCGAATCCGGCCTGGGGAGCCATTTTCTCTGTGAGTCGTTTGGGGTCTGTGTGGTTGTCACCACGTTCTGTTTTTCTTTCACAGCCCCACAGTAATCGTCTTGATACCTACCAAAACTTTTATGCCATCGATTGTTCCAGTCAATATCATTACTGGTTTTTTGGGAAGCGGCAAGACGACACTTCTCAAGCATGTCCTGCGTCATGGACTGGATGGTCAGCGCATCGCAGTGATCGTCAATGACATGGCCGACCTGAATGTCGATGGAAAAGTCATCAAGGCGATGAATGTCGATAAGATGGTAGAGCTGACAAGCGGCTGCATCTGCTGTTCAGGGGTTTACCAGATGGGGGTTGCCTTACAAGAAATTATTAAAACGACGCATCCCGTGCTGATCTTGATTGAAACTTCCGGTGCTGCGGCTGCAGGTCCCGTGGTGGCGGAACTGACAAACACCGGATACCGCACCGATTCTGTCATCACCGTGATTGACGGCGAGCAGTTTCTACCGATGCTGTCGCGGGAGCCAGTGGTCATTGAACAGGTCGAAGAGGCCGATTTTCTGGTGTTGAATAAGGTAGATCAGCTCAGCGTAGATCAGATTCAGAAGATCAACAAAAAGCTATCAAGGCTCAATCCGAGGGCCCATTGTATAGAAACAAGCTTTGGACAGGTCTCGTCCGACCTTCTCTTCGCAACCGGCGTCCGGACACTCCGAAAGAAACGAGAAACAGGGCATCTCCATCCAGATCATCTCAATCATTTTATATATGACACTGCCGAGCCACTCGACCGCAGGCGTCTGGAACGGTTTCTAGCCAACATCCCCCCCCAGGTGTATCGCGCCAAAGGATTTCTCCTCCTTGCGGAAACACCCCATCCGTGGTTGTTGAATTACACCTGTGGACGATTTTCACTTGATCCCTTCCAGTTTGAAATAGGGGAGAGGGGACATACTCAAATCGCCTTCATTGGACGAGAGATTGAATCTCTTCGATCGAACTTGATCGAACAGCTCAACCATTGTGCCGCATCGGCAAGGAAGGCTTCCCTGTTGGGCAGAATTCTCAACCGTTCATTCAGGTAAAGCAAGTAGAGTTTTACAGGCGGAGTGAACGGAGTTCACACCCAATGTGGTAAGACATGGAATCGGTTCTGTGCATTGCGGCTTAAAATAGCAGCGACACGATTGAGTCGGCTCTACAATGAGGCCACGACCGTAAAGCTCAAACTCGTTTCGATTGAAAATGTTATTTAGAAGAACGATTTTTTTATGATATCCGATGGCGATGTGGAGTGCCATCGTGACGGCGGTGACAACCAGATCACATGCCGCAACCAAGCTCATAAAAGTTGGCAAAGGAAAAGCACCGAAATAATGCGCCCCAGAAGCGGAAGCGATTTTCAGATTACGAGCTTCTTCCTGTTCTCCCCCCAACAAGACAACCGCACAACCCGCTTTTTGGAGTGATTTTGCCAGAGCAATCCAGTTTTCTTCTGCCCAAAGCCGACTGGTCCAACGCCCTCCGCAGCCAGTATTCAACCCCACGATGGGTCGCCCCTTCGGCAAAGCCCATTCCCGTTGAATGGGTGGATCAAGGAGGTAGTCTTCGCCGTTAAAGACCATGCCGCACACTTCAAAAAGTTCCTTTGGATAGCTCTTTGGGTTGGCCCGGCTGACATCATCAAAAAGACCGGTCAACCACTTCTCCCGCGCATCTTCATCCAACGGTGCGCAGCGGCCATGCAAATCAAGGCAGAACCCCTTTTTCTCCTTAGCAGAAATGAGTCCCGTGAGACTGCACGCCTCCCGGTCTTTGTCGAGGTTGAACAACAGGTCAAACGACATCCCCTGGAGTTGTACTAGACTCTTCAGTTCGAAGCGATAGATATGGTCGGCGAGAGAGGGAACCACTTCCGGCGTCAGTGTGAGCCAGTGAATATCACACGTGGGATCGTCCGATTTGAGCCGACGCAACAGCGGGGTTGTGCGAATGACATCCCCGATCGCACCAAGCTTAATGATCAAAATACGACGGCCGACCGGCTGATAGTGTGTGCATGCGTCACAATGAACGCCATGCTGTTTGTGAGGCAGACAGGGAACATCCCCTCTGAAGTGGCGACAGTCGGTTCGGATCAGCACAATGTTCACAATAGGGAAAACAACCCATCCGTCTCTTTCGTCCTGAAGAGGGACATTCGGACACTACTGTGGATGTGTGAAACCAGCAGTGATGGCACCACCTGAAATGGGATTAACCATCCATTGCCATTGTAATTATCCGTGGTTTCATCCACAAAAACAGCTTCATCAAGGGCATCCACCGCAAGATGGTGAAACCCTGCTGATGGGATTGTTATGGTGGAGGTGAAAGCCCCATCCAACCCCTGCACCATCAAAAGCTTTCCCCTCATATCTGGAGAATGAAGAAAAACACGCGTGGCACGCGGTGTGTCATCAGCATTCTTATTCCCAAGTGTCACTTCGATCGTGACCTGATCCCCCTCGGTAAAAGAGGCAAGAGCCGATACCTCTGTCGGGATAGCCGGATCAGAAATAGTATGCACTGTCCCATTCCCCTCGATAAGGTCAGTTTGGATGATATTCACCGTCTGCTTTGTAGATTCAGTCAGGTCAAACTCCAGGGGAGAAACAGCCACCAGACCGAGCGGGTTTTTTGAGAATTTACCGAACCGCGTTGCTGTCACAGAGAATGGCTTATTCCCGTAGCTAGTTGGATCTAATGGGTCGAAGAAACAATCCAAACTTAACGCCAAATCTCCGCTAACAAAAACCGTCACCTTTACATTCACTTCTGTGTCCGTTTCAGAAAGAATCTCAATTGTCTTAACACTGTCTGATAAATCCACCTTGCGTCGCCAACAAGGCTGTCCGTCTGCGACGGAAAGTTTTTGAGAACCGAAAGCATCATCTGTTGTCTCCATTGCATCAAGGGAGAAGAAAGTGGCGGTCGTTCCATTCCCGTTGATCTCTTGACTGAGCAATTCTTGTGTGCTCTTAGCACTCTCCCCTGAACAACTGATCAAAAACAAGCTACATAAAAACAAAACCCTAAAACGGAATCCACTTTTCATCTGTTCCTCCTTGTCACGTTGCATCTATTTCCCTCACAAGAGGGTCACACCCCGCTCATGCACCACTACATCCTAAATAAATCGGTGGATATTGTCAACCCGCAGTCTCTTCCAATTCATCCCTCTCACTCGTCCCCCTTTCTATATCCACATCCGTCTATTCGGCAAACAATCTTTCTTCCTTTTTCGACCATGAAGGGGGCCTGACAGAGTGGGCAAGGCTCTGGAACAGGGCGATCCCAAAGGGCAAATTTACAAGTTGGATATTTGGCACAACTGTAAAAAACCCTGCCCCGCTTGCTCCGCTTTTCGGTGATCGCCCCACCGCAGCCGACCTCTGGACACAAAACCCCAATCCCAATGGGCCGCGTACTTTTACACGTCGGATACGCAGAGCAGGCCAAGAATTTTCCAAAGCGGCCATTTTTTATCACCATCCCGGCGCCGCATTTTTCGCATCGTTCATCTGTTTTTGTCTCTAACGCAACAATCTCTATCGTCCCCCCCTTCTCCACAAACTCTTTGGTGTTTTTACATTCTGGGTATCCGGAGCAGGCCAAAAATCGGCCAAAACGGCCATTTTTAATGACCATCCCGGCACCACATTTTTCACAAAGTAAATCGGTTGAAACCTCCTCCCGCTTCACATCCCGCATCTCCCCTTGCGCCTTCTCTAAATCTTGATTAAATGGCTCGTAAAATTCACGCAGGGTTTCGGTCCACTCCTTTCTTCCCTCTTCAATCCCATCCAGCTCCTCTTCCATATGTGCCGTAAACTCCACATTGACGATTTTTGGAAAATTCTCGACCAGCAGGCCATTGACTGTCTTCCCGATCTCGGTCGGATGAAATCTCGCCTCTCGTTTCTCTACATACTCCCGTTCCTGAATCGTGCTGATAATCGTTGCGTAGGTGCTGGGGCGGCCAATCCCCTTCTCTTCCAAATCATGAATTAGAAGCGCTTCGTTGTAACGTGGCGGGGGCTGAGTAAAATGCTGTTTTGGTTTGATTGCAATCAGCACAAGCTGTTCTTCAATTGAAAGTGGGGGGAGTGTCCCTTCTCCGGCATCCCCCTCCTCCACATCTTTTTTGGGCTGGGTATCCGGATCCATCTCCTCTGTATAGACCGTCATAAATCCGGGGAATTTAATGACTTTGCCCGTTGCCCTTAGAAGAAATTCTCCGGCCATCACGTCTACTTGCGTCATGTCGTACAGGGCTGGCGTCATTTGACTCGCCACAAAGCGATCCCAGATTAACTTATACAAACGGTATTGATCGGGCGTGAGGTCTTGCCGGACCGACTCGGGATGCCGTGCCATAGAGGTGGGACGTATTGCCTCGTGCGCCTCTTGCGCCCCTTTCTTACTCCGATAAAAATTGGGAGAATCAGGGCGATAGGCGGCGCCATATTGTTGTGTGATCCAATTGAGCGCCTCCCCCTGAAAGTCGTTCGAAATCCTGAACGAATCGGTTCGCATATAGGTAATCAGCCCAACCGTTCCGTCTGCCCGTGTTTCAATCCCTTCATACAACTGCTGTGCCACCATCATCGCCTTCTTGGCGGTGTAGTGAAGTTTTCGAATTGCATCTTGCTGAAGGTGACTTGTGATAAAGGGAGGGGAGGGATGAAGACGCCGTTCCTTCTTTTCTATTTTTGAAACCCGATAATCTGCGGCTCGAAGCGCTGTCACAATGGCCTCCGCAGCCTCTCCGGTAGGAATCGGAATCGTTTTTCCGTTCTTCCGAATTAACCTTGCATGAAATGGAGGTGGCATCCCCGCACGCAATTCGGCGTCAATACTCCAATACTCCCTCGGGACGAAGGCGAGGATCTCCTCCTCTCGATTACAAATCAACTGCACCGCCACTGACTGGACGCGACCTGCCGACAGACCATACCGAACCTTTTGCCAAAGGAGTGGGCTGATCTTGTAGCCGACCACACGATCTAACACACGACGGGCCTGCTGGGCATTCACTTTGTTCATATTAATCTGGCCGGGGGACTGCATCGCCTGCCGGACCCCCTTTTCAGTAATCTCGTTAAAAAGTACCCTGAAGAGGCTGTTGTTATGAGGCTGAATTTCCTCGGCGAGATGCCATGCAATCGCCTCTCCCTCTCGATCTGGATCTGGGGCAAGATAGACGGCGTCGGCGCAAGCTGCGGCCTTTTTGATTTCGGCCAAAACTTTGGCCTTCCCTTTAATGACCGTGTAGTCCGGGCGAAACCCATTCTCAATGTCAATTCCCAGTTTCGATTTCGGTAGGTCTTTGACATGACCGATGGAGGCCATCACTGTAAAACCGCGTCCCAGATATTTGACAATCGTCTTCGCTTTGGAGGGAGACTCTACTATCACCAACGACTTTCCAGATGATTTTTCAGATTTTCCAGCAGGTGTTGTCTGTTTTTTGGGCTGTTTCTTGGCCGGTGTTTTTTCGACAGCAAGACCCTCCTTCTTGGTTTTCTTTTTGACTGTTGTCGCCGTCGCCATGGTTACCTACCCCCTCACATAAAACTGTCCTGCCAGTTGTCGAATCACCCCTTTGAGTTCCATTGCCAAAAGGGTGGATGCCAGAGAAGAGACCCCCCAATGGATCTCTTCACTCACTTGATCAATGTGTTTTGGGTCGTAAGAGAGAATCTGATAAAGCTTTGCTTCCTCTTCCTCCAAAGGCAGGGCATCTTTTTCGACTGAGGCGGGAGGGCGTTTTAATTGCGGCAGAATTTCTTCGAGGATATCCTCCACCCGTTCTACCAGCTTTGCACCCGATCGAATCAATCGGTGTGTACCGACACTGGTCGGTGAAAAAATCGATCCCGGTATGGCAAAGACCTCTCTCCCCTGTTCCACCGCAGATTGCGCCGTGATGAGTGAGCCGCTGGCAAGGGATGCCTCGGTGACCAAACATCCCAACGAAAGACCACTGATGATCCTGTTTCGCTGTGGAAAGTGGTGGCTGAGTGGTTCGGTATCCATCGAAAATTCAGAGAGGAGTCCCCCCTGTTCGCTCACTTCATCAGCCAACCGTTTATGTTCCCTCGGATAAATTTGATTCAACCCTGATCCCAACACCGCTATCGTTTTGCCCCCTGCGGAGAGAGCCGCCCGATGGGAAAATCCATCAATTCCCTTTGCAAGTCCGCTGACAATCAGAATACCCCGTTCGACAAGCATACGGGTTATTTTCTCGGTGACCATCCGTCCATAGTAGGTTGGTTTACGTGTTCCAACAACGGCCAGAGGATACAAAGTGGGATAATCGAGTGTGCCCTTGACGTAAAGAAGTGGGGGGGGATCATAAATGGCGGCAAGAAGGGTGGGATAGGTGGGATCGGAGAGGGAGAGAAGGGTTGTTTTTGCGCGTGTGATTTTTTCCAGTTCTTGATCTATTTTGGAGAAATCAGAAAAACGGATAATCTCCCCTGCCACCCCTTCCGAAATCCCTTCTACCATAGAGAGCGCCTCTTCATCGGCTGCAAAGACCGCTTCCGGGGTTTTGAATGTATCAATCAGTCGCTTATAGAGGATATTCCCAATCCCAGCGACTTCTTTCAAAGCAAGCCAATATCGATATTGTTCCATTATGTTTTATTAAGACGGGGGTTCTAAGCAGGCGGCACCCTACAGTAAACCAAGTGAGCGTGTCAAACTGGCGTATTAAATGTCTCACATATTAAATGTAACTGTTCAGGTCGCTTCTATTTTGGCCCAGGACAAGGTGTGCCATAGTTGCTTTTGATATACCTGTTTCTTACAATGACGCTGGCCGCCGAACTGATCAAGTGATTTATGAACGAGCCCTAAGTAGCAGCGTAATTTAAGCAAGCTTCAATCCCGCTCACCCCATGGCGATGGGGGGTACTGTTCGTTATCCCACCCCAAATTTCTGAGGAATCTATCATGATAAAGAAAACCGCGCTCTATAGTTGGCATATGCAGCATGGCGCCAAAATGGTGCCGTTTTCTGGATTTGATATGCCACTCTCCTTTTCAGGCATTCTTGATGAACATCAGATCGTCCGACGGGGTGTGGGGCTCTTCGACATCAGTCACATGGGACGTTTTGAACTCTCTGGAAAAGGGGCAGATGCTTACCTCGACCATCTGACCCCCGGCCCCCTTCAAAAACTCCAGAAAGGGAGCGCCCAATACTCCATGTTGTTGAATCACAAGGGTGGAATTATTGACGACATCTACATTTACAAAAAGGGGGTGAATCGCTTCTCAATCATTGTCAACGCCGCCAACCGAGAAGGAGATTTTAAGTGGATGACCTCGTGCCTTCCCCCGCAGGGGCCGTCGCTTCAAGATGTCAGCGCCGAGACGGGACTGATTGCGCTGCAAGGCCCTAAGTCGTGGGAGGTGCTACAGCGGATTATTCCATTCGGGTATGGGGAAATTCCGTTGCGCGGTTTTATTGAGACCGAATTGTTGATCCCGACACGCGCCACGGCACTCGTCGCCCGAACCGGATATACCGGTGAACGAGGATACGAATTGGTTCTCCCGATCGGCGCAGTCGAAACCGTCTGGATACGACTGATGGAATTGGGAAGCCCGGAAGGGATTCAACCGATTGGGCTGGGCGCACGGGACACCCTTCGCCTTGAAAAAGGCTATCTGCTTTACGGCCATGACATCAATGAAAACAGGACACCTATGGAGGCAGGGATGGAACCCTTCCTCCGGATGAACAAGGATTTTATCGGACGAGAGGCGCTGACAAAGCCCGTCTCCAAAAAGCTGATCGGGTTTCAACTCTTGGAGGACGGTATTCCGAGAGAAGGCAATATCATTTTTTCTGAGCAGAAGGAGATTGGGGTAGTGACATCTGGAAACTTCTCCCCGTCACTTCGGAAGGGGATTGGGATGGGATATGTGGAGTCCCGTTTTTCTGACGAAGGCAGCGAAATTCTAATTGACATTCGCGGAAAATCGGCCGGCGCACTGATTGTAAAGAAACCCTTCTACCGGAAGAAAAAATGATCGAATATATCCCGAAAACAGATCATGAAGAAGAGGAGATGCTGGGGGTGATCGGCGTCGCACAGTTTGATGATCTCCTGGAAATACCGGCTGGGCTTCGCCTCAACCGCCCCTTGCACCTTCCAAAACCACTTTCTCAAATGGAGCTGAAACGAGAGCTGACAGCTTTGAGTGAGAAAAATATCCTTCCCTCTCTTTCGTTTTTGGGCGGAGGGGCCTACGACCACTTCATTCCCAGTACGGTAGGACATGTCCTCTCACGTTCCGAATTTTATACTGCCTACACCCCGTATCAAGCAGAGATGAGCCAGGGATTGTTACAAACAATCTATGAATATCAAACGATGCTCTGCAGACTGACCGGTATGGAGGTGGCCAACGCCTCTTTATACGATGGGGCGTCGGCATTGGCAGAAGCAGCGCTCATGGCGATTCGAATTACCGGACGGCAACAGATACTCATTTCCGATACCGTTCACCCACACCATCGTCAGGTGGTATCCACCTATTTATCGGGGTTTCGTTCGGAAGCGATTGAGATAACGAGTGAGGGGGGACAAACCAACCTTTCGGTCCTCAACCAATCAGTGGGAGACGAAACGGCAGCGGTCTTGATCCAGTATCCGAATTTTTTCGGGCAATTGGAGGAGATGGAAGAAATCGAACGGATTGCCCACTCAAGAGGCGCCCTGTTGATTATGTCGGTTGACCCGATTTCGCTTGGCATCTTGAAAACACCCGGTGAATATGGGGCCGACATCGCAGTGGGGGAAGGACAGGGGATGGGGAATGGCCTAAACTATGGCGGCCCCTACGTGGGCCTTTTTGCGACACGACGTGATCATATTCGGCAGATGCCGGGTCGGCTGGTTGGCCGCACGACCGATCTTTCCGGACGGCCTGCATTTTGTTTGACCCTGCAAACCCGTGAGCAACATATCCGGAGAGAGCGGGCCACTTCGAATATCTGCACCAATCAAGCGTTGAATGCGTTAGCCGCCGCAGTCTATCTGGCCACCGTCGGAAAAGAAGGCCTCAAAGAAGTGGCCACATTGAGCCTATCAAGGGCACATGAGGCCCATAGAGAAATTCTCAAATTGCCCGGTTATTCCGCTCCCTTTAATGTCCCTTTTTTCAAGGAGTTTGTCATTCGCACACCGGCCCCCCCTTCACACATTTTGAAAGAGATAAGAAAATCCGGCCTCTGCGGGGGGATAGATCTCTCACCTTATTATCCAGCCCTTCAGAATGCCTTACTGATCTGCTGTACAGAGAAACATACAACGCAAGATGTTTCCAGATTGGTGGATGCCCTAGGAAAATTTTCATGAGCGATCAGATTCTATTTGACAAAAGTAAGGCGGGAAGGAGGGGGGTCACCTTTCCGATGGACGACCTTGCAGAGCACGCTCCGAGTGCGTGGTTGCCTGAACGATTCCTACGAAAAGGGCCACTCGGTCTGCCGGAGATCAGCGAAAATGAGCTGATGCGCCATTACATTTCTCTCTCGCTTTCTAACTATGGGGTGGATACCGGCATCTATCCGTTGGGCTCCTGTACGATGAAGTACAACCCCAAGATTCATGAAGATATTGCGAGGCTTCATGGATTTGATCTCCATCCGTTTCATCCGCAGGAGATGGCGCAGGGAACATTGGAGATGTTGTATACCCTTGGAAAAATGTTGGAGGAGATCGTTGGGATGAATGCGATCTCGCTGCAGCCGGCGGCGGGGGCACAGGCTGAATTTGTCGGGATGCTGATTGCACGCGCCTATTTTCTGGAGAAGGGGGAAGAACGAACGAAGGTCATCATCCCAGATTCTGCACACGGAACCAATCCGGCCAGTGCCACGCTCGCTGGATTTTCCATTCAAACGGTCAAGTCGAATTCGATTGGGAATATTGACATGGGCGACCTGATGAAAGTCATGGATGAACGTTGTGCAGCGATCATGTTGACCAACCCTAACACGCAAGGCCTCTTTGAACTGGAAATCGAAAAATTGACGACGCTTGTCCACCATCAGGGTGGCCTGGTTTACATGGATGGTGCGAACCTCAATCCCCTTTTGGGTCTGACCCGCCCCGGCGATATGGGGGTGGACATGGTTCACCTCAATCTCCATAAAACCTTTTCCACGCCCCACGGGGGGGGAGGGCCGGGGGCAGGACCGATTGGGGTATCGGAACGATTGTCCGCTTATCTGCCCGCGCCGACGATCTCAAAAAAGGGGGATCAATATGTTTTGGATTCTGATCGGCCGAAGGCGATTGGGCGGGTTCATGGATTTTATGGCAATGTGGGCATTCTGCTTCGGGCCTATGCTTATATCCGCAGGCTTGGATCGCCGGGGCTGAATGCCATCAGTCGGAATACAATCATCAACGCCAATTATTTGAAGAAACGGATGGAGGTATCTTATCCGGCGACTCAGAATCGTCCCTGTATGCACGAGTTCGTTGTCTCTGTAAAAGGGCTTCGCGGAAAGGGAATTCACGCATGGGATATTGCAAAACGGCTGATTGATTATCACATTTATCCGCCGACGGTTAACTTTCCGCTCATCGTGGAAGAGGCACTGATGATTGAAGCGGTTGAGAGCGAGTCTCGTGAACGGTTAGACGAATTGGCCGATACGATGATTGCCATTCGACGGGAGATAGAGGAAGATCCGAGCCTGGTCATCACGGCCCCACACTCCGGGGGATTGCATCGGCTGGATGAGGTGCAAGCCACCAAGAGACTGGATGTCTGCTATCGTGAACCGGCATAAAGAAGGGGGACAGGTTGCCATTCCGCCATTTATTTGTCTGCACAGGCCCCACATGTAGCCAGGAAGGGGCCGAAGAGACATTGCATGCCATCCTTTCATCTATTCAGGAAATGAATATGCAGACGAAGGCGCGGGTCACTCTCTGTCGCTGCCTCGGCCAATGTGGCAACGGCCCCAACATGGTGATCTATCCAGAGGGTGTTTGGTATGGTCACGTGACGGAGAAGGAGGCGCCCCTGATCGTCCAACGCCACCTGACGGACGGGAAGGTTGTATCCCATTTGGTTCGTGAACCAACCGGAGAGTAATCAGATGGGAGGGAGAGATTTGGGTGGTCCCAACGGGGTTCGAACCCGTGTTTTCGGCGTGAGAGGCCAACGTCCTGGGCCACTAGACGATGGGACCTTAAAGACCCGCATTCCCCAGCAAAGATAGAGCGCAGTCTATCACACCGAAACCCCGTCAGACAACCTAACATGGATTGGCATCATCCATTTTAGCAAATAATTCAGTGATTCAATCGAATGGGTGGTATAAATCACCCAAACTGGAAGAGACTGCAATTTGATTCAGACATACCAGTGTTATCATTCCGTGACAATGGGGCTGTAGCTCAGCTGGGAGAGCACAAGGCTGGCAGTCTTGGGGTCAGGGGTTCGATCCCCCTCAGCTCCACCATTTTTGAAATGTCAACAAGCACCATA
>Ga0209082_1000276_pt1 | contig 21221 bp, 30 predicted proteins | sample ColdCreekSource_FD_184127 | JGI IMG/M metagenome (GOLD analysis project Ga0209082, IMG submission 184127) | Groundwater microbial communities from Cold Creek, Nevada to study Microbial Dark Matter (Phase II) - Cold Creek Source (SPAdes) (version 3) | ecosystem: Environmental > Aquatic > Deep... | reverse complement strand
TGACCTCAACGGCGAGCGTTACCGCACCGACGAATGGTCGTATGTTCTGCAGCGCTCGCCCCACGTATTCAAGCAGGAGCACGGTAAGGCCGTGAGCTACCAGATGGCCGCCGACGCCTGGGGCGACATGGGCGCGGCTTCTGGCGCGCTGCTGACGATGCTCGCGGTGCGATCGTGGCAGCGTTCGTACGCACAAGGACCGCGAGCGCTCGTCTTCGCCGGATCGGAGAAGGGCTTGCGCAGCGCCGTCGTGCTCGAGAAGGGCGTCGTCCTCGAACGAGGGTTCCAGACATGACGGTCTCGATCAACCCGCCGAAGACGCCGGTCACCGAAGGCAGTAACGGCGTCGCTGCGGCTGCGGTGCCGAACGTCTGCAAGATGCCGGGGCCGCCTGCCCCATTTGTGCCGACACCACTACCGAACATCGGTAAGAGCGGCATGTCGCCGAAGGACTTCTCGAAGACCGTGGAGATCGAGGGCAAGGCGGTCGCGATCCGGGGTGCGACGTTCGGCTCGATGGGAGACATCGCCTCGAAGGCGACGGGAGGCGGTCTCATTTCGGCAAACACGTGCGGGCCGACGGCGTTCGTCGCGCCTGGCTCGATGAACGTGAAGATCGAGGGGAAGAACGTCCAGCTCCTCGGCGACGCGACCACCAACAACAACGGCTCGCCACCGAACGCGTCAGCTCCGGCAACCATGCAGGCGCCCGGCGTTCCCTCGCCACCCGGAAAATCTCTCTTCCCGGTGAAGTGTGCCAATGCTCCGGCGGGCAACGAAACGAAGCTGACCCCTTGCGAGAAGAAGCAGATTTGCGCGAAGTGCGGCGAGCTAAACAAGATGGCCAAGGAAGACGAGGCCGCACCCGCTGGAACGCCGAAGAAGCTAGATCGCAACACGCGTAGCCCCGAAGAAGCCCTCGCGGCGCGCAATGAAGGCACATCCGCCGCCAAGACGTTCAAGCGGCGACAGGGCAACAGTCTCCGTGGTGTTGGAGAGTTCGGGAAGAAGATACCGCCCGTGGCTCCGGCCGATCTGAAGGACAAATTCGCGCACGAATGCGCGCATCAGGAATGGATGGACGAGGGCTCGGATCCAAAGATGAAGAAACTGAGTGGAGATCACGTACACGAGATCCAGCTTGGAGGTTCGCCGACGGATCCGGCCAACCTTCGGTTGATGTCAATGGACGCGAACGAATGGATAGGCCGGACGCTGCAGGACTACGATCCCGATAAGCACTCCGGGGTTGCACCCGACTGCTGCGGCGGAGAATGAGAGACCCCATGGCGATCAAAGATCGAGTCATCACAGCCGTAGAGCGCCTGCGGAAGGCCAACGACGAGTATTACAGCTTGGAGTTCGATACGGACTCCGGGCAGGTGCTCAACCCGGGCGCTTCCGAGGCCCAACTCGTCGACGTCGAGCGTCGCCTCGGCGCACCTTTGCCGCCGAGCTACCGGGCCTTTCTGGAGCTGCACAACGGCTGGCTGGAGTTCTCGGGGGAAGCAATGGTCCTACCGACGGACGAGCACGACAAACCGTGGGTCGTGAAGCGCACCAAGCGCTTCCACGACCACATCCGCGAGTTCGAAAAGACGAACCTGTTGCAGCACGCGTTCTTCGTGATGATGGGTGAGGGTGAGCCCAACTTCGCGTACTTCGACAAGGCCAAGCGCAGCGCGGATGGCGAAATGGAAGTCGTGTATTGGGACTTGGTGATGGGCGACCTCGGCAGATACCCCGACTTCGCTGCGTTTCTGGAGGCCCAAGCGACCTCGATGGAGCGGTTGGTGGCCGCGAAGAAATGATGACGCTCCTGCCTGCGACGCTCGCGAAGCCGATCATGCAGGACGGCGAGGTGATCGCGCAGATCGTCCTCGACCTCACCGTATATCTTCCCAGCACCAGCGTTGCGCAGCTTGCCTACCTGGTCGACTGGTACAAGCGCATCTGCCCGCCTGACCGCTGGGTGCGCTACGCCATCGCTGAGACGCTCGGCTGGGACGACGTGCGCCAGCCCAACCTCACCAGGCAGGGCGACGCGGCGGCGATGGCAGGGGAGCCCATGCCCTTCCTCGCGCCAGTGCGCACGCGCATCCAGGCGGGCCGCCCGTTCGACGTGCTGTTTTGGGATGGGCGCGAGACGGACGTGTACACGTTCTCCTTGCGGCAGATCCGCAACGAGAAGCGCGAGCTGCACGCCTTCTTGCGTGTGACCGTCCCGCCTGCGACCGATCCCCTTGTGCTCATCGAGGCCGCGCGCGACCTGGCTGACCGCATCGAGTTCCTGTCCGGGCACGGCGGCTTCGCGTTCGGTTACAGACCGAAGAAGAAGTTCGACGCGTTCTCCAAGATTTACCCTCTCGCGCGACGCTACTGGGGGATCGACGTCGAGGACTTGAACGGCACGCTGCCGCTGATGAAGAACGCGATCAAGAGCCCAAACTGGCTGACCATGATCGGGGCCGGGCTCGCGCAGTCTGAGGCCGTCGCCAAGGCGGTGCAGCTGCCGCAGGCGCACCCGCTCGTGAAAGTCGAGCGCAGGGCCAATGGAATGCTCCTGCGGGTTGGCGACGCACCAGTGGTGGGCGACCGCCACCGACCCACGCCGGAACTCGATGCAATGACGGCGCTGGGCACCGCGCTCGCGCCGCTCATCGTGCGCGATCACCCGTCCTTCAGCGGCGATGGCTTCATCGACCACGACAACACGAACGCGTGGTTCCACCGTTTCGATGATCCGGACGGCTGGAGTTGAACCCCATGAAAGGCGCATCGATGGCCCGAGGAACCTGCGCCCCGAGGCTGCTAACCGCGGAGCTGGTGTGCACATCCGAGCCGAACGTCAGCATGGGTCCAGGGTGCGCCGTGGGTGGCGTCTCGGTCCTATCCACCGTCGGTGCCGTCGGTGACTGGGACGACGTAACAGAAACAGATCCGGAAGGTCCGGGCGGGAAACGAGTGAAAAAATGGGAGGCGTAACGATGAAGGTCCTAGCTTCGGTTCTGTTGCTCGTCGCCGCGTGCGGCGCGGTCGACTCGGCCAACGATGACGCGGCCGTCGCCGTCGACGGTGGTGCGCCCGATGCGGCAAATCCCGACGGGCCGAGCGTGCCCGATGCTGCGGCCATCGACGCGGCGATCCCCGATGCGGGAGTTCCGGGCAGCTGGTCATTCCCCTCGCTGGTTGCCAATTTCAGCACGGGCACCGCGGTGGAGCCGTCGCTGTCGGCGAATGGGTTGGAGCTGTTTGCCGTCTGCCCTACGGCGAACCTCGGCGAAATCTGCGTCGCCACGCGCGCATCGACGTCGGCGCCGTTCGGAGCGGCCGAACCGATCGCCATCCTCAACACGGCGAACAACGAGCTAGCCCCGGACATCACGGGCGACGGGCTAGAGCTGTTCTTCGAGCGTTTCCCGGGCATCTACGTTAGCAAACGCCCGTCGCTGGCCGCTGCGTGGGGCAGTCCATCGGTGGCGTTGGCTGGTGATACGAAGGCGCGCTTCCCATCCATCTCCGCCGACGGACTTACGATGTATGTGGCGGTATCGAACTGTGACCCGGCTTGCTTGTCCAAGACGACGCGCGCGACGCGAAACAGTCCCTGGGGGGCGCTTGAAGCGGTCGCGTTGCCCGGTGGTCTCGTCGGATACGACACGTCTGACCTTTCGGCGGATGGGCTGCAGCTCCTCCTGTACGGCGGCAGCACCACGCAGGCCAGCATCCTCTTGCTCAAGCGTCCCAGCGTGTCCGCGAACTGGGCCACCGTCGAGAGCATCCCGAATATCAGCTTCAACCGGAACAACACGCATGCGTCGTGGGGCTTTCTGGACAAGGAGATCTACATGGACAGCAAGGCGATGACGTCGGGTCCCTCGCAGATTTACGTCAGCGTTCTGCAATGAGGTGGGTCGCGGTGTTCTTCGCGCTGCTGGCGAGCTGCAGAGAAGCACCGCGGCCCACTGACTCCGATTCGGGCGTGGTCCGTTCGAACTACACGCAGGCGGAGCTGCTACAGCGCACCCGTTCGCAAGTGCTCATGCTCGACGCGGCACTCAAGCACAACCAAGACGTGTTGCAACAGCTCGTGGCGCGCGACGCTGGCGCGGTCGACGTGGCAGCCCAGCGAGACAAGGTGCAGGCGGTGGAGAACACGCTACGCAACGAGGAGCGGCGCTTGAAGATGCTGCAGGGCGGTATCCCGTGAGCCACGGCCGCGCCGAGGCGCCTGGACGTCCAGACGTCCAGGTCGCGCGAATTGAGAGTCTCTCTTGCGTCGAAGATTCGGCCGCGGCGTGGTGCCGCGTACCGACGTGGCGCGGCTCGCCTCGCTACGCTGGAAGGTTCGGAGGGGCGCACAAGCGATGTACGGGCAATGCGTGGGGTGTGGGCGGAAGTTCGTGGGGCAGGTCGAGCACTGCGACAACGGATACTGTGAGCTGGTCGGCGAGCGGGGCGCCGTCGACGAGGTTCATGGTGAAGAACCAGGTGCCGCGCGCGCCGCGGTTCTGGCGGAGTGGGGCTTACTGCTCGGGTGTCGGCCAGGCGGGCGCGCGGGCAACAACTAGCCGTCAGGCCACCCTCGTAGGATCGGCGCCATGACGCCGAAATGGGAATGGGTCGAGATCCCCGTGGTGAACGTCGAGGACGGCGTACCCGTCGTCACGGGCACGGTGCGCAGCCGCAAGCACACGGCGCGCATCGGTGAATACGCCTGGGACGACTGGGAGCGCCGCGCCGTCGTGCTCGAGATCCCGGCCGAGCTGGCGCAGCTCGGGCGCACGGTGATGCGCGAGGCCGATCAGCACGGGTGGTCGGAGGAACTGCAAGCCGAGTGCGGCTGGGCCGACGACGGCGCGGCGATGCTTGACCTGGCGCGGCGCGATCCGGCCGCCGCGCGCGAGCGCTGGCAGCGCCTCCTGGCGACCGACGGTGAGCGCGGCGAGTACAACGAGAAAGGAGAGTGGGAACCATGGTGAACTGCGATCTGTTTCTCGACGAGCACACCGACGGAACGTGCTCGGACCCTCGCCACGCGAAAGTGCTCGCGACGATTGCGGCGCGGGCCAAGGGCGCGAGCTGGTCTCCCATCGTGCCCGGCTGTGATGGCGGCGGGCGGCGGGACTACCTCGACGGCAAGCCCATCCACTGCGGGGCGACGCTGGAGCTGCAGGCGTACGAGTACCGCAGCGACGACTACGGCGAATACCACGTGATGGTTCAGCGCGGCGACCTGGTGCGCTACGAGCGAAGCGCGGGTCAGGTCACTCTGTATGCGTCTGTGGCCGGGCACACGTTCACGGCCGAGTGGGACGGCGGGATGCGCTTCCGCTGGCCCCAGAGGAAGGACTAAGCCCATGCCGAAGATGACGGACGCGGAGCTGGCCGCCGAGCGGCGCGAGCGGCAACGGGTGTGGTCACTGTGGCTCGATGAGCACTACGGCCCGGGAAGCGAGGGCCTCGACCTGGCGCTAGGCGAGGACCGCGAGGAGCTGGCGCGGCTCTTGTCGCGGGCGGTGGCCACGACCCCCGCGCACAACGTCATGGGCGGGGGCTGGAAGGGTGATAGCGAGTACGACGAGTGAGACGGCACCAAAAGGCTACTGGGTGCCGCGTGCTACCCTTGGAGGCGATGTTGAAGGCACACGTCAGAAACGGTCGACTGGTCCTCGATGAGCCTACCGAGCTGCCCGAGGGGGCCGCGGTGGAGTTGGTCGCGATCGCGACGGACGCGGATGCCGACCTCGATCCGGAAGACCGCGCGCGTCTCCTCGCGGCCCTGGCCGAGTCCGAAAGCGACGTTGAGCACGGCCGTCTGGTGGCCGCTGACGACGTCCTCGCCTCGCTTCGCCGCGCCTGATGCGCGTCGTCTTCACGAAGGTGGCGCAGCGCCACGTGGACGCCATCGGCGCGTGGTGGCGCCGCGAGCGGCTCGCGGCACCTGACCTCTTCGCCGACGAGCTGGGCGCCGCCTGCGCGCACCTGGCCCGGGTGCCGTCCATCGGGCAGCCCTTCGACGCGCCGCGCCCGCGCGGCGTGCGCCGGCTACTTCTCGATCGCACGCGCTACCACGTCTATTACACCGTGGATGAATCGCGCGGCCTGGTCGTGGTGCGCGCGGTCTGGCATGCCGTGCGCGGTCACGGTCCCTCGCTGCGATGAGCGCGAAGCGCCAGAAGTCCCCCGCGAAGCGGAAAGGGACACAGCACCAAATACCTATTGGGCGCCGCGCGCGCCCGAGCTCCCCCGCGGCCCCCGTCGAGAAGGCCGCGCCGCGCGCGGGCGCGGCCCGGCCTCGAGGTTGCCCGTTTGGTGACGTCTCGCCCGCGCGCCTGGCCGAGTGGATCGAGGACTACCTCGGCGAGCTGGCCGCCACGGAGCACAAGCCGCGCACCCTCAAGACCTACCGGGAGGCGCTCCTGCGCCTGCGCCCCGAGCTGCGCGCGGCCGCGGACGCGGCGGGCTTCCTGCGCGCGCTGGCGACGCTCGCGCCGGCCACGCGCGCGCTCTACCTTGCCGCGGCGCGCGGCTTCGATGCGTGGTGCGTCGAGACCGGGCGCACCGCGGCGCGCGCGCTCGGCGGCCGCGCCCGGGTGAAGCTCGACGCGCCCGCGCCCAAGCCCTTCGAGGTGGCCGAGCTGCGCCAGCTCGGCGCCACCGCGGCGGACCCGTGGCGCGGCCAGCCGCGCTACGCGCGCCTGCGCGCGCGTGTGCGCCTCCTGGTCGTGCTCCTGCAGGAGACCGGGATGCGCATCGAGGACGCGCTTGGGCTGCGCTGGCGCGACGTCCAGCTGCAGCCCGGCCGCGAAGGCCTCCACCTACGCGCCCCGAAGGGGCGCGCCGCGGTCTTCGTGCCCGTCCTGCCTGGCCCGCTCCTGGTGGCGCTCAAGCGCGCCGCGCGCGCCGTCGAGGACGACGCCGGCGACGTCGCCAGCGACGCCTATGTGCTGGCGGTCGACGAGCGGGGCACGCGCCCGTGGAGCTACCGCGCCGCGCTGGCGGCGTTCCAGCGGGTCGCGGCCGCGGCGGGCGTGGCGCGCGCCACGCCGCACCGGATGCGCCACAGCCGCGCCACGGAGCTGGTCGAGCGCGGCATCAGCATCCACGGTCTCCAGCACGCCATGGCGTGGGCCAAGGTCGACACCGCGGCCCGCTACGTGCGTTACACCGCGGCGCAGCTGCGGCACGAGCTGGCGCGGCTGCCGCCGCGCGCGGGAGGCGGGCGGCGGTGAGCGTGTTTGTGCAGTGGCAGCGGTGCCAGCAAACCGACGGCGACGGGGTGTGCGGCACGCTGGTGAACTTCGCGTGCGACCGCTGCGACGTGCGCGTGTGCGTCTGGCACATGCGCATTGGCCTGCCGCCCGAGCGGCCCGAGTTGTGCCCGCGCTGCTACCAGGAGAAGCGGCGAGCGCCCGACGCGCCGGCCGCGCCGCCCGTGCCGTGGTGGGTGCGCGCCTGGCTCGCGATCGCGGCGCGGCGGTCGCGCACCTAAGAGCGGGGTCGGGTCCGCGGTCACGCGGCTGGCCTCCTATCCTCGCCGGGCGACGCTACGCCCGCGCGCGGCGGAGGCTTCACCCTAAGCGCGCGGCGCGCGTGCGCGCCTCATGGCGGGCCGGCTGGCGCGCTCTTAGGGCTCGCCTCCGCCGCGCGCGGGCGTAGCGTCGCCCGGGTCGAGACCTTCGGGCGTTTGAGGCCCCCAGCGACGGCCGCCAGCGGGATCCCTGTCTTATCTAAGCTTAGATAAGACACCCGCGCTCGAGCTAGTTCTGTCTTATCTAAGCTTAGATAAGACGCCCGCCCGCGCTCGAACTGGTTCTGTCTTATCTAAGCTTAGATAAGACGCCCGCCCGCGCTCGAACTGGCTCTGTCTTATCTAAGCTTAGATAAGACGCCCGCCCGCGCTCGAACTGGTTCTGTCTTATCTAAGCTTAGATAAGACAGGCGCACTCGTGGCGCTTGGACGCTCTGGCGCTTGGGCGCTTGGGCGCTCTGGTCTTCTTGACTCGTTGTCTTATCTAAGCTTAGATAAGAAATGGCCTCGGCCGCGGAGCCCGTTACCGTCACCTACGAACACAAGCGCATTCGCTGCGGCAAGGTGCGTTGCTATTGCGCTCGCACGCGAGACCCGAAGGGCTGGCACGGCCCCTACTGGTACGCGTTCTGGACGGACCCCAAGAGCGGCAAAACACGCTGTCGCTACGTCGGCAAGGACTTCGCTGCACCTGGCCGCAAGCCGAAGCCCGGAGCCCATAGCGCGAGGACGACGCCGCCTCCCCCACCGAGCGAACGCAAGGCGCCGCCACCGCCACCGCCACCGCCACCGCCCCGCAGCGATCGCCATCAGGCGCCCCCTCCTCCGCGTGGAGAGCGCCACGGCCCGCAGCTCTCGCCCGACGAGGCCGACGCTCAGATCCTCGGCGTTTCGACGAAGGTAAGCCATGCCGAGCTGAAACGGGCCTGGCGCAAGCGCATCACCGAAGCGCATCCCGACCGCTACCAGGGCCGCGAGCGCGAGCGACAAGAGGAACTCGCCAAGTCCATCAACGCGGCTTACCAGCGCATGCTGCGCCGTCGTCACTGGACGCGTTGATGGCGGTCGCGCAACCTAGGGCCTTGAACTGCGCCATGTCGGCTTCGACCTTCGCGAGGCGTTCTTCCATGGGTGGTCACCTTTCGTAGAGATTGGCGGCGTGGGCGGTGGCGCTTAGGCTCCCGGGAGTCCAGGCGCCTGGGAGCCTAGGTGGTGCGCCAGGCGCTCCGCGACGAGCGCGCGCAGCCTCGGGTCGCAGGCGAGCGCCTCGCGGTGGCGCGTGTACTCGGCGAGCTGGGCCTGGTAGCTGGCCAGCGCACACCGGGCTTCATCCTCGCGCTCGATGGTCGAGAGCTGCGGTGGCGGCGGGGCGGGCAGGAAGACGGCCGCCGCGTGAAGCGCGGCGCTGGCCAGGTCGAGCGCGGGATCGCCCGTCGGCGCGGGCACGGCGATCGGCGTCAGCAGCGGGCACAGGAGGGTGAAGGCCTCCAGGGAGCGCTCGGGGAGTTCGGACCGGGGTCCGGTGCGCGCCGCGGCGGAGAGCTGCACGATGTGGGCTTCGAGGTCGGCGAGGGCTCCCATGCTTGTTCAGCCTTTCGGATAGAGGTTGGGCGGGATCGCGATGATGGGGATGGGCATCGAGGGCGGCCGCGTCGGGTCGTCGGCGGGCAGGAGGTGCCCGTAGCGCTTGACGAGGCCATCGACGATGGCGCCGAGCGGATCGGGCGCGGCCGCGGGCGGCGGCGAGCTGGTCGCCGAGCTGGCCGCGGCGGTCGGGTCGAGCACGGCAAGCATCATCCGGCAGGCCTGCGCGGCGCTCTGCTTCGCCGCGGCGGTGGCGTCGGGCTCGAACGCCGCGCGCACCTGGTCGAGTAACTGCTCGTGCACTTCGGGCATGGTAACTCCCTTCACGCGGCGCGAGCCGCACTCGGTTGGACGGCGATGGAGGGGCGGCCCTCGGGGTCGACGGCAATCACGCCCCACGCGCGCATGTGCGGCGCTGGGTCGACGCGCGCGGCCGCGCCGCCGCGCCACAGCTCGAAGTGGAGGTGCATCAGGCGTTGCGAGTCGAGCGGGCTGTAGCCGACGACGCCGAGCGGCTGCCCAGCCTCGACGAGCTGCCCGCCGCGGCCGCGGCTGGTCTCATCGACGAAGAGGCGCGAGAGGTGCGCGTAGAACGTCGCCCACGGTTGGCGCGCGCCGAGCTGGCGCACGTCGTGGTCGAGGACGACGGCGTAGCCTTTCGGCGTCCAGCCGGCCGACCACACGAACGCGCGCGACGCGGCGAGCGCGAGCACGCCGTCAGGCATGTAGAACAAGCGCGAGCCGTTCGGCGTGCCGGGCGGGAACTCGTCGGCCAGGTCGTCGCGGCTCGCGCGCCGGAACATGATGTCCACGCCACCGTGTGGCATGCGCGAGCCATCGGCGGCGGTGCGCCACGAGTCCGCGCCGTCGGAGATCACCGGCCGCCGTCCGTTCACCATCGGCACCGGCCAGAACCACGCGGGTCCTTGCCGTCGGGACGTGTTGCGCCTCACGCCGACACTGCGGCCGCGGGTGCGGCGGGCGCTGGGCGCGCGCGTCGCGGCTTGCCGTACAGTTCCCAGTTGCCGACGCGGCCGTAACGCTCCAGACCGTATTGCGTCGTCCAGCGCGCGCGGATGGCGTCGGCGTTGTCCTTGGCGCGGCCCGCGGCGGCGAGCTGGTCGGCGAGCTGCGGCTCGAAACAGTTGATGGCGCCGTCGGTCGGGTCCAGCTCGCGCGACATGCCGAGCACGGTGGCGGCGACGCGCCGGTCATCGTCAGTCGGGGCCTGCGCCGTCGAGAACGGGCGCCGCCAGCCGGCTTGCTTGCCGCACGGTGAGCACACGAGCTGCGCGATGCTCAGCTTGCGGTCGCGGGCGGCGTTGCGGCACACCCACGCGACGGCCACTCTTTCGGCGAGCGTCTGCGTGCCCGCCTCGGAGCGAATCACGCGCGCCAGCGCGGTCACGTCGTCGACCTCGGGGAGGTTTGCGGGGCCGGGTGGCGGTAGCGGCGGCCGCGGGCCGAGCGGGCGCGGCCGCGGCGGCGAGCTGCTCGCGCTCGCGGTGTTACTCGCGAGGAGCGCGACGCCTCCCACGCCAAGGAGGAGAAGCCACAGACCGTTGCGCTTCCTGTCCGCCATGGGTTCGTTATCTCCTGCTGAGAGCGCTCAGCATTGGGGGCACGATGAGCGCGGCCGCGACGATGGCGGCCACGGTGGTGACCTCGGCCCACGGGATCCCCGCGCCGAGCGTGGGAATGCTGGCGGCGGGCGTGCTCGGCTTGCCGCCCGCGTCGGCGAAGACCGTGCGCCATTCGTTCACGCGCTGGCGGTAGGCCACGGCCTGGTCGCCGGTCACACCCCAGAAATTTTGATGCCAGTGCTGGTGCTGGTCTTTGAAGTGGTTCCACTCCGCGACGAAGGCGCGGTACTGGCGCACGAGCTGGCCCTGATAGCACTGGTTCTCCGCTTCGGGGCTGTCAGGCTCGAGCCCCATCGAGCGGAAGACCTCGGCCAGCTCGCGGACACCGCTGGGAGGATGCCCGTGCTTCTGCGCGAATGCGTCTTCGGCTTTCCGCTGCGCCAGCTCGAACGGTCGGCAGAACTGCTGGAAGATGTCGCGGCTCAACGCGAGCACCGCGGCGTCGGTCTCGGCGATGGCGTCGGCGATGCCTTGGAACGACCACACCCACGCGTTGCGCCGACCCGCGCCGCTGCCGAATTGCTCGGCCATGTACAGCGCGACGTCGGCGAGCTTGGCGCGGTCACCGTCGTTGCGCGCACGTGCCCAGTCTTCGAGGAGTCGCGTGCGGACGTCACGAACCTGCGCGGTGAGCGCGAGCTGCGGCGCGTCGCCGAGGTACATCCCGCCGAAGTGGGACGACGCGGCGCGCTCGCCGGCCAGGGCGAGCGCGCCGAGCGCAGCGGCGAAACGCTGCTCGTGGGTGGTCAGGGTGGGCATGGCGGCGGGATCCCTCTCTCTTTACCGTTCGGGCTTGTGCGTCTTCTCAGAACGGCCCAGAAGGGCAGCGGGCGGCGTTGGCGACTCGTACGTGTACGCGGGCTGTGGCGCGGCGAGGCCTCCGAAGAGACCTGCGAAGAAACTTCCGCCCTCAGTCCCCGAAGTGCGCGTATCGCCCTGGTAGACCGGGCGCGGCCACAGGCCGAGGAGACCGGACCCGGTGCTCTCGACGTGCGCCACGGTCTTGGTGGCGATGGTCTCGTAATGCGGAACCGTCGGCTGAAAGATGGGCATGGGTCACGTCTCCTAGACGAAGAGACGCGCCACGTAGCCGAGCGTCCGAATCTGCTCGTTGCGCTTCGTGTACTGCGCCAGCGCGCTCTGGTAGGTGATCAGGTTGTTGAGGTTCACCCGCACGTCGTCGGTCGCGGGAGGCGGGGGCTGCGGCAACGGCTGCAGCGCGACGAACACCTGTGCTGCCACTTCGGCCAGGAGGCCCGTGGGCATGTCGCGGATCCCCGGCCGCGCCGTGTTGACCACGATGGGCTGCGCGGTGGGCCGCGCCCACGGCGCGGTGCCCTGGTTTCCAGCGACGGTAATCACGCGCCGCTGCGGCGGTGGGCGTCGCCGCGCGTTGCGCTGGGCGTCAGCCTTCTCGTCCCAGTAGTCGTTACGAACATAGTAGGGGTAGTCATCATCGTCATCCATTGGGGCCGCTCCTTCTGTCGGGTTGGGGCCAGCTCGCTCGGCTCATCCGTCGCTAGTTGGCGTAGTCGTCTTCCATCTGCTCGCGCGCGTCGCGGAAGGCCTGCGAGATGTCGCCGGGCAGCCCCTGGCGCGGGGTATTCCCACCGAGCACCGCGGCCGCGGCCTGCGTCGCCTGCGCCTGCGCCGCCTCCGCGGTTTTCTTCTGCAGCCAGCCGATCGCGAGCTGGCTCGCGCCGGCCGCGAGCACGCCCGCGGAACCCCAGCGAAGATTGCCGCTCGCGAATACGGTGCCCGCTGCGCCCGCGACGGTCTCGCTGATGGCTACGGTCTTGGGCTCGATCCCGACGCGCGTCGCGAGCACGCCTCCCACGGCGCCGAGCGCAGCACCCGCCGCGCACGACGCGGCGGACCACGCCTTGGCGCCGCTGCCCGATGACTTCCGTTTCGTCCCGCCGCTCTCGTCCTTTTTTCGCTTCGCCATGGGTCATCCTTTCGTGGGTGAGAATGCGGCGAACGAATAGAGCGCCGCTTGTTCCGTCGGTTGGAGGGGCTCGCGTCGCGCCTGGCGCAGCGGCGTCAGCGCCGGAGGTGGCGGTGGCGGTGGCGGAAGCGGCGGAGGAGCTGCCGCCGCGGGCGGCGGTGGCGCGGCGGGTCCGGGTGCCGAGGGCTGGCCGACGATTTGACCGTACGCGGCTTGGTACGTCGCCGCGCCGACGGGGCCACCGTAGACGGTCGCGGCTCCGAGTCCGCCCCAGTACGCCGCGCGCTCCCAGTTCACGCTGTTGACGGCCGAGTTGATGCGCTTCCAGTCGGGCCGGACGTTGTAGCCGAACAAGCCGACGTTGCGCGGGGCCGGACCCGAGCTCGGGGGGCTCCCAGGCGCCTGAGCGCTGGGGCGTCCAGGCGCTTGGGGCTGCGCGCATCCGCACGCGCGCGAGCGCTTGAGCGCAGCACGCGCCAGCTGCACCCCGAACATGCCCACCTCGCCGAACATGGGCGCGGCCTCCGCGGCGCGGTCGAGCGTGTATGTGATGTCAGCGTGGTCGGCGGCGTTGAGCGGGCGCCGCGCGAGGAGCCGCGCGAACGCGTCACGCGCGCGGCGCACGCGTACGCGGCCGCGCTCGTCGTCCACCTGGTCAGCGGCCACGTCGACGAGCCACGGCAAGAGTTCGCGCGGGTCGGGAGGCTCGTCGGGAATCGTCGCCGGGGCCGTCATGAGGAACACGCCCGCGCGCAGCGCGTTGCGCGGCACGGCGGGATCGAGGAGCACGGGTCGGCCATCCTCGACGGGGAAGGTGTGCCGGCCTTGACCCACTTCGATGGTCGCGAGCTGGCGTATCGCGCCCGGGTCGAGGACCTCCGCGAGCGCGAGGTACATCAAGCTGCGCTCGACACAGTTCGGGTCGTCGGCGAGCATGCGCGCCCGCTGCGTCACATCGCAGGCCACGCGCGGACCATCGGTAGGCTCGCCGATGTCGAGGCGCTGAGGGAGCGAGCGAATCCATCCAGCCAGGGCGACGATGGTGCGGAGGCGCGCCGCGAGTTGGCGCACGTCATCGCGCTCCGCGGCGGCGGCGGCGAGGCGGGTCAGCTGACCGAGGCACTCCGAGTCGTTGAGGGGCTCCGCGATCACTGCGGCCTCCTACCTACGTCGGTGCTGCGATGTCTGACTGCTACTTCCCGGGGCTTACTGCGGTGGCTTCTGGTGCGTGCCGTTCGTGGTGCCGTTCGTGGTGCCGTTCGCGCCGGCCGCGGGCGGTGGCTTCGCCGCGCCTGCGGCGGGCGCGGCCGCGTTCGGGCCAAACTTCATCGCGGCGAACTTGATGCCCAGCTCGAGGAGCTGCGGCAAGGACGGCATGATGGCCGCCACGATCGGCTCCCACGGAGAGGGCTTGTTTGGGTCGACGGGCGCGGCGGGCGTCGGCCTGTCGTCGTCGTGCTGCGCTTCCGCGGCCACGGCCGCGGGCTCGCGCGTCGTGATGCCCGCGCCGTCGGCGGCCTCGATGAGCTTGGCCGAGGCGTTGACCATCGTGGAGAGCTGGGTGGCCAGCTCCTTGGTGATGCGCTCCATCACTTCGCCGTTGGCCTTCGCGAGGCCCTCGATCCGCTGCATCGCCTCGCTGTTGGTCTTGGCGAGACGCTCGACGGTTTCGAGCGTGCGCGCGAGGGCCTCGTCGGTACCGACGCTCGCCGAGGCATTCGCGCCGCCCACGCTCACGTAAGCGGGCGCCTCGCTCACGATGTTGCCGTGCTCGTCGACGGCATCGAGGCGGTACTTGCCGGAGCCGTAATGGCTAACGGCTTCGCAGAAGCCTGCGTAAGTGCACTCGATGGATACAACGAGTGGTCCGGACCCGTCGGCGGTGTTCACGCGTTCGAGCGTGCCGCCTCGCGGCGGGCACTTGCGCACGCGCCAGCCCTCGGCTGTGGCTGGTATCGCGACCGGGTCACCCTGTGCAGACCACGCCAGCTCCGCATTGACCTTGGTCATGCGTCGAACCTGGGGCAGATCCCGGGATCTGCCCAGAAAACGCGCCAGAAAAAGCGCAGTTTTCAGCTAACTAGCTGAAATCCCGTGTCGGATTTACTTGAGTCCAATCCGGAGCGGCCATAGCGTATGGGGGTAACCATCTTCCATGGCCGGGTTGCCCTCAGATTGTCGCGAAGTCAGCGTGAAGCTCTCCGACGAGCTGCGCGCGCGCATGCGTAGCGAAGCTAGGCAGCGCGGCCTGACCTTCATCAAGCTGAACTGGCGCGCCGTGCGGATGTACCTCGATGGGCTCGATCGCTTCGACCGGAAGCCTGCCGCGCTCAAGCAAGGCCTGCCCAGCAAGCGCATGGTCGGTAATCGCGCGTCGCTGGCTCCCCCCGACGAGGAGAGAATCGACGGCGTCGCGAGGCGACCATGGAAAACGTACTTCCCCGCGGAGCTGCTCGAACGTGCGCGGCGGGAAGTGGAGTCGCGCGAGATCAACTTCTCGATGCTGTTTTGTCGTGCGCTCGTCGAGTACCTCGATGCGCTGTCAGAAGCAGATGCGCTGTCGGAAGCAGCTCAACAGCTCACCGAGAGCGAGGACAGGCGTGCTGCTTTGCCGGCACCAGCTCCGTTTGCGACGAAGACCGGGACGCTGGAGAACACGGCCCGGATGAAGGTGCTTCGGAAGTCAGGCACAGGAGCCTAGACGTCGTAGACGTCCAGGCGTCAGGGGAACCGCGACAGAAACCAGAAGACCCGGAACGGTAGTCCCCGAAAACTGCGAACCCCCGGCGAGTCTAGGCGCCGAGGGTTCTGGAGTTGGCCGATGTAACAGGCATCGGAACGCTACTCGTGTATCTAGGCTACGGGTAGCGGTGCCGAGGGTCAAGGCCACGCGTGTGCCCTCGACGGGACGCGTCGCCACGATTCTGCCTGCCATGCGGCCGAGGAAGGCCTCGGAATGGAAGTGCACAGGCAACCCGACGAAGAAGATCTATCCACGCCCGCGGAGCTGCCCGCAGGGCCGGAGGCGCGACGCGCGCGCTTCCGGCACCTGACGCTCAAGCTGTTCCGCGCGCTCACCGACGGACATCCGCGGCTCGCGTTCAACGTCGCGCGTGGTCACGCCGTCTTCGACGAGGGCCGTGAGAACTACGCCCCCTACACGTACAGCTCCGAATGGCGCCGCGCGCGCGTGCGCGGCGCCGACGGAACCGAGTACGACCGGAAGCTGACGCCGCACCTATTCGAGCAACACGTGCGGGGGGTCGTGGACGTCGCTATCGAGGCTCCGGCGATGGCGACGCGCCTGACGTTCGACTTCGACCAGCCCGGCCTGCCGAAGGGCGCCAGCGACGAGCAACGGCTCGAACTGGAGATGCGGCACTGGGCGCAGTTCTCAGACTTCTGGGAGAGCATCGGCGGGAGCCCCGATAAGCAGCCGGTCCTCCAGCGCACCCCGACGCGAACGAACCTGCACGCGGATCTGCCCCTCGATCGCCCCTATCCCGCGCACGTCATCCGCGAGTGGGCCGAGTACCACGTGCGCAAGCACGGCTTTCGCGTCGAGATCTTCCCGTCGGGGAAGCCGCTGCGCGCTCCCGTCGGCCGCGGGATGGCGCTCTTGGTCCCATGCAATCCCGGCCAGGCGCACGATCTGCAGCTCGAAGCGCGCCACGTCGTGGAAGTGCACCAGACGCTGCGGGACGGCTCCGTGAAGACCTGCGAGCACCGCCATGTGCTCGCCTACCTCTCCGAGTACCTGGAGCGCTACGAGGCCGCACGGCGGCCCTTGTGCGAGTGGCTGCCTGACGCGCCCGCGTGGGACGAGCTGGCCAACGATGGCCGCGTCCACTTCGGACCGTGGGGCGCCTACGAAAAGGACGACGCATCCGCGTCCTCCGAACGAGCGCTGATCCAACATACCGAAGAATTAGAGGGCCGGGGGCTCGCCCCCCGTCCGGGCTCCGGCTCCGGCTCTGCCCCTCTTTCTTATCCTGGCTCTGCAGGGGCTCGAAAGTTTCCGCGCGGGGGAGTGCCTTCTTCTCGTCGCTCTACTCCCTTCCCCTCGACGACGGTGGAACCGGCCTCGGCGAAGGTCGACTCTGGCCCGGGGCTCTTGCAGTACGGGAAGAGGTGGCGCGAGACGATCGCTTCTTTGCTGGAGCATGGGATCACCGAGCCTGGCACCCGACATGACAGCGTACTGAAACTGACCTGGCACTGGGCCTCGGAAGGCCACCCGGTGCAGGAGATCCTCCGTCGGATGGAAGCGTGGGCTCGTGCCCATGACCATCAGTGCCGCTATATCCGCGAGCGCGGCCTCGAACGCTTCGTGCGTCGGGCGCGCTACGACGCGAAGAAGTATTTTCAGTCGCACTGCGCTCAACTGGAACCGCGCCGCTCCGCGGGGCTTCGGCCAGCGGCGCAGCTCGCTCCCATCGACCAGGACGTTTTCGCCAAGGAGTTGCCGCTTGGGCTGCGTCAGGACGGGCTGCAGCTGTTGGGGGTCCTCCACGCCTACGCCGACGCTTCCGGGGTCGTGGCGGGGCCTGTGCGGCTCTCAGGCGCGATGCTCTGCGGCGTGCTCGGCGACCGACGCGTGACCATCGACGGGAGCCGGCGTCGGCTCCACACGGTGCTTGTGGACGAGCTGCAGCGCTTGGGTGTGCTGACACTGCACCGTGACTACGCGGCCGGGTCACATGGGCGGGAATACCTCTGCTGGTACAAGTTTGGGTCGGGCCGCCTCCCGTCTCGAACCGCGGAGGGCTTGCTCGAGCTCGGGGCGCGTGAGGTGCAGGAGGGCCAGCTCGTCGCCGTCGCGAGCGGTGAGCCTGGAACGCACGCGACTGTGCGATTGGACGACCCGCGGCCCGGCATCGTCGACCGGCCGCGCTCCTGGTGGCGCCGCATGTTCGCGCGCCGCGCGTTCACGCCGGGCGAGTTCGCCGACGCGGAGGAGCATCGCGTCCTGCCCTTCCCTTCTCCAGCTCGTAACCCCATCGAGGCGGCTCCGGCCGCACCGGATTTGCTCGAACGCCTCGGATGGCGCGTCGGGCGCGTGCAGTCCTTCTCGTATGCCGCGTGCTTCGGCCAGGTCGGGATGGAAGACGGCTCGCTCGCGTTCATCCATCAGACCGACATCGACGAGAAGGGATGGCGCGACCTCGCCATCGGCGAAGAAGTCTCCTTCGAGCTGATCAGAACGCCGCGCGGCCTGCGCGCGCTGGGGCTGTGGAGGGTCCGTCCCGAGCGCCCGGGGCGGCACGAGCTGGCCGCGCCTACCGAGCCGCTCGTACCGACCGCCGCGGAAGCGTTCGCGCCAGGAGAAGGCCCGCGCCGCCGACCGCGCGAATCCGACGAGACACACCGAATCCGCGTCGCCATCTTCCAGGCCGAGCAAGCGGGCGACTTGACCGAGGCGCGCCGGCAGTTCGCGCAGCTCTACAAGCAGCTCCGTGCCTCATAGCCAGCGTAGGAAACTAGGCGCCTGGGCGCCTGTGTGGTCTGGCGCCTTGTCACTCCGACGTGGTAGAAGCGCACCACCATGAGTGTCATAGCGCTCTGCGGACAGAAGGGCGGCGTTGGCAAGTCCACCACCGCGATCGCGGTAGCGGCCGAGCTGCGCCGTCGCGGGCACCGTGTCCTGCTGGTCGATGGCGATCCGCAAGGTACGGCGTCGACCTGGGCGGCGAAGGCCGGCGAGGCAGGATTGCCGGTGCCGACGGTGATCGCGATGAACGCGCGCATGCACCTGCCCGGGCACCTGGACGCGATTTCGCGACACCACGACTTCGTGGTCATCGACTGCCCGGGTCGGCTCGATGCCGTGCAGAAATCCGCGCTCATGGTGGCCGACCTCGCCATCATTCCTTGCGGCCCGTCGGGGCCTGATGCGTGGGCGCTGCAGGAGTCGGTAGAGCTAGTGAACCAGGCGGCGGAGATGCGCCCCGAGCTGCGCGCGTGCGTGCTGGTGGCGAAGAAGATCGTAGGAACGAACCTGCACGGCGACGCGCGAAAGCAATTCGCGGCGTGGGGCCTGCCGGTGCTCCGCACCGAGCTGTGCACGCGCATCGCCTACCAGGAGGCAATCACCGGAGGTTACGGGGTTACCGAGTACGTCAGCGGCGACGATGCCGCTGGCTTGGAAGTCAGGTCGTTGGTCGATGAGCTGCTGAGGGAGATGCGTCATGGGAAAGAAGGTTCAGCTAACCGCCGCCGAGGATCGTCGCAAGCCACCGAAGCTCGACGCTAGGCGCGCCTTCGTCGCAGGCGTGAAGGTGGAGCGCAACCGGGAGAAGCTTCACGTGTACGTTCCCCACGACGTCGCCACGGCTTTTCGACTGTACTGCGCGCGCGAGCGGCTGGAGTTGTCGGAGGTGGCTGGCGAGGCCCTCGCGATGTACTTGCGCGCGAAGGGCGAGCTGGGCGCCTAGGCGCCTTGGTGGCTGGTCGCCTGGGGTTCCGCCTGTCACATGCGCGCCCATGTGACATCTGGCCGCGGTGCAGCGAAAAGAGGCAGTGCGGCCTGTGCATGTAGCTTGACGCGTTTTTGCCTTCGTCCGAGGGTTCTTCGGGCCAGCAGCAAAACGGGGGGGATGGGGGCTCGATCGACAATGCTCGCACTTTCGAATCGAACGCCCTACGCCGCGGAGCGCACGTTCGTGCGCGACATGACCGGCGCCGACCACTGGGTGGTCGCGGTCAAGGCCACGTTCGCCGTCGAGTCGAACGGCACGCTCAAGCTCGCCGACGAGCAGCTGCCGCCACTGCTCGCGCCTGAATACTTCGGCGAGCCCGGCCTGTCGAGCATCCGCTATGAGACCGACCTGACGCTTATGAAGCCGGGCACTGACGTGCTCGTCAACGCGACGGCCTACGCGCCGCGCGGGCAGGCTGTCGATCAGCTGCCGGTCCGGCTGCGCGCTCACCGGATCGACAAGACCCTGCAGGTCTACGGGCCGCGCGTCATGTACTCGGGGCCTCTGGGCATCACGACGACTGGCGCACGGCCGTTCACCAGGATGCCGATTCGCTACGAAGACGCCTACGGCGGCACCGATACGACGTCGCCGGAGAAGTCGCAGCACCGGGCGGACATGCGTAACCCCGTTGGTCGCGGCTTCGCCACGCGTGCGGCCCACCTGGAGCAGAAGCCCGCGCCCAGCGTCGTCTACATCAACACCGACCCGAGCAAGCCTGGCCCGGCCGGCTTCGGGGTCATTGCGAGCTACTGGACGCCGAGGCGCGAGCTGGGCGGCACCTACGACGAGAAGTGGGCGAAGGACCAACGGCCATTGCTGCCACTCGATTGGAGCGAGCAGTCGTTGATGTGCGCACCGTCCGATCAGCGCTCCGAGTACCTGCGCGGTGATGAGCCGGTCGAGTTGGTGCACCTGACGCCGGAAGGTGTGTTCCGGTTCAACGCACCCAAGGTCTTCCTCGCGTTCCGCACCTTCTTCGGGTCGAAGGTGGAAGAGCACAGAAGCAAGCTGGTCTCGCTGATCATCGAGCCCGACGACCGGCACGTCATGGCGGTCTGGCAGACCACCCTGCGCGTGTCGCTTCGCCAGATGGACTACCTCGACAAGACCGTGATCGAGGAGAAGAGGTACCTCTCGTGACGCGCGGCGTGGCCATCACGGCGGTCACCGCTCGCACGCCTGTTGGCCTGCGAGCTGATAGCTCCGCAGCCGCCGTGCGCGCTGGCATTTCACGCCAGCGGTTCCATCCGCACTTCGTAGATCCAACCGGCGAGCGCATCAGAGGGGCGACCGACGGGCTACTCGACTCCAACATCCAGGGTACGCCCCGGCTCGCCGCACTTGCGGGCGACGCGTTGGCGCAGATGTGCCGGCTGCTGCCGAGGACCGGCACGGCGGTGCGCATTCCGGTGCTGCTCTCGGTACCCGAGCATCGGCCCGGCTTCATGGCCGCCGATGAAGCGAAGCTTCTCGCCGAGCTGCAGCGCGCGGCTCCACCGATGCTTGCGCTCCAGGTCGCGCACCGCGGCCATGCTGGCGCCCTGCACGCGCTTGGGCTCGCCGCACAATGGATCAGCGCGGGTCAGGCCGAGCTGGTCCTTGTCGGCGGCGTCGAGAGCTACTTCCACGCCGACACGATCGATTGGCTGATTGAGAACGACCAGCTTGCGATGGAAAACGGCCGGTCGCCCTTCGTGCCGGGCGAGGGCGCGTGCTTCCTAGCTCTCGCGAGCGCGCAGATCGGTTTGCCGGCGCTGGCCTGGCTTCGCGGCGCGCACAGCACGCAGGAGACGTCCTTGATCAAGACGGATGCCATCAACCAGGCGAAGGCGCTGACCGCCGCGGTCAACCATGCCGCCGCGGGTCTTCGACTTCCCGACGAGGCGGTCGACGACGTCTGGTGCGACCTCAACGGCGAGCGTTACCGCACCGACGAATGGTCGTATGTTCTGCAGCGCTCGCCCCACGTATTCAAGCAGGAGCACGGTAAGGCCGTGAGCTACCAGATGGCCGCCGACGCCTGGGGCGAC
>Ga0209082_1000268_pt1 | contig 21630 bp, 21 predicted proteins | sample ColdCreekSource_FD_184127 | JGI IMG/M metagenome (GOLD analysis project Ga0209082, IMG submission 184127) | Groundwater microbial communities from Cold Creek, Nevada to study Microbial Dark Matter (Phase II) - Cold Creek Source (SPAdes) (version 3) | ecosystem: Environmental > Aquatic > Deep... | reverse complement strand
CATCCCGCATTTGCTGATATTCTTTGTCGGTCAGTGTTTGTGCCGGGGCGACCGTAATGGAGTCCCCGGTATGGATACCCATTGGATTGAAATTCTCAATGGAGCAAACAATCACGACATTGTCTTTCCTATCACGCATCACCTCCAGTTCATACTCTTTCCACCCCAAAACCGATTCTTCCACCAGCACCTTGTGAATAGGGCTTGCTGCCAACCCGGCCAAGATGCCGGTTCTCAATTGATCGAGGTTGTAAGCCACCCCGCCACCGGCCCCACCGAGTGTATAAGATGCCCGAATGATGATCGGGAATCCAATCACTTCAGAGACCACAATCGCCTCTTCAAGCGAGCTGACAGAAACGCTCTTGGGGCATTCCATCCCGGCCTGTCGAACCACTTCTTTGAACAGCTCTCGGTCTTCTGCGCGTTGAATCGCTTCATACTGTGCCCCAATCAAGATCACGTTGTACCGGGCGAGAATCCCCTCTTCGACCAAGCGGATCGCCATATTCAGCGCCGTCTGTCCCCCCATGGTGGGAAGCAGTGCCTCCGGCCTTTCTTTGGCAATAATTTTTTCAAGGACTTGAACGGTGATCGGTTCGATATAGGTTGCATCGGCCACATCTGGATCGGTCATGATGGTCGCCGGATTGTTGTTAACGAGAACGACTTGATACCCTTCCTCACGCAAGGCCCGGCACGCCTGTGTCCCGGAATAATCGAATTCCGCGCCCTGACCGATGACGATGGGCCCGGAGCCGATGAGCAAAATCTTTTTAATATCGGTTCGTTTTGGCAAGGGTAAGAAACGGGTGAAAAGATACTGGCATCGGTTCAAAGAAAGAAAATCTTCCCGCGAAGACATTACTGAATCGAGTGGAAAAATTCAAGTCTCCTGTTTAATGGAGCAAAAACACAAGGGCATGAGGTGAGCATCCTCCTCGTTGAAGTTGTAGGAAAACCCTGAAAACCCCTGAAAAACTCCCCAAAAGTCCTATCAGTTTATTTTCTTGGCTCTTCGCGTTTCCGAGTAGGTGAATTGGAGGGGGTTTGAGTGCCAAGAGCCGCAATGTGAGCGGATAAAAGGGGTATTAAATAGGTTCAAAAACGTGTATGAATAAGGGATGCAAAAAAAGAGAGCCTTACAGGATGAATATCGGTTCCCCGGATTTTATCCCAAGGCGAATATTCAGGGGATGTTTGGAGACCCGAAGGCGCGGGTCATTACACTAGTTCGACGCCCCAAAAAATGGTCTGTGGTTTCTGCGGGAAAATGCACCGGAGTTTTTACGATCGAAAGATACGGCGTGTGCGGGATTTATCCTGTGGAGACGTGCGCGTTTATCTGGATGTGGAAATCCGACGGGTTTTCTGCATGGAGTGCAGGAAGGTGAAGCAGGAGAGGCTCGACTGGCTGGCCGGCAATCCCTTTTACACGAAGCGGTTTGCCTTTTATGTAGGTCGGAAGTGCCGTGCGATGACGATCCAAGATGTTGCCAAGGATGTGCATCTGAACTGGCATACGGTGAAGGAGTTGGAGAAGCAGTACATGAGCGAGCAATTGCGAAAGAGTGGAACGGCGGCTCCCACCGTCATCGGGATTGATGAAGTGTCGATAAGGAAAGGGCATACCTATCGGATTGTGGTGAGCGATTTGATTCGAAGGCGGCCGATTTGGTTTGGGGGAGTCGATCGGTCTGCAGAGAGTATGGGTTTATTTTACGAAGGGCTTGGGCCTAAGAAGGCCAAGAAGATTCGCTTGGTGGTGATGGATATGTGGAAGGCGTTTGAGAAGTCGGCGAAGGGGAATATCCCTCAATCTGCGATTTTCTACGACAAGTTTCATGTGATACGGCATTTGGGAGAAGCGTTGGACAAGATTCGGAAGCAGGAATACGCCCGACTGTCAGGCAAGGATCGTTCTTTCATCAAAGGGCAAAAACACACGCTACTTTCCCGAAAGGAGAATTTGGATTTGTCGGGTCGGCAATCGCTTCAGAAGTTGTTGAGTGCCAACAAGAGACTTCTAGTCGCTTACCTCAACTCTCAAGAGTTCATAGACGTGTTGCAGCAAATCACAGGAATCGGTGAGTTGCATTGCGATTCTCAGCTCCGGGGAGGAGGCATTCATGCAATTGGAAGGGGAGGGGCGCGCTCTAGTTCCAAGTGCAACATTCTTTATGGGAGAATGTTGCATGAAAAAACCATACAAACACCTCACGTTGGATGACCGTACGTTGATACAGACGCAGCTTCAGCAAGGGTTCAAACCGGCACAGATTACTGACAGTTTGAATCGTCCTCGCTCCTGCATCTCACGCGAGCTGGCTCGTAACGGTTGGAAGGCACCTCCGATCACCCGATCCGTTGGGCGTCCGCCTATGGCCGGCGGCGACTCTTCCAGCAGTGCGAGCCATTGATCACCACACTCTGCGACATATCGCAGTGACTGACCCACCATGCCAACGAAACCCAGATAGTGATGCTGGCGCATCAGTGCTACTCATCGTTCACGCTCGCATGGAAGAATCAGTCGGACGATTACTTGTTTGAGACAAGAGGAATTTGGGGGATGCGTATGAAGGGTCGAACTTTCCATACGCACAGAATAGCCTATTCTACTTTAAAAGTCCAGCAAAGAATTAAAACACTTGAATCACAATAACTTATTCACCACTTTGCCGTAGCCCTGAGGACACCTCTTAGTCTTATTTACCGTAACGGGATTTGACTGAAGAGAGAGGTGGCGGAGATCGCAAGATCAACAAACGGCCTGGGCCAAATGCCCAAGATAAAAACACCGGCCACGCTGATCCCGACCACCCATCGCATCGGCCACGAAATGGAGAGGGGGGTGGTCTCTCGCGGCTCGGAAACATAGAGTTTTTTTACCACGACCAGATAGTAATAAAGAGAGATCACCACATTGATGAGTCCCACGATGACCAAAAAAAACATCTCCTGATACATGGCCGCGGCAAAGATATAGAGCTTCGCGACAAACCCACCCAGTGGAGGAACCCCCGCCAACGATAAAAGAAAAACCAGCATCGAAAAGGCCAGGAACGGAGATCGCCTGTTCAACCCTGCCAAATCCTCCATCTCTTCCCCGACTGTTCCGACTGTTGCGTTGGAGGCAACAATCACAACCGCAAAGGCACCGATGTTTGCAAATACATAGGCAAGGAGATAAAACAGACTTGCCTCCCCACCCATTTTTGTTCCGGGCACCAAGCCGATGAGAAGGTTTCCCACCTGGGCAATCCCGGAATAAGCCAAGAGTCGTTTCATATTCTTCTGCGCAATCGCCACAATGTTGCCATACGTCATCGAGAGAACAGAGAGTCCCGTCACAAACCATATCCATTCCGACCGCATCGCACCAAACGTTACAAACACCAGCCTGAGAACAACCGCAAATGCAGCCCCCTTTGGAACAATGGACAAAAACGATGTGACCGGGGTTGGCGCCCCTTCGTAGACATCAGGCACCCATGTGTGAAACGGAACGGCACCCAATTTATACGCCAGCCCGATAAAAACAAACATCAGCCCCACCACACCACCGGCACCGAGCCTCCTTTGCGAAAGCTCAGAAAAGAGGATCGTACCGGTGGCGCCGTAGATGAGGCTGATCCCAAACACAATAATAGACGAGGCCAGCACACCCAGAATGAAAAACTTAATCCCCGCTTCATTCGATTTCATATCTTCCCGTAGATAGGTGACCAAAATATAAAAACCAAAGGTGGAAAACTCCAGTGTGATATAGAGCGAGAGGAGGTCATGGGCCGACACCATGAACATCATCCCCAGTACCGAAAAGAGGAGAAGATAGTAATACTCCCCCTTAAAAAAACGAACACGGTCCAGATAGTTAATGGACGAGAGGAGAATCAGAATAGTGGAAAAGAGGAGGAAGATTTTGAAAAAAATTGCAAACTGATCCAACACAAACATATTGCCAAAGAGAACCCCTGTTACCCCAGAGGCAAAGAAATAGATCAGTTGCAGGCCGATCATCCCCATCCCGATGGCTGAAGCGTAAGCCAAATGGGTCTTGCTGACTTTTGGAAAGATGAAATCAATCGCCAGAATCACCGAGCTAAGGAGGGTCATCCATAGTTCCGGTGCCATCAGCATCAGATTGAGTGAAGAGAAATTAAGGGCGGTTGTCATCAAATCTTTTCTACCGAGATTTAGTGAACTGCATCTCCCCCGCCTGAATCCGGACAATCAGAGGCGTCACTCCGGAGCGGATCGTATCAATCAATTTCGTGGGAAAAATACCGTAGTACAATATGACCGCCAGCATCAAAACAAGTGGCACCCGATCAACCCACCGATTGGCATCTCGAACCTCCGCATAACGTGGGTTCATCTCTCCAAAAAAGACCCCGCGCATCATCAAAAAGAGATAACAGAGGGTAACACAAATCCCAACGACCGCCACAAGGGTCGTTTTCGGATAAACCGACCAACTGCCCACGATGATCATCCACTCCCCCACGAAATTAACCGTCAACGGAAGCCCAAACGAAGCGGCGACCGCGAGGATGAAACAACCGGTCACAAAAGGCATTTTGTCTGAAAGCCCACCCAATGACGGAATGTCCCGTGTTTTCGTTTGGACATAGACCCAATCGGCCATCGCAAAAAGAAGTCCCGTGGCAAGCGCATGGGCAAACATATACAAAACAGCGCCGGTGAGGCTGATCAAATTGAGCGAAGCCATCCCAAGAAAAACATAGCCCATGTGACTTGACGAGGAATAACCGATGACATATTTCGTATCTTTCTGAAAAAGAGCGACCAATCCCCCATAGACGATGCTGCCCAGACACAAATAAGCGGCGAGCGGCATCCATTGTCGTGTCGCATCTGGAAAGAGCAGATAAAGAATCCTGATAATTGAGAAATGACCCAACTTCATCAGCACACCGGCATGGAGCATGCTGGTCGCCCCCGGCGCCGAGGCATGTCCCACCGGAGACCAGGAATGAAGGGGCCAAAGCGGCGCAATGCTCGCAAAGCCAAAAAAGACAAGGAGCCAAATAAAACTGACCCAAAGCCTTCCATAATGCCACTCTGGGATTTTTGAAAGGGAAATGAGATCGAACGAGTGGAGATCGGAACGAACATAGATCAACAAAATACCAAGCAGTGCCACCACCGCCCCAGCCGAAAGATAAAGGACCAGCTTCATGGCAGCGTATTCTTTACTGTTCGCGGTAAAGTTAAAAAGAAAAGCGGGGGAATTTTTTATCTCTCCTTCTAATTCGAGATAGCCCTTGGTGTGGCTTCCCCAAACCCCGATGAGCAAGTACATCGGGATCACCGACATCTCGTAGAAGAAATAAATAAAAAAAAGGTCAAGCGAAATGAAAACCCCGATTGTCGCCGCCGCCAGGATCAGAAGGAAGATATAAAATTCTTTGGTCCGATCCTGAATATGCCACGAGACAAAGATGCCGGTAAAAATCAGGATGGCCGAGGCGAGCACCAGCGGAACGGCGATGCCATCTACCCCCAGATAAAAGGAGATGCCCAATTGGGGAAGCCAGTCGTAGCGTTCAATAAACTGGAAGCCCCCTTTTTGATGATCAAAAACAAAAAGAAGGTACAGCGAAGCGAGCAGGGAAGAGCCGGAGGATGCAACGGCAACCCCCCTGACCCAGAGCGGCCTTGAGTTTGGGACAAAGACAAGGAGTCCTGCACCGACAAAGAGCGAAAAGAGGATCAACGATAAAAGATGCTGACTCAACAATCATTCCTTATAAATGGGGGCTTGTTCGCTTTGGCTCCCAATGCCCCCATGCCCCGCGCTCAGACAGGCAAAGCCTGATCTGAACGCTATACAGATTAGGGTCGCTGACGCTTGCGGGTTATTTCGCCCGAACAATCCGGATTGTTTTCATGACCACGTCCACCTTGGGTTTGTCCCCTGGCCCTTTTTCAACGCGAGCAATTTTGCTCACCAGATCTTGCCCCACGGTAACCTGACCAAAAATGGTATGCCTGTTCGTCAGCCACGGCGTCGGTTTTTCCGTAATAAAGAACTGACTCCCATTGGTGCCTGGACCCGAATTGGCCATTGCAAGGAGATAGGGCTTGTCAAACGTCAGGCTCGGCGCAAATTCATCGTCAAACTGATATCCAGGACCGCCCATTCCATTTCTCATCGGATCGCCCCCCTGAATCATAAAATCAGGAATCACCCGATGGAAGATCAAGCCGTCATAGAGCGGTTTCTTGGCCTTTTTCCCTGTCGCAGGATCGGTCCATTCTTTTGTCCCCTCGGCAAGCCCCACAAAATTGGCCACCGTCTTGGGCGCTTCTTTCTCAAACAGCTCTACCGTTATGTTTCCCATACTGGTTTCAATCACAGCGCTCAGTCCCGGTTTTTTCTCTTTGGCATCTTTGGCAAACGCAACCGGTGTGACCATTAAACCAACCAGCATAAAAATAGAGAGAGATTCAAACATTGTTTCCTCCTTTATTGTATTGTGAGTTTTTCCAAATCTTTCGGCTCTATTTCGGTGAGGTCATCAACCACCCGGTCGGCCAGTCCGCGTAGTTGCTGCTTTGAATAAGAGTGCGTTACGGCAAGACATTTCATGCCGGCCGCACGGGCAGAAGCCACACCATGTAGAGAATCTTCAATAACCACACAGTCCGACGGGGCCATGGGGGGAAACGACGGACGAAGTTGATTGAGTCTGGAGAGCGCCAAGAGAAACGCCTCTGGGTCGGGCTTCCCCCGTTTGACATCCTGTGCGCTGACGATGACCGGAAAGGCGGATAAAATCCCTCCTAATGCGAGGGCTTCTTTAATTTCGGCCCGGAATGCCCCGGAAGCAACTGCAAGTTGATAATGTCCTATCGCTTTTCTTACAAAATCAACGACCCCCGGATAGATCACCAGTGACTCCCCTGAAATTGTCGCGTACAATCCCTTCTTCCGCAGGATCAATTTTTTCAGAACGGTATTGTTGACAGGTCGCTGATAGGTGCGAAGGATCGTTTCAAAACATCCCTTATCGTCCATAGCAAGGTAGGTCTTGTCATACTCTTCACGTGTCAGCGGAATCCCCTCCTCTAGCAGCGTGGCCTGAAACGCCTTCAGATGAGTAGGCTCGCTGTCCACAATCACGCCATCGCAATCGAAAATAATCGCCTTCATTGTAACCTTAACTTCAATCGCTCTTCAATTCCCGAGAGGATACTATTTTAACGAAGGAATCAACAAGTCCGATACCTGATCCGACTTTCGGATCGGAAAAATGATAGGATGATGGGCGCCCCCACTGAGAGGTTTTTCTGAGAGGTTCTGCTGCGGTGAAAAATGAGAGAGGCTTTGCCCTGATCATCTCGTTACTGGTTGTTTTCTTACTGACGGTCATTATCCTGGAGATGGACTTTCAGACACGTGTGGACTTTCGTGCCACTCTGAATTTTCAAGAGGATCTGAAGGCATCCTATGTTGCAAAATCGGCTCTTGCAATTGCCGATGCCGTGCTTCAAGAAGACTGGAAAGAGACAAACGTCAGACCCTACGACGGACTGGACGAACCCTGGTCAGTCCCCATGAACAACATCCCGATCGGAGATGGATTCGGATCTGTTTCCATGACAGATGAGGGGATGAAACTGAACTTGAATGCCCTCACCGTATCTGTCGCGGCGGGCACGGCAACGGTATCTGGATCAAGCACAAATACCAATCAGACACAATTTATGCTGGATAAGTTATTTGAGAAACTCAACATAGATCGTGCTTTGGTGAAAACCCTCGTTGATTGGATGGATCCAGATTCTATCCTGGTCGGTGCCGGAGGGGCAGAGGCATGTGATGACCTACCCTACAAATGTAAAAACAAGTCTTTCGATACCGTGGCCGAGCTTCGTAGTGTGAAGGGTGTGACCGCCGAAGTCTATCAGGCCATTTTCCCATATGTGACCGTTTCGGATATGTCGAAAATCAACCTCAATACGGCCGATCCATTGATACTTCATACGCTGGAAGGTTATCAAAACAGGGTGACTGCAAGCATGATAAATGCTCTCATTGAGAATCGACCGGTGAAGGACATGCGATTCTTCGGCTCCATACTTGACGAATACGGTACGATTATAAGTAACACCTTTTCTGTTGTGGCAACGGGACATGTCGGCAATACAAAAAAGACGATTCATGCAACGATAAAACGTAAAATAAACAATGCCACAAAACGAGAATTGCTTTATTTTCATATAGAATGAGTTCACTGACAAAAAAAGGTATTTTCCATGTCTGACAATAAAAGGAGAATCCTTATTACTGGGGCTACATCTGGACTGGGAAAAGAGATGGCAATCCAATTAGGACAACAGGGGTTCCGTATCGCTATCACGGGCCGAAGGGAGTCTTTTCTTTCGGAGACCGCTTCTCAAATAGAAAAAATGGGTGGCGAGGTGTTACCTCTCATGGGGAGTGTCACGGACATCACCGTCGTACAACGGCACTATGCGGAAATCAAAACGAAATGGGGGGGATTGGACTGGGCCATTCTCAATGCCGGCATCGCCGAAACGATGGACACGAAACACCTTTCGCCCGGATATTACAAACGGATATTTGAGACCAATGTCCTCGGCGTAACAAACTGGATGGAGGCGGTGTTGGGCGATATGCTGACGGCGAGATCGGGTGTCATCGTCGGCATTGCAAGCTTAGCTGCCTTTCGGGGGTTTCCACAGTCTGGCGCTTATTGCGCCAGCAAAACGGCATTGATCACATTGCTTGAGTCGAGTCGAGTGGATCTTTACGGAACCGGTGTGGATGTGGTGATCGTCTGCCCTGGCTTCGTCAAGAGCGAGATGACCGACCGCCACGACCCCAAAACGATGTTGTTCCTGATGGAAACAAAAGCGGGGGCAGCTTGTATCCTACACGGGATTGAACGTCGTTGCCGTAGGGTCTATTTCCCATGGCAATTATCTCTCCTCACACGGTATCTCGTCCGCTTTCTTCCAGATTGCCTCTATGATAGATTGGCTGCTCGGATACTTAAAAAGAGGCAAGGGGTTCGGCCAAAATAAACTTTATTTTGTAACGACTCAGGGAGGCACCTTTATTTTTATGAATGGTTCATTTATGATCAAAAAATGTCAACACCTTCCAGCCCCCATATACTCCCAATCGACCTGGGCGGAATCTATCCGGATTTAGTCGGTGTGCCGCTCGAAATCAATGGGAAGAGATCTCTTTCTGCGCGGCCAGACCGATACAAACAGCACGGTTTCCATTTTAATGCGGACAACTGCATTGGCTGTCATGCCTGCGAGGCTGCCTGTGCGGAAAAAAATAATCTCCCGTCCCATCTTGCCTTTCGCAAGGTCGGTTTTCTCGAAGGTGGATCATACCCAGAAATGGTGCGGATCAACATTTCAATGGCCTGCAACCATTGCGAAGATCCGGTCTGCTTGAAAGGGTGTCCCACGTTGGCCTACACGAAGTTTGTGGAATATGGTGCGGTCTTGCAAGACCCCGATATTTGTTTTGGGTGTGGCTACTGCACCTGGGTCTGCCCCTACAATGCCCCAGTGCTTGATCCGGTCCGGGGAGAGGTTCAGAAGTGTAATATGTGCGTGGATCGTCTGGAGGATGGACTCAAGCCGTCCTGTGTGGCCGCCTGCTTGAGCAACGCCCTCAATTTTGGCGTGATAGGTGAGGTGCCGGTGGGACAAAGTCAGGCGAAGCAGATGATCATAGGATTTCCAGACCCAGCTATCACACGGCCAAACATTCGGTTTCAGCAGACACAATCGCTTCCCGCGCAGTTTATGCGTGCGGGGAAGGACCCCTTCCTCTACGAGAGAGACTCTCCGGAGGACGATCATTTTCACGTTCGGCCGATCAGCGAACCGACGAAGGGGTGGGGACTCAACCAACTGCACTCCCGTGAGGATTCTCTGGTCCAGTTTACCCTCTTATACCAAATGGTGATGGCCTCTTTTCTGCTTCTCTTCCTGTTTCCAAAGCGCTCGGATGTAATGGGCAAGATCATAACCGGGCATTCCGAAACGGTGAATGGGATGCTTTGTGTCCTGCTCGGACTTCAATTTTTAGGAATGTTTGTTTCCACGATGCACCTGGGTAAACCGCAGTTTTTTTATCGTGCCATCAACAACCTGCGTCATTCCTGGATCAGCCGCGAGATTTTAACCACAGGAACCTTCTTTGGCCTTCTGGCTGGGTATACTGGCGTTACGATGTTTCCTCCTTTGACTGCATGGCTCCCCGTGGAAATGGCCTCTATGCTTTCAGAGGCGATTGGGTGGGGAGCCACAGTCATGGGGCCGCTGGGCCTCTATTGCATGTATCGCTGTTACCGGATTGCCGCACGTCCCTTCTGGAATCATTGGCATACGGCAGGCGCTTTCTGCGCCAGCGCCCTGATTCTGGGAAGCCTGGTGGTGGGACTGATTTTGGGGGGCGCACTCTGGCTTGAAGGGTCACAAGAAATTCTTCCCCTCCTCGGTCTTCTGGCAATTCCTCTTGTGTTGGGCTTGATTCTACAAGCGGCCTCTTTATTCTTTCACATACGGCACATCAAAGAGCGTGGCGAGGAAGCCTCCGTCTCTTATGTCCTGATGACAACGCGATATGGGAAAACTACCCTTGCAAGGCTTGTCGGGGTGGGAACTCTTACACTGCTCAGCGTCATTTTTACCATCGGCGCGATTCCCAGTGGGGGATGGGGGCTTGTTTTATGGGGAACGATGTGGGCAGCGGCCATCGCCTCTGAAATCGTCGGACGTGCCTTATTTTATGTCTTGGTGATTCCGACCACAATCCCAGGCGCATTCTTCTGGGGAAACAAAGCATTTGAAGCGCATGCCAGAAAAACCGGCCTTGCCGATTTACCCCAAGTGGGAGTGATTCCCATGGGGCACTAAATCTGCCGCTTTCCTCTGCGTGATTAAGGAGCCGCGTTCAAAATCGTTTGCACAAATATCATGGCCCGCTTGTTGATCGTCCTCTGTCAGGCGTTGCCGATTCGTTACGCAGTGCGATTGGGCGCTTTCATCGGGACACTCTTCTATTTTCTAGATAGACGGCATCGTTCTATCGCCATGAACAACTTGGTCTGGGCGCTCGGCAGCAACAGAAAGGAAACGAAACGGATTGCACGGGCTTCGTATCAAAACCTCGGAAAAACCGTGACCGAATTTGTTTGCGCTTCAAAGATACCCTGCAGAGCCATTCAACAATCTGTCACGATCGAAGGATGGGGGCATCTTCACGCCGCCCAGCAACAGAAACGGGGCGTGATTGTGTTGACCGCGCACTTTGGAAACTGGGAGTGGCTCGCCCAGCGGATTGCCTTGCAAGGCAGCCCGTTTTATGTGGTTGCTCGCCCATTAGACAATCCCTACCTCAATCAGAGGGTCAATGAATGGAGAGGCCAACATGGCAATCAGGTGTTGAATAAACGGGTTGCAGCAAGTCAGATACTTCGTTTATTAAGAGAAGGGAAGACCATCGGCTTTTTGTTGGATCAGAATACGGCGGAGCAGGATGCCGTATTTGTGGATTACTTTGGTCACCCTGCCGCCACAAATAAAGGTTTGGCGGTCATTGCGCTTCGAACGCAGGCGTTGGTATTGCCTACATTCATCCTTCGGGAAAAGGGCCAGGAGGGTCGGCACAGAATCGTTATAGAGGAGCCGCTTGCGCTGATTCGGAGCGGAAAATTACAGGCGGATGTTGTTGCGAACACGGCCCTTTTTACCCAAAAAATTGAGTCGTATGTTCGTCAATATCCCGACCATTGGCTTTGGGTACACAGAAGATGGAAGACGCAAAAGAGCAACAGCGGAGCCTTCGGATGACAGAGGCCCTTCCTCAAAAGATTTTGATTTTGATGCCCAATTGGATCGGGGACGCAGTCATGGCAACTCCATTACTGGGACAGATCTGCGCCCGTTATCCGACGAGCGAGATTGCCATTCTGGCCAAGCCTTGGATCGCAGAACTGCTTACACACCATCCTGCAATTCACCGAATTATTGTATACGAAGCGCGGGGACGCCATACGGGTATCTCTGGAATATCTGAGATCTCCAGTTTCTTGCGTCTGATCAAAATCATCCGGTCTCAATTATTTGATCTTGCCATCCTTCTGCCGAATTCATTTAAGAGTGCCTTGATTGCCGCAGTCGCTGGCATCCCGAAACGTGTGGGGTATCGTGCCGACGGAAGAAGTCTTTTTCTCACACAATCGCTCTCACGCAAGGATGCTCCCCTGCACCAAAGAGAAGCCTATTTATCTCTTATGGACAGGATGGGTGGGAGGTTGCCCGGCCTTTCCCCTATCCCCTTTCTGCAAGTGACTGATGCAGAACGAGAAAGTGCGAAAGATTTGTTAAAATTATATCGGCTGAATCTCTCAGACTGTTTAGTCGGTCTTTGTCCAGGCGGATCGTATGGAAGCGCGAAGCAATGGAGCCCCCATTCGTACGCCAAGGTGGCAGACCAGTTGATTGCCCGATTTGGGGCACAGATCATCATTTTGGGCCATCAAAAAGAGCGTAAAATCGCAGGGCATATCTGCGCGGCGATGACAAACCATCCAATTATGTTGACGGGACAAACCTCCGTTCGAATGATGATGGCCATCCTTTCTCATTGCCATCTTGTGATAACAAATGACTCCGGCCCTATGCACATTGCCGCAGCATTGGGAAGGCCGATGGTCTCTCTTTTTGGCCCCACCCCTCCTACCGCAAGTGCTCCACTCGGTTCCCCAAATCGTCTACTCTGGCACAAGGCTGCTTGCGCACCTTGTGCCTATCGTGACTGTCCAATTGACCATCGTTGTATGACGGCGATGACACCGGAGGCTGTTTTTAACGCCGCCGTTCAACAACTGGCCGGCCCTTCCAAGCAGACTGCGGTCTTTTTAGACCGGGATGGAACGATTACGGAGGATACGGGATACCCCGATTCAATTCAAAAATTACGCCTGTTCTCCACTGCAGCGGAAGCGATTTCAAAATTGAACCACGCGGGGATTCTGGTGATCGTTGTTACCAACCAATCGGGTGTCGCTCGCGGTCTCTTCGACGAAGCGTTTGTTCATCAGGCACATCGCCACTTACAGAATTTGTTGTTACAAGGAGGGGCGCGACTGGATGGCATTTATTATTGCCCGCATGATCCCGATGCCGGTTGCATCTGTCGAAAGCCGGCGATGGGGATGATTGAGAAGGCGCTTTTGGATCATCCCATTGACTTTTCCCGTTCCTACGTCGTCGGGGATAAAATGTGTGATGTTGAATTGGTAGAGGGGGGAAAGGGAGGACAAGGGATTCTGGTGAAAACCGGACAGGGAAGGCGCTCTTTTGAGACATTGGCACATGCCAAAAAGCGACCGGCGTTTGTTGCGGAAGATTTGCTTTCGGCCGTCCATTGGATTCTGCGAGATATAGAAGAGCAAAAGGAGAAGGGCATCTTTAGGGACGCCCAGAAATAAAATTGCCCATAATTCGAAATCTCCTCATCGTCAAACCCAGTTCGCTGGGGGATATCGTCCTCGCGCTCCCTGTCTTGGCTGCGCTTCGGCGCGCCCTGCCTGCTGCGACGATCGGCTGGGTTGTTAAGAAAGAGTGGCGGTCTCTTTTAGACGGCCACCCTGCGCTGAATCATGTTTACTCGGCGCCCTTTACGCTGGCCGGATTTACTGCGCTCCTTCAGGAGATACGCCTTATCCGGTGGGACGTCGCGATGGACCTTCAGGGGTTATTTCGGAGTGGATTTCTGACTTTTTTCTCCAAAGCCCCGATTCGAATCGGATTTGCAACATCTCCCTACGCAAGGGAAGGGGCGTCCCTTTTTTATACGACAAAGGTTTCTGTTCCACATAAAATCCATCGGGTGGAACGTTACTTGTTATCTGCTTCGGCATTGGGGATCGCCACCGGTGCCACAGAGTTTGTCTTCCCCGTGTTACACCCGCAGGAACGGGTGAATGCATGGATTGCAAACACCGCCCTGCCCCGTGTAGCGCTTCATCCTTTTACACGGGGCGGGGAACGGGCGTGGCCCCTTGAGAGATGGAAACAATGTGGTAATATGTTGGTACGACAAGGGATTTCTGTTTTCTATGTGGGAGTGGGGGACAGGAACATGTTCCCTCCCGATGGGGGGGGGACACTCAACTTGGTGGGTCGGACAACCCTTCCAGAATTGGTTGCTCTTTTGGGAAAGATCAACCTCTTGGTCACGGCGGATTCAGGTCCCATGCACATTGCGGCAGCGCTTGGGACACCAACGGTTGCCCTGTTTGGCCCGACCGATCCGAAGGAGGCGGGTCCTTGCGGCGCAGGCCACTGTGTGATACACAGACAATCCCTCTCTGCCATCGGGGTAGAAGAGGTGGTGGAAAAGATTTTAATGCGGGAGGAACCCCCATGAAATTCAGCAAAAAACTACTAGCAATGCTCGCCTGTCCACAATGTAAAAAAGGGATTCAATTAAACGAGAAGTTGGATGGGTTGATCTGCAGTCACTGTGCCCTGCTCTATCCCATTCGGGAGAACATCCCGGTGATGTTGATTGACGAAGCGATTCGATTGGGGTAACGGATGCTTGATCTTAAAGATTTACGAAACAATCTCGACGAGGCAACAAAGAAACTCGCTTCACGGCAGTGTCATGTTTCATTTGCTCAATGGATTGTATTGGATCGAAAACAGAGAAACCTTAAAAACAGCATGGAGTCTCTGAAAGCAAAACAAAATAAGGCGTCGGAAGAGATCAAGAGACTGAAAAAAGAGGGGTTATCACTTGATGAGATACTAAAAGAGATGAAACAAGTTGATCAAGAAATTGATTGCTTGAACTCTGATCTTTCTAAAGTAGATAGGGAGGTAACCGATTTTTTACTCAACCTGCCCAATTTTCCGCACCCATCCACCCCGATTGGAGCCAATGAGGTGGATAACGTAGTAAAACGTTCTGTTGGAGAAGTGGTGTCATGCAGCTTTCAACGAAAGAGCCATTGGGAAATTGGGGAGCGGCTGAAGATTCTGGACTTTGAACGAGGGGCAAAAATAACCGGATCGCGCTTCACGCTTTACCGGGGTGCGGGGGCCCGTCTTGAGCGGGCATTGATCAATTTTATGCTTGATCTCCACACACAAACACATTCCTATAAAGAGATGCTTCCTCCGTTTATTGTTAATCGAGAGAGTATGGTGGGTACCGGACAGCTCCCAAAGTTTGAGGATGACCTTTTTAAGACTCAACCTGATTATTTTTTAATTCCGACTGCGGAGGTGCCCCTTACCAACATTCATCGGAACGAAATTTTGGCGGAGTCCGATCTCCCGATCCGTTACGTGGCCTACACCCCTTGTTTCCGACGTGAGGCAGGGACATACGGAAGAGATACGCGCGGACTGATTCGGCAACATCAGTTTAACAAGGTGGAGCTGGTGCAATTTGTCACCCCAACCGATTCGTATAAGCAATTGGAACATTTGTTGGGAGATGCGGAGGAAGTATTAAAGCGGCTTTCTCTACCTTATCGGGTGGTGTTGTTGTGCACAGGTGATTTAGGATTTGCCGCGGCAAAAACTTATGATATTGAGGTCTGGATGCCGTCGCAGGGAGTGTACAGAGAGGTCTCGTCGTGTAGTCATTTCGAGGCATTTCAGGCCAGACGTGCGAAAATTCGCTATCGAACAACCTTGAGTGGAGAGGTGCAGTTTGTTCATACGTTAAATGGTTCAGCCCTTGCGATTGGTCGAACCGTTGCGGCGATTCTGGAAAATTATCAGCAGGAGGATGGAACGGTGAAGATTCCAGATGTGCTGTGTGGGTACATGGGGGGGATGGAAAAAATTGGAGTGGAATCATAAAAGTTTGGTAACTGCTCAGGTCGCTTCTATTTTGGCCCAGGACAAGGCGTGAGGAGCGCAGAACCACAGCGCGTATATGGATATACGTGAGGATTCGAGCGCCACAGCAACGCAGTCATGGGCCAAAAGGGGAGTTGACCTGAGTAGTTACCAAGCTTGGAGGGGTGGCCGAGCGGTCTAAGGCGGCGGTCTTGAAAACCGTTACCCGAAAGGGTCGTGGGTTCGAATCCTACCCCCTCCGCCAAATTGCGCTTTTTGCGAAATCATAAGAAGTTGCCTCTGCGCGTTGCGCCTCAGCATGATATTTTCCCGCGAGAATTCAAGCATTTTTGAGGGGGAACGAAAGCGTCCGCTCGGCAATGCGGAAGTTCGAACCAATCTTTTTGAGAAAATCCCGAATCCTTTCGGAATTTTTTTTAAGCCAGTCCAACTCCATCTTCAGTCGCCCAATCTCACTATACAAACATTCCGGCTCTTGATGGCTCGCTACGGGCGTTGGCCCACGCCGACCCTCAAACAGCGTCTTGGCTTGCTCTTGTATCGCTCTCTTCCACTGGCCAATCTGCATCGGATGTACCTCATAATCTTGGGCGATCTCATTGATCGTCTTGATCCCACGCACCACCTCCAACCCCACTCTCGCCTTAAAATCAGCACTCAATACTTTCCACTTCTTCGTTTCGCTCATCCCTCCCCCTTTCTCATGACAGTTTATAACTTAAACTACTGTCTGAAATAGGGGGTCCACTATACTTTAGGCCAGCCCCTTAGGATCTTCCCCGCAACCGATTAAAAAAAGAATGGATGAGTAGGGTCGCTTCGCCCGCCAACACTCCCCCGACGATCTCGATTGCATGGTTAAAGCAGCTGCTCCGAATCTGCTCCAACATCGTGTCATGAGGGGAAGTCATTGGATGGGTTGCACCATAGACCAGTCGGTTAATCCGTGCCTCTATGATCGCCCCCATACACATCATACAGGGCGCGAGCGTGACATAAAGCGTCCCCCCCAGCCGCCATCGCTTCAGCGATTGAGCCGCTTTACGGATCACGCAAATCTCGGCATGGGCGGTCGGATCGGTCTGGCATTCCTTACGATTTCCAGAAGCAAAAATATTCTCCTCCGCACAAACCAAAACCGCCCCCACTGGTATTTCACCCGACAGGGCGGCGATCTCGGCCAACTGAAGAGCCTGTCTCATCCGGTGTTGATCCAGTTGTTGATCCAAATGACCCTGCAAAGAAAGCATGAGGAAATCGTAAGAAGTCGTAAACGAATTGTCAAACGATTGTATTCCAGAAATTGACAGGATTGTCCCAGACGGTTATTCTGGGCATCGAAAAAGGAGATGCAGTGATCAAGGCAAGAGAGATTTTTGTGCCGGCGGTACTGTCCAATCTAACGACGCTCGACACAGGTGAAATTCGGGTGGTTGAACTGACACTTCCTGCCGACCATGAATGGGAAGGCATCTCTTACCCCATTCAAGATCGGATGCGTCCTGGCACGGCGGCTCTCATCAAACCGTTTGGATCTCGAACCAAAAAAGAACGCAGGCGAATGTATACCCGCTCGAACTGTTCCCTTGGTTCTGAAAGAGTTTTTGAAACCATAGTCAACCACACACACAAAGATCAAGCGGATACCTCCATCTGGTGGCAAACAGAAGAAGTAGAAAAATTGCACCGAGAAAAGGGGGCGCTCGCCTTCCGTGTCGAATTCCAGCAAGATCAGTCAGAACTGGTGTTATTTGAAAATGCCTCCAAGGGCACACCCTCTAATCTTCGACTGGAAACTGATGACGAATGGCCATCCATGCGACTGGTTGCACTTTGTTTTTCCAGCGGTATCTGTCCCTTTCTTTCGTATCTCCGTTACATGCAAGCGCTTGATTTTGGTCGTACGCTAGATCAAGCAGGCTGTCATATGACACTCATTGCCAGCGCTCGAAATAGTAGACAGCTGATGGCCCACGAAGCACTCCTTGATCTGGAACGAGCGTATCCGCTCAATTTTAGATACCACCCTGTCTTAACGCGTGAGTGGCCCAAAGACTGGGAATACACGCGAGGGCGGATATTCCGTGCGATGGAGGTACAAGGAGGCGAGACCGTTGTGGATATCTGCCCGCTCCTTGATGTTTGTCCAGATATTGAAAATACCCACGTTCGAATGTGTGGAGGGAAGACAGCCCGTTTCCACATGGAACAAGGACTGGCGCAAAATAACAAGATTCCCTTGAGTTTAAGGACAGAAGTCTGGTGAAGGACATGGCAGCATTCATCCCGTCTGACCTGATTGATTTCTTCGATCGGCCGACCAATCCTCTCTATCTCGAACGGGATGCCATGCAGGCCCAGGGGGAACAGATTGTTGATCTCGTTTCCGGAAATATCAATGAACAAGGATTGATGTTTCCTTCTTCTATTTTTCAAAAGAGATGGAAAGAGGCCATGGAAGCTGCTTGCCTTTACCGACCCGATCCGTTGGGGCAATTAGTCGCTCGGCAAGCGATCTGCCTGTACTATCAGGAGCAGGGTGTTGCCTTCGGAGAAGAGGAGGTTATTGTGACGCCGGGAACCAGCTTGTCCTACTGGTATCTCTTTAAAGTTTTGGCGAAATCGGGAGACGAGATTCTCACTCCCCGACCGGGCTATCCATTGCTTGACACCATCGCAACACTGGCCGATCTCCATTTGACCTATTACCGATTAAGAAAGAAAAATCGATGGGAAATTGATTTTGATCACCTTGAATCACAAATCTCTAAAAAGACATCGGCGATTGTCCTCATTTCTCCCCATCATCCAACCGGTGCCGTGGCGACTGAGGAAGAGGTCGAGCAACTGGCCGATGTTGCAGTGCGTTATGGGCTTCCGATTATTTCGGATGAGGTGTTTTGTCCATTCGTTTTTTCTGGAAAACGATTTTCTCGTCCGGCGACCCTTTCCACTCCCCTTGTGGCAACGCTCAATGGATTTTCAAAAATGTTTGCCCTGCCTGGGCTTAAAATTGGATGGATCGCCCTCTCTGGAGAAAGATCAAGCGTGAAAAGGACAAAGGATCGCCTGGAAACCCTTTCAGATACATTCCTGCCGGTAAATGAAATAGCACAGTTTTCCGTCCCGGCCATCTTTGCCGAAGGGAAACCGTTCATCGAAAAAAATCGGATTGAGATAAAGCACCGTCTTGATGAAGCAGTTCTGATATTATCACAGACAGACATGTTCTCTTTTGTTCTCCCTGAAGGTGGATTTTACATAACGATTCAAATTCATGCCCCTGACTGGGAAGAAGAGGCCATGGCTTTGACGCTGCTGCGCCGGCACAGGGTTTTAATTCATCCCGGTTTTTTGTATGACTTGGAGCCTTCCCACTGTGTGATCAGTTTTACACATCCACCTGAACGGCTTAAGACAAGTTTGGACAAACTCATGGGCATGATCCGTGAGGATGCCCCCACTCCGACAGATACGCTGGACATGTCAAATTAGGTTCTTTCGCATTTTTTGTCACGTTGTCACGTTTGACAGGCATTGTCATTTTTTGGTACGCTGCCGCTCCTTTTGTAAAATTTTTACAAAGAAGCTGTTTTGTTTTGCACTTGATGCTTGGTGTCCTTTTAGAGCGATGATGGAAAAACACGACAAAGCCTATACTATTTTGATTGTTCCTGGTAAAGCCTCCCGTTCATATCGCTTTTCGCTCAGTCAATCTAGCTGCAAAGTTTTACTCGGATGTTCTCTCATTCTCTCATTTTGTTTGTTGGGCTTCCTGATGCATTATACCTTCATGTTTCGTCAGGTAACGGAGCTTGCCTCCCTTCGGAGCATCACCCAGGAACAGGGGATCAAGATTCGAGAAGTCGTGGGAACACTCAGTCAGGTTGGAGATCAGATCAATCACTTGGGTGAGATGAACAAACAAATTCGCGACATGGCTCGCATCGGTTCTGCCCCAATCGCTTTCTTGGGTGTGGGTGGAACAGAGGGGATGGCAGAAACCGAGAATTCAAAAATTCTTCCCATTATCCAGAATAGCCTGAATACAATGAAAATCGCTACTGCCAATCAAGAAAAATCCCTTCAGGAAGTCGTCGGTTTTGTCAAGAAAGGGCTTTTGATCTGGTCGGCAACACCTTCCATTTTTCCTGTGAGTGGTCCCATTACTTCCGGGTATGGGAACCGAATCTCTCCCTTTACAGGAGAGCCTGCAATGCATTATGGCGTTGACCTGTCCGCTGAAATGGGGACGCCAATTTTAGCTTCTGCAGACGGTACCATTAGTAAGGTAAGGCATGATGAGGATGGATTGGGAAAGTTCGTTGAGATAGATCATGGGTATGGTATTTTGACTCGGTATGGACACCAATCGAAGACAGCAGTGCGGGTTGGTCAGGCCATTAAACGGGGGGAGACTGTTGGTCTTGTTGGAAATACAGGTCACTCCGTGGGTCCCCATCTTCACTACGAAATATCGGTGAACGGCAAATTGGTGGACCCCACGTTGTATCTCCCTCATTCGTTGTAGGTTCAAATTCAATACGAATGATCTCTTCCCCTCCCCACCACCCTTGCATCACGGGTCGGTTTTTCATGGGTATTAAAAATGGCACGATTAGGGGTCAATGTGGATCATGTCGCAACGCTTCGCGAGGCGAGAAAGGGCACGCAACCAGATCCGGTTGTGGCTGCGATATTGGTAGAGATAGGGGGGGCGGATGGGCTGGTTGTCCACCTTCGGGAAGACCGTCGGCACATTCAGGAACGGGACCTGCGTCTGTTGCGTGAGGTCGTCAAGACGCAGTTAAACATGGAAATGGCCGCTACGCAGGAGATGGCAATGGTTGCGTTGAGTGTCAAACCGGATTTAGTTACATTGGTCCCGGAACGACGACAGGAGCTGACTACCGAGGGGGGGATGAACCTCATGCTCGGACAAGAGGATGTAAAAAAGGTTATTGACTTCTTGCACGACGGGGAGATTCGGGTGGCCCTTTTCATTGATCCAGACCCGCATCAAATAAAGTTGGCTCATAAATTGGGGGCAGACATTGTTGAAATTCATACCGGACGGTATGCAAACAGTCGAGGCAAAGATCGCTATGTGGAGTTGCATCATGTCACGGAGGCGGCTCGGTTGGCCTTCAGGTTGGGCATGCAAGTCAGCGCCGGACATGGTTTGGATTATATCAATGTCGCTCCAGTGGCCAAAATACAAGAGATTGAAGAGCTGAATATTGGCCACAGCATCATGGCCCGTGCGATTTTAACCGGGATGCAGCAAGCGGTCCGAGAAATGGCCCTGCTCGTCCACTGAAGCAATCTCTACCCACATAAAATGCTGATCGGGATTGGTATTGATTTGGTGAAAATATCCCGATTAGAGAGGATTGTGGATCGGTGGGGAACCCGGTTTATCAGTCGCGTCTTCTCTCTCAGCGAACAGTCCTACTGTGCCGAGCGTACCCGCCCCGTCCTCCACTTTTCGGGTAGGTTTGCAGTGAAGGAGGCTGTCGTAAAGGCATTGGGAATGGGGATGACCAGGGGAAAATGGACAGACATCGAAACGGTCAGTCATCCCGATGGAAAACCGGTTGTGATCCTTCACGGGGAAATCGCTCGACTGGCCAAAGAAAGAAGAGTGGGGGCCATCTTTGTCAGCATCTCGCATGATGCCGACTATGCCATCGCTCAAATTATTTTGTCCGAATAGAATAT
>Ga0209082_1000267_pt1 | contig 21912 bp, 21 predicted proteins | sample ColdCreekSource_FD_184127 | JGI IMG/M metagenome (GOLD analysis project Ga0209082, IMG submission 184127) | Groundwater microbial communities from Cold Creek, Nevada to study Microbial Dark Matter (Phase II) - Cold Creek Source (SPAdes) (version 3) | ecosystem: Environmental > Aquatic > Deep... | reverse complement strand
CATTGGTCAAAAAAATGAGTTGAGAAAGGAAGAGTAGTTCATCAGCTAGAAAGCATACGCCAAGGATATTTCAGCTACAGGCTGCACTTCATCGCACGAACCCTATATTTCCGCCAAGAACAAGGAAGGCAAAACAGGCTTTGTACCCGTAAAAGCCAGGTGGGTAATCGAAAGAACTAACTCATGGATGGAAAGATGTAAAAGTTTAGTTAAGAACTTTGAAAGAACTCTCGATCATGCCACGACCAAGGTTAATCTTTGTTTTGTCAGACTGATGCTCAAAAGACTCGCTACTACTTAGTAAAGATCTCAAATGGGTTCTATAAAACCGAACTACAACCGAACCATCGCTATTATTCTTCAGTTTTCCTTTCAATAGATTATGGCTAGAACGATCGCCCTTATTGCTCACGATCATAAAAAAGACGACATGGTTAAGTTCGCCATCCGTCACCAGCCTTTGCTAGCTCGTTATAATTTGATTGCGACTGGCACTACAGGAAAATTAATTCAAGAGGCAACCAAACTTCAAATCGAACGAATGGCATCAGGAGCATTGGGAGGCGATGCCCAAATTGCTGCCAGGGTGGTAGCAGGAGATATAGTAGCGGTGATTTTTTTAATTGATCCTTTGAATGCTCAACCCCACGAGTCAGATATTCAGGCTTTATTACGAATTTGTAATGTTCATTTAGTTCCTTTAGCAACTAACTTGGGGACGGCAGAGGCGATCGCCAATAGTTTTGCTCAAAGTCTGGTGGCTCATTTGATCTTTAATCCTCTTTCTGCCATCATTTCTTCTAAATTCCTGTAGCTGAGAGGATAACGGCAATACCAACGAACATTGAGTAAAATAACTTCTATTTAAAAATGTCGCCATTTGAAAGGTTTTTTAGAATTCATCGAAAAGAGTCAAGTTCATCCATAGTGCTATCAGATATTATTGTACTACATGACTGTCTTTCATTTTTTGCGACACAACCCTAATTTTCATCTAGACCAAATGCATACTTAAACACAATTGGATCATAGTATTCTCGAAATAGCTCGATCTTGCCATTGACAACATGAAATAAACCTCCATATCGCTGGTTATAATTGCGTCCTGTAGGAATAATCTCTACATCCCCCCGCCATTCAGCAAAAACCATTGTCGAATCTTGCATCGGGTAAAATACTAAATGCTCAGTAAAATTAGCTTTACCGCTAATTTCTGGCCAAGCAGCATAATGTTCAGTTAGATTATCTTTTCCTTCTACACGTTTAGGAAAACCTTCAGGAGAATAGGGCATATCCAGTACCGCATCTTCTGCCCAAACGGAGGCCAACTTCTCCATATCCTTATCTTCTAAAGATGTTAAGTAATCAATTACGGCTTGCTTGGTTTGTTGACGTTGTATGTAAGGAGAGGGATTAATAGTGGCTTGTTGAACAGCTTGATTAATAATATTACGATCGCCCTGTATTGTCTTAATAGCGGCCTCATCTGGTGTTGGCATACTAAAAGAATTAGACAGTGTAGCTGCAAGTAGCATTGTTAATGATCCTATGATCAATTTCATTGGTATTGTTTGTTTAGTATGGTGTACTGAATGTGTCAAGTGTAGCTCTTTACGCCAAAATAAATGGCCTAGAACCAAAATAATTCAAGAATTAAAAGAATTCGCTGACTAGTGTGGCCAATCGAGTCAATTGTTCCGCCGGATTGGTGGATTGCAGCAGTTGCTTTATTCCAATCACAGCAAGCTTCGGGGTATGCGCAGCCTTTTTTAGATCGAGGTTGGCGTCTGGCCACAGCGAATCAGGTCCGCGGCCTTTTCGGCGATCGCCATGATGGCAGCGTTTGGATTGCCATTGACCACTTTGGGCATGACCGAAGCATCGACGACGCGAAGTCCTGCCACTCCGTGGACTCTGAGTTGGTCATCGACCACGGCCAGCGGATCTGTGCCCATTTTACACGTGCCCACTGGGTGCCATACGGTGCTGCAATACCGACGAATGTAGGCGCGGAGATCGCTGCTGCTGGTGACGGCGGCTCCAGGAGCGATCTCCCGTCCCCGCAGCTTGTCGAATGCACTGGTGTGAACCAGCTCTCGCGCGTACCGAATCCCAAATTCTAACACCGCCAGATCCTCTTCACGAGTCAGATACTGCGGATCGATGCGCGCGAGAGCCGTTGGATCGCTAGATGCCAGTGTCACCGTCCCCCGACTGACGGGCTGGTTGAGAATGGGCGTAAAAGTGAAGGCGCGGCTGCTGCTCAGACCCTCCGGTGCGAATGGCTGGAGGACAGGCTGGAGGACGGGGCCGAAGAAGTACTGTAGGTCTGGCGATTCCCAATCGCTCCCGATGCCAGTCCACAAGAACATCCCCGCTTCGGCCGCTAACTCAGGGGCTGGCAGATCGCTCAGGCTCTCGTACCCGATGCCCAGGAGCAGATGATCGTGCAAGTTACTACCCACACCCGCCAGATCCCGAACGACAGGAATGTCGTGCGCGGTTAGCTGTGCGGCTGGCCCAATCCCCGATAGCATCAGCAGCTTCGGCGTCTCGAACGCGCCGCAGCACACGAGCACTTCGCGCTCCGCCCGAATCGTCTGCTGGCCGTTAGGGTCGAGATACTCGACCCCCACTGCGCGCCCCTGTTCGATCACTAGCCGCGTTGCCCGCACCTGCGATCGCAGGTGCAAGTTCTCGCGCCCCAAGACTGGCTTGACGAAGGCGGAACCCGCAGTAACGCGGACGCCATCGGGGGTGCGGGTAGACTGATACAAGCCCGCCCCCCCTTCCTGCGTGGCTCCGTTAAAGTCATTGTACTTCTGCTTGGCACCCAATGCTGCGGCAGCCTCAATGAAGGCGTGCAATACTGGCGTGGGGTTGCGAACGTCGATGACCGAGATCGGCCCGCTGTCCCCGTGGTATGGCGACATGGTGCCGTGGTAAGTCTCCGATTTCTTGAAGTAGGGGAGGAGATCCTCATAGCTCCACCCCTGGTTGCCGAGCTTCGCCCAGCCGTCGAAATCGCGACGGTTGCCCCGAATGTGGATCATCGCGTTGACAGCACTACAGCCGCCGAGGACTTTACCTCTGGCAATATCAATGACCCGACCGTCGAGACCGGGCTGCGACACGGTCGTGTAGCCCCAGTTCTCTGTACCGTCAGGCTCCCACAGGCTGTACATGGCATCGATGCTCCGGTCGTAGATGGCTGGATTTGTATCCATGCCACCCAGCTCCAGCAGCGCGACGCGGCTGTGGGGATCTGCGCTCAAGCGGTTGGCCAAGACGCAGCCAGCCGTGCCAGCTCCAACTATTACATAGTCAACGGAATCAGACATCACACGCCTCCTTTATATTCAATAGAATCAGACATCCACCCCTCCCGATCGAGTCAGTGGGTGTTGCGGAAATAAAACTAATTTGAAATCCAAAATGGGATTAGGTCAGTCGAGCCAATATCGGTGCATTCGCGCCTAGGTGCTCTGCTGCAACGTCAGCAGCGTGCTTGCCGTCGAACGCGATGATATTTACATTCGCACCAGCCTCGATGAGGATTGCGGCGCATTCTGGAAAGCCGTGTTTTAAAGCTGCGTGCAGCGGCGTTTCGCCAGTCAGCGGTTGCTGAATATTGACAAAAGCACCCGCTGCCACCAGTGCGGAGATCGCCTGCGAGTTCCCGGTGCGGCAGGCATTGTGCAGCGCGGTGTTCCCCGATTTACGGCTAATTAGGTTTGGTTCGGCTCCGTAAGCCAGGAGCAGCTTTACCATCTCCACGCGATCGCCTGCTGCGGCGATCGTCAAGGCCGAATCCATACTGACTGGATCGACCTGGTTGGGATTCGCTCCAAACGGCAGCACGAGTTCGGCTGCATCCGTGTTGCCGCTCTGGGCGGCGGCCAACAGCCGTGCTGGCATGTCTCCCCGGAAGGCTGCGACGGCCTGGGAGGTGTCCCAGTATGCCCTCAGCATGATAATAACGTCACCAGCAACCTGAATGTGTTGCACGAACTCGATGTCGTATACCAATCCGGTCGCTCTAATGCGAGCAGCCTCGCGCACGAGCACCAAGGCGCGATCGTCTTTGAACAGCATATTCAAACGTTCGTAGGCGATCGTCTCCTGCCGCTCGCCCCACGGTGCGAAGGTGGCGATGACATCGGCCTTGTTCGAGAAGTCCCCCAGCCACGGCACGATCGCGCTCAGGCCAGGAATGCCGCCGGGTTTTCCGATCTCGGCAGGGCTGTTGATCCAGCGGACATTGTCGTCCAGGCAAGCCATCGCCGTATCTACATCATTGGCATCCAGCGCGCCAAACCACCGCGACACTACCGCTCTGGTTGCTTCTTCACTCATGTTTTAGTCCTCTCTCTGACAAGCAGCTTGTTATCCCAATTTAAAAAACGATCCAAAACAGATAGATCGACCAACTTTAAAGACAGAGGGGGTTTCCCAATCCGCAATCCACAACGATCTCACTTCATCTGGCCGTGTTATCGTTTTGCAAAGATTCGAGTGGACTGGTACCCACAATGCCCGTATCGATCGCCCCACCGTCCATGCCGACGGGTGCCAGCACCAGGCCCAGACCATGCTCCAAGGCGGCTGCGAGCGTGTTCGACACACCAGCCAGCGGCACTCCAGCGGTCTTGGCCGCAGTCTCGATCTTGCTGAGGGTTGACTCGTATCTTGGCGTCCCCCACGCAGCTCCCAGCGAAGCCGATAAATCTAGTGGGCCGGGGTGACAGACACCTTGATGTTCTTTAAGCATGGCGACGATTTCGTCCGTGTCGTTGGCTGCCCCTTCGGTCTCCATCATCACCGCTGGCACTGTCCATTTGCGACGATCGTCCGTTCCATAAGTCGCGATATTCGCCTGCTCGACCGCGTGCAGAAACGATCGGGCTTCATCAGCACCGAGCACCGCTGTGGCGATCAGTACTCCCACACCCAAGCCGACGAAGGTGCCCACATCTGGATCTAAGGCACTGCATAGGCGCACGATGACATTAGTCCGATCGCGCAGCACTTTGATGTGTCGCACCGTTTCGTCGGTAGACCAGGTACCGTGTTCGCGTTCGATGGCTACAGCGTTCAGGATGCCGCTATTGGCTAATTGGATGGCATTGTTCGAGTCTGGTGTGGTCAATGCGCCGAACACCACGAGCTTGCCATTCTCCAAAGCAAGTCGCACGTCGTTGAAGTCTTGGCTGGGTCGTCTAATTTGCATCTCGCGAGGAAGTAGCTGGCGTCCGGCGATCTGGCCGTCTGGTACCCAACTGCGCCAGGAGATCTCCTGGGCGGCTGGTTCCGCGATCGTGATGATGTGCCGATATCCCTGGGCGAATGCCCCCAGGATATGCTCGTCGGTGCTGAATTTGCCGGAGAGCACGATTCCGGCAGCTCGCGCGGCGGTTTCGATAGCCGCAACCGCCGCCTCCGTCAGGCGATCGAGTTCATCCTCCATTTGCGCCCCGTCTGGTTGGGATGTGGCGATCGCGTTGCGGATGCCAGCGCGATCGATTTCGACCATTCTGACACCGAGTTCCTTGAGCGCGGGTAATTCTTGCAACACCTCCGGTAGCGCGGGCTGACTGAAGGAGATCCCACCAATAAACATGTCATTGAGGGTGTCCATCATCTTGGCATACTCCGCAAAGGTACGTTGAGCCAGGTTGTCCGCTCCCACAGCGCGTTTGCCGAGCGGATGCGCTGCCGTGGAGGGTCTGGGAGCCGCATTGGCATTGGGTCGCTCTGGGAAATAGACATCCCGCAGCAGCGCGCGTACCGTATCGGGACTCGCTGGATCGACGAGCAGCGCGCCGAACAGACCCGCCCCCAGTAACTGCTTGATGTAAGGATCGGGTGTCTCAAACCGCATCACTGGGAGCAACGGCGTCCCCCGCGTCTGCGCCGCGAACGCCTGCACCTCCTGCGCGTCAACCAGACGTCCATCCGGCCAACAGCGGTTCATCATCGCCGTGCCGAAGGAATGGTGCTGCGCCACCTCCGCCGACAGCGCGTTGGGGCCGTCCAGCTCGATGCTCTTGACGATCACGTTCGCAGCACCCGCTAAGGTGCGCCACACCGCACCCTTATCCGCCACGCGGGCTGGAATGGTCAGGAAGGTCAGATTCTCGTATGCGAACGGTTCATAGGGTGGTGCATCTAATTGCAGTGCTGCCCATACCGCCGCCGCATGTTCCTGCTGACCTGGGGTGACGAATGCTGCGAGGGCAAAGTCCCGTTGGGTTCGTCCGGTGAGTTCTGGGATGTCTGTCGCCGCCCCCAAACCGCGCGCCCACCGGATCTGCTCCAGATAGCTGGCCGACCCGGTGGCGGCACGCAACACGGAGTCGTGCAGGGCGGTCAGGCCGTTGACTGCGGGCTGATAGTTGAGAGCCTGCTGCATTGCCGCTGGGGTCATGACCGCTGCAAACTTCTTTAGAATATCCAAGTGGTTAAACACTGCCGCCCGAATGATGGCATCCACTGCCATCGGGTACATCTCTTCCCGATCTGGGTCGGCTCCCTGCGCCAGTAGGATGTCCGCGATTTCGGCGCGCAGTCGGGCGACTCCCTCGTTGGCGTTGTTACCCGTTACCGCAACAATAATCGGCGGTTGGAGCAATTCCCCCGCCAAACGATTCGGATCGAAATTCGGATTTTGGGTGGAGGTCTTCACCTCACTGGCGATCCGCGTTACTGCGATCAATCGATCTGGTTCCTCAAGTGCGGCAACTTCAGCCAAACCGGAAACGATCGTCTCGAATACCGCCTCGCTGGCCGCCTGGGCGGGGGTACCAGCTTCAAGGTTTCGGGGACCACCAGCGATGGCATTAATCAGTGCCGTGGTATCGGCCTGCTTGGCTTCCGTGGTTGCCTGATCGAACGGAGCGAGGGCAGCAATCATCGCCTCGTTTTGAAACTGACGCCCGAACTGCGTGGCGTTGATCCCCCGCAAAGTGGTCTCCGTGAAGAGGCGCAGTGTCTCCTCTTCGATATTTGCTCCCTGGGGCAAAATTGACTCCAAGTTCTCTAGAATTGCTTTGGCCAGTTCGACGTGTCCGTAGAATGCGGCTTGAAGCAGAGGGGTATGTCCGTTTACTTCCACGCGCGCATGAAGCTGCTCAGGATTATTGGACAGGATTGCCAATGTGCTCACGATGTCCCCCTTCTGGGTTGAGAGGTGAGCCGCCAAGATATTGGTGTTGTAGTCCGGACGCTGAGGGTCCTTGAGCGGAAGATTGGGATCCACCCTGTGAGCGCCAACTCCCTCGGTCAGCAGCATTCTCAGAACCTCGGTGTTGCCGGTTGCGGCTGCTGTCAAGAACAGGTTGAATCCGTCCGAAGTATAATCGTTAGGATTGCCACCGTGACGCAGCCAGTCACGCACCACTTCGTTACTACCATGTCGAGCGGCATCGATCACACCCCCGACGTCCAGGGGGTCGACGCGGGTGCTCAGATCGAACAACACAAACGGCCGCTGACTCACAAGCTGAGGCTTACCGTTTGTGTCTGGACGAATTGTCCAGATCCGCTCCACGGAAAAGTCAACCGACTTGTCTCGATCCAGCTCCGGATTCCTGCGATCCGCTCTGAAGTGAATCTTAAGGTGCGCATCAATAGTTCCATCCGCGTTTTTCAAGGCAACCAAGCCTTGGACTCGGTGTACCGAATTGATGAAAGTTTCATCGATCATTCTGAACCATCGAGGAAAGTCCTCAACAATCAGACCTCCATTGAGCGCGATGTTCAATTCGCCTGGTGGTGCTAAAACTGCGAGCATGCCGTCGAGGTTGCGTCGATCCAGATTTTCAAGGTAGCTGACCGCGAATTGGCGTGTCCGTTCCGTGGAGAACTCAGGGGTGGGCTGGGGATCCTCACGCTGGCCGGAGATGACCCACCGGCCATCTACCATGCGGGTAAGATCCCAGATTATGTCCAATGTGATATTGGCGCGAAAACTCTCGCCCTGTGAAGGGTTAAGCCGATCAACCTCGGAGTGAATCGCTAGTGTCGCCGTTGCCGAGTTGCTGGAGACGAGCTGCGGATCGAGAGCCACTACCGTATGCCGCAGCCGACTGAATGCCGCACCGATACTCCGGTACCATTCGCGATACTCATTTTCGTTCGTTAAGGTGGCTGAAGGTGACAAGACATGAATATTAAAGCCGTTCGGGTCGAGATGGCCGAGCATCGACTCGACGTCGCCCTCATCAATTGCCCTAAAGTAGGCATTAGCCAGAGCACCGACCTCCCGCGTAAAGACACCTGCATCTTGTGAAAGACTCACTGTATGCGCTTCCAAGTCGGTTCGACTAACTCGATTGCTCTGGTATCTGTCTGCTTTCATTGGTTTTCTCCTAGTTCTTTGTAGAATCCGTTTGAGTCTCGCTCTAAGCTGCTCGTCTCTCAATAGTCAGAGCAACGAAAGCCAAAAATGAAATTTTAATTACGGCTCAGCCTTGTGCCGCTAAACCTTTGAATTTTCTTCAGAGGCTTTCTAAGCGGTCGAAGGCTGAAAGTGCATCCCTTGAGCAATCACCTGCAATAAGAATGGTCCCTTCGAATCGAGCATTGCATCAATCGCGGGAGCAACTTGCTCCGGTAGCTCGATGTAGGCCGAATCAAACACTGGCTCTTGGGTAGCCTGGGACACGTAAGCACGCACTTGGAATGCCCTGTTTAGATGGACAGACCGCTGGGTGTGAAGCGGCAAAGCACGCCCAGCTTCAAGTTGTTGCCGTTCGCTCTCACCACGCAGCCTTGCGTCGCGGGCAAAATTCACGCTGACCAACTCGTATCCACCGTTGTCGATCATCAGATGCTTAACCGGCATATTTTCCCTTGCTGCCACAGTGAATGCCCCCTCATTAAAATCAGCTCCCCCGTCGCCAAACAGCGAGACCACTAGCCCATTCGGCTTTGCTGTCTGAAACCCCAAAGACCCCCCATGTGCTCCCAAGGTCGGCCCAGGGGTGGCATAGTAGAAGAGGTCATGCAGACCGAGATATTCCACATAGTCTAGGAATGGTCCCGAGCTCGTCAGTGCTTCGTCAAAGATCGCGACGTTCTCGAAGCTCAGTTTTCCATTCTCCGCTCTCATTTTCAGTGCCAGTATCAGTTCCTTGGCGATGCGGGCTGAATGGATTGGAGTTTCGCCCATGTGCTTTTCGTACTCTGCGATACGGGATTCGAGAGCCACCCGATGCTCTCTTGCAATCTGCTTTAAGCGTTCGTTCGCAGCCTGTTGCTGCTCCGGCGTGCGGCACTTCTCGATCTGCTGGCTCAGGCCAATCAGTGCGATCCCGACGTTGGCGCAGACAAAAACATCGGCTTTAATGTTGGATCTAGTCTGGTCGGCTTTTTCTGGGCTGATGACAATGGCAGGGATTCCTTCCGGTACCTCCGAACGACCATTGGGCCAGACATTGTTGGGGAATGGGCCCCCGACCACCACAACCACATCGGGGGTATAGCCAGCGATCTGGTTCGCAACACCATCCGCCTCTCCAAAACTTAGGTTGCCGCACCAGGATGAGTGCCCGCGATCAAAAATGGTGCCTGGTGCATAGCAGGCGACAACATTAGCTCCCATTAGGCTTGCCAACTTTTCAGATGCTTTTCTGGCACCAGGCGAGCGGCCAACCTCCTGATTGATTACAAAGACGGGTCGCTGCTTGTTCGCTAGTAACTCTGCTGCTCGAACGATCGCCGCCTCCGTATCTGGTGTCGGGCTTTCGGAGTCGAAGGTGCCTTTCAAGGGAGGTGTTGCTACCTCAACAGGAGCGAGATTTGTGATGATGTTCAGAGTATCCTCGTCGAGAATCACCGCGACTGAGCCGTAAGGCTCACTCATCACCGCCATCATGCCTGCTTGTAGTGCTGACAAATGACCATTAGGACCTTCTTCTTCGACGGGAAAATGGACACTCTTGACACCCAAGTGTTCGAGCAACCCCGGATAATCGGGGACAGAGTTGTGCCCCCCATACTGCCGAGCCAATTTTCCAGCATCACCGACGAGTAGAAGACATGGTTGGCGCTGACGAGTCAGTAAGTCGAGTCCAGCAGCACCATACTTCACACCAACCTGTGCATGTAACGCCAGCACCGGAATCTTCTTTAGTCCCTCATCGGTGGCATTGGCCAGGGTCTCGAACCCGGAGGCCATGCAGGTGGCAATGAACTCATTGGCCCCGTGAACCAACCCCTTCAACCCCGTGATATCCTGTATAGCCTGCCAGATCGGGCCCTCGTTGCTGCCAGCGTTGCCACTCAAGAAATGAAAGCCGATGCCGTCTCCGAATGATGGATGCTGGATGAGCGTTCGCACAACAGCTTCGGCAACAGTTCCTCGCTTACCAGTAGTGGAGGCTGCCAGTTTCGCGTCGGTTTTCCCGCTGGGCGTGTGGGTGATGATTGATTCAGTAGGTTTGCTGAGAACGAGTCCGCTGCTCATAATGTTTTACATCCTTCTATTTTTTGTGTGCGTGTTTAATCGTCTTGGTCGGGTCAGTCTTACAGATGTCAGAACTTGTCGTCCGTTGTCTTTACTTGTATCTCAGTGAAATCGATGAGGCTTTGATACGGTCTACCTTCTAGGGCGCCGTGGGCGCCGACTAAAAGCTCAATATCTAGGTTGAGTGCCTCGACCTGACGCCGAAAATCTCTGGAATATGTCAACCAATGAGGTGGAGGGGAGACCCCAGGTGAGACGAGACCTGGGTTGAATAGATCCGCGTTGAAAAGAAGCTTGACGCTCGCAACATACACGAGCAAGTTTTCGGCTGAGTGGGGTGATGAAATTCGGTGGACTTCAATTGCGCCACCACCCAAGCTAAGGCTGTTGTCGCCGACTGTTCGTATCGTTGGTCGAGTCTCCGCCGCCGCCAGGGTGTCGGGGCAAATTGTATGCGGACGAGCGAGACACTGAGTCACGAAATTACGATCGCCTTCCGCCATAATAAGCTCGGCACCGATGGCGGCGTATGCCCGAATTCCGCCGCTGTGGTCGTGGTGGTGGTGGCTCAGGATCAAATGGGAGATCGGCTTGTCCGGCCACCTGGCCCTGACGGCCTCAATGACCGCCAGAGATCGCTCTTCATGTTGTGGCGGATCGACCACAACCACCCCCGAGTCGAGGGCAATAGCCAAGGAATGGTGGATACCACCGCCAACTGTGACAACATCTGGAGCAATGCGCCTGACGACCACCTCACCGACATCGAGAGAGATCGGAGCCCCCATGGCCGTGGCGCGGTGAACCCACTGCTCGTTGATCAAGCCGCGCTCGGCCAACTTGGGATCAAACGGGTGAGTCTCGGGAAGGACGAAGATTTCTGGGTCAATCTGCGGATTCACCGAGATTCTCTGGCGAGTTTCGCGGTGTATAACCTCTCCCTCCCAGCTCAGCTCAACCTGGTATGGGAAGACAAGTCCGCTGTGGCGACGCCAGTCCGAGAAAGCCACGACGATTTCAACATCGCCGCAGGGAAAGTCGTTTTCCTGAGTGACAAGGCGCGATACTTGATTGGAGTCGAGAGCTACGAAAAGACGGATAAGTCGGGGCAATGCGACGATTTCAAGGATCCGATGAGGAGCGCCATCGAGATTTTGGCAGCCGACATATCGAATGACTTGCTGCCCAGTGTCATGCTGTCGGCGTAGAGCGTCCTGCACGAGCAGATGAGGATTGAGCAAGTATTGCTGGCGACGAACAGCTGCCAAGCGATCGGATTTCATGGGACGAGCCGGCTGCGAGTGCAGGGCTATGTCAGCGCTAGTGATGTATCCTTCGTTACCAACCACAATTTCGTCGTACACTACATTGGCGGTCAGCGGCTCGATGATACTCCACTGCCAAGATATGCGCATACGGTCGATAGCTGGGTCGTGGACAGTGACGACGTTAAAGTCTGATGGTCGAAGTGAGGGGCCTTCTGGTCGTAGAGCCTGAAGGGGCTCCCATCGGGTTCCCTGAGCCTCCATGCGAAAGCTAAAGGTCTGGGTATCCAACAAACCCAGGGTTTTGGCAATTGCGCCGTCGATATCGTCGTCCTGGGCAGACGACCCTAGTGAAAATGTCATGGCTGCTTCTCCTCTGAATAGTTACGACATAAAGGCAATCATCCATTTGGAGAGCGCCTCTCCTCAAAGCAATGGAATTCCTTAACAAGATCCTTGGTCAGGTCAAGACCGGCCAGTACAGCCCCATCATCAGGCAGAAGCACCAAGTGGTTGCTGCAGATGTCAATAGCATAGGTGCCCTGATCCATGATAAATTCTAGAATATGACCGCCTTGCGTCTTGTCGTCTGACAAGAAGTGCAAATGATACCCCACGTCGTTAATTCCCCTGATGTATGGCGGACAACGAAATCCGACAATCGTTCCAGACACATCCTTCATTTCAAACTGCGGGCAGGACCTTATCACTTCCGCCGTCGGCGGATATGGCTTGCTTTGTATTGGCAGGACGTGCGTCTTCATGTACGAAAAAGAGCCTTCTACGCGAATGGCGCAAAACACATTTGGGTTCGACGCTTTTTCGTCGATCTTTTTCTGCAGGGCTTCGGAATCGACCGACTCACTGATTGTCCATGTTTGGTCTGAACGGAAAATACAGACCGTCGCAAACGGTGTGAGAGTTTCAGGGTCAGGTGTATAGACCCTCCCATCGGCCTTGACTTGATACAGACTGCCATCAATAAGAATCATTTCTCCATCCATCCGATCATAGGTGCCGGTACCGTGGTCGCCATACTTCAGAAGTTCTGAGCACGGCAGGCAACCGTCGAACCGACTCGCAAGCAGGGTGTCTAGGATGGACACCTGGGTTACAGTGTTTGTCATACTGCTCATACGATCTTTCTCCATGTCCCACTTTTTTCAAAACCTTACTTTGATTATTAGAATACAAATAACCTAATCAGCTATCGGCTAAGCGTGAAATTTGCGTCAGCCAGCGGTGAATCATACTTTAAACCAGCAACGCCCTTTGATATATGACCGACTTATGGAGAGACTCTCTCCCAGAATTCGGGTTCTATGCCGACGTGACAGAGTTCGATGCGATAGGCGGTAGTGACGACGACCCCGTAGTTCGGGTTGTCTGGACCCACGAAGAGGGCTGCAAGCCTGTCGCTCCAGAAGGAGTACCGGGTTTCAGGGTCTGTCCTGAACTCCGCGCGTCCCTGGATCTGGAGATACGGTCCCATATTCGTTGGCCCGTTGCTGCCGCACGTCAGGTGTACCTCGGGGTTGCTCGCGATCTGAGCGACCTTGCGCGCATTGGCAAATGATGAACATCGGAACGTCAAGTCGTCCGAAGCTTCCACTATCACATAGCGGGTCCAAGGCTTGCCGTCTTTTGTGGTCGTGGCAAGGCCAGCCAGTACAGGGGTCTTGACGATATCCAGAATGCGTTCTTTGAGTTCGGGCATGGTTGTGTCTCCTTCATATTTTAGATGTCGATTGTACATCTGCACCGAGTTCGCTAAAACGTGTTTGATATGCTTGAATCTCTTCGGGAATAAATTCGGTTTCAACTAGAACAGCAATTTTTTTGCCTTCAAGTATGCGGTTAGTCATTAATTTCTCCTAAGCTTCTAAGTATCGCCTCGTGTCTATCTGGAAATAAGTACCAATTAATTAATCTGTTGAACTTTCTCTATCTAAACAGGCTGATTCTTGAGTTCGAGCCTGACGTGTTAATGACTTTTAACTGATTTATTTAGTGGTTTAAACTCGACGATTATTTCAGGTTCAGAACCAAGACAAAATTTACCTGAAAAGTCGGTTGTGTCGCAAATAATAAGTAAGACAACATATTTCCGAGAAAATAAAGCAATTGTTCATGGGGGTTGGCAACGATTCGTGAATTTTACTCCTATATCCCCCTCAAATCTTTTGTAGACAATATTTTCAGCCTTCAAATATCTCGACCAAAACATTACAAAAAACACGATCAATTCTCTGGTAAAAGCTTTTCAAGAAACTACCAAACAAGTCGAACTCAGTATCAGAAAATTCAAACGTTTGAGTAACGGAAAACTCAAAGATGAATAGTCACGAAGATTTAATTTTTGAATAGACCAAAAAACCTCAGAATTAAGTTCAAGATGATTTGCTGCTATTGGTAAAACACTGCCGAGAATAGCTTCAATTCGGCAATGTATACTAAAAGTAAGTACGAAAGTATGAGGCTTTGACCTATGCTACAAACAACTGCTCAAGGTTCTTTTTCGGCAAAGTCATCTAAACCAAATCATCCTCCAGTTAAGCAAGCTTATTCAGGAGAAAGAGAATATCTTCGACCCCATGAAGTAGAAGAATTAATGAAGGCTGCTCGTAATGAGGGAAGACATCGAGTGAGAGATGCCACCATTATTTTACTGATGTTTCGTCATGGGCTACGTAGTGCGGAATTAGTAGCTCTCAAATGGTCGAGTGTAGACCTCAAGGATGGTTATTTAGCAATTCACCGAGTCAAACACGGACATGATAGTGTTCATCCGCTTCGTTCTCCCGAATTGAGAGCTTTAAGACAGTTAATGCTCAGTTATCCCGATACCCAGTACGTTTTCATTTCGGAGCGTAAAGCCCCACTTTCGACATTTAGTTTCTAATTGTCTGATTTTCTACAATGTCTTTGAGATTAGCCGAATCTTGCAGGAGTATATTCAAGCAGGAAACACTATTGAAGCTGAGATTATCGGTGCTTTGAGTCCTTATCTAACCAAGCACATCAATCGTTTTGGTAGTTATAGCCTCGATTTGAATCGAAAACCTCCAACATTAAATTTTGGATTTTCTCTAATTCCTAGTTAATAAAACTCAGTTATGGTGATAAATCAAGCTTCTCTTCGATACTAGCCCCTGGATTATGTTCCCAGCGATCGCCTACATGAGCATAAATAGAAGTAGTTCTAGGATCTGCATGACCCAACAAATCCTGCACCTGTCTTAAGTCTGCACCAGCCCGCATCGACAATGTTCCTGCGGTATGACGTAAACTGTGAGCTGAGAGTGTTCTGCCTGGGGTGTGCTTCAATTCAGTAGCTTCTAAATAGCGATCGATAATAGCTCTGATACCTCGTCGTGAAAGCTGCTTGCCCTTTGAATTATTGCTAAAAGAGACGAAAACATAGTCATTACTGTTGATTTTCCTTCTTAAAATCTTTCGCCTCACCTCTAAATATTCTTCTAATTGCGAGCGCAAATTATCAGTTAAAGGAACAATCCTCGTAGAGCGTTTAGCTGATACCCTCAACCCACATCTATTGCCCTGCCTGACTAGATCTTGAATTTTAAGAGCGTGCATTTCGACAGTTCTACAACCTTCCAAGCTCATGATACCAACAAGGGCGCGATCGCGATAGATAGCTAACTTCTGTTTTTGAGTTTTGGCTTGATCTAATTGCGATTGAATTTCCCTCAAGAGCAAAGCCAACTCTTCTTCTGTCAGAAAGGTAATTCGACTGGCGGGATCTTCTTTACTAACTGGGGCTTATTGCTACCATCCACAGGATTGGTAGCAATAAGCCCTTTGACAATGGCAGCTTGATATAGCCTTCTAATAATGTTGAGTTTAGTCGCGATCGTATTGTTCTTTTTCTTTGTCTCAATTAAAAACTTACGATACTGCTTGAGATCATCGGCTTCAACTTCTAATGGTTGTAATAAGTTATCTCTACACCAGTTAAAATATTGCTTGGTATGAGAAATGTAATTGCGGATTGTATCTGTTGAAGCAGCACCATCCCCTACTTCTAACTTGAGAAACTCAGCAAAGATTTTGTCTAGATCGACGGCTATAGATTCGGATGTAATTGAAGTCAGTCTAGTTAATTCATTTTCAAAAGCATAGACTGGTTTTGTTTCTACAACTGGGACGATATCAATCTTCATGTATCGTGGCTAATAAGGTTTAACTATTAAACTGTGACTTTGGGAAATAGATAATATTGCGTCTCTCAAATCTGGATTATTTAGATTTAACACCTCAACTTTGGCAGATGTAACTTTTGATTTTGCTCTTTCATATAAAACGATTGCATCCTCTCCATTATGCGCTCCTGCAAAGATCAGACCATCAATCTCACCATACAGTTCAGGGCTTTCGTAAAAATAACGCCCCCAAGCTTGAGAAATATTTCTTTCCGTGATTGATGACAGAGCAGCCACTGTTCCCGCTGCCATTGCAGCAGAACCTCGTAAATCCAATAGCTTTATGGTTTTATTTAGAGTGATCGAAGCTAATTGATGTTGTTTTACATCGATTATTCCACCATCACCAAATATTTCTACCAGACAGCATGAGAAAGTAAACCCCATATAAATAACACTTCTTTCGAGATCTATATTATCTGCCATCTCTCGGTGGTGATCGAACCTACTAATTGGACCATAGTTACGAAAACTGATGGCGGTAGTGTTGTAGTTTGTGGTATCGAAGATCCCCTGTAATTCATCATTGTGACCTAAAGTTATAAATTCGGGGCTAATACTTCTTAATGGTGGAGGCAAGTGAACTACAACCATTACCAGCCAACACCTACTGCTCTGGCTTCAACAATGACCTTTTTTACCTCACCTTGCTTGAGCATATCAATAGGTGTCTTTCGCTCAAATGCCAAATGAGGCTTGTTAAACCAGTTTAATTTGATCAAGTCAGAGACATCCAAAGCATTCAACACTTCAGGTAAACCATCTATCACCCCATCATCTCCTTCTGGATCGAACTGCCATAAAGGATATTTATAAACTCCTCCATCTTTTATTCCCAACAAAGTTTTAGCCAAACGGCGATCGCGAACTGTAGCTCTATTTTGACATCCCAAAAGCTCAGCAACCTTGGAGGAGGTAATACTTCCTTCAAGTAATTGGCGACGACGCTGATAGTATCGCTCCAGATTAGCTAACTCCAATTCCCAAGACTGCCCCTCAACATAATCCTTACCTGCAATCTTTTTAGCCAATTCCTTCTCGGCAGAAGAAACTACCTTTGGCTCTAACGAGCGTTGCAGTATTTCCAAATGTTCTAGTTCGGCGATCGCGATTAAAGCTTCTAGGCGTTTGAGTATCGCCACTGCTGATTTTTGCTTAGACTTAGGAACTTCTATCTTCTGAATAAAAGTATTTTTCATGGGTTTTAACCGATATATCTACACTTTATTCTAGCTTATGTATGAGATGTAGTTTAAAAAACTAAGTAGAATATGAAGTGTTGTTTTACTACTGATTATTACACTAATAAGAAGTAAAAATGGTAATTAAAGTAGTATTTGCTTTTATCAGTATGCTTTTGAAAAACTTTATTTTTATACAAAAGTAAATTGATATGCAATTGATACGCTATTATTTAAAATCGGCATTAGGAGCATATTATTTTGTGTTATTATAATAATTGTTATAACAATACCACAAACCCATGTATACGCTTAAGTTGACGACAGTAGGTTCATCTACAGGAGTAGTAATTCCTGTAGAAATGCTCAAAAGCATGAAGTTGGAGAAAGGAGACTCTTTATACGCAGTTGAAACTCCTGAAGGATATGTAGTAAGTCCTTATAATCCAGAAGTAGAAAATCAGATAAAACAGGGTCGCGCCTTTATCAAGCAGAATCGAGAAGTTTTCAAAGCTTTGGCTGAGTGAGTGAGCCGTTCTGGATTGATGCGAGTGCGTTACGTTTGCTGCATAGAGAAACTCTTGCCGAATTTGGGGGACTTTCAGGCATGAGAGATGAGGGTTTATTCTTGTCTGCTTTAGCTCGTCCGCGAAATCTTTTCGTTTATGAAGAGGTGACAAATATTTCTAGGCTAGCTGCGGCATATGCCTATGGACTTGCCAGAAATCATCCTTTTAGTGACGGTAATAAACGTGCCGCTTTTCTGGCTATTGGTATGTTTTTGGCGATTAATGGTTTTTTATTAAAAGTAGAACCAACAGAAGCAGTAAATACAATGCTAGCTTTGGCTGCGGGAGATTTAGCAGAATTAGAACTTACTAAGTGGATTGAAAAATTTATCCTAAAGCGATTGTCTTGAATGTCAAGTTTAATTTGTTTTTTGGTGCGATCGCTAAATGTAAGATTTTTTAGATTTTCGCTCATGATAATTGAACATCAAAAAAACTTTGATGTTATAACATTAGTGAATTTATTTGAAAGGTTGGTCAATTATCTGAAGCCGCCCAAGTTTGACTATTTTTCATCATGGCATTTAAAATAACCAGAAGCTTGTGCATACAGGCAGTAAGAGCGACCTTTTTAAGCTTACCTTTGGCGATTAGACGTTCATAAAAAGCTTTGATTACGGGATTAAAACGAACTGCAACTAAAGTTGCCATGTACAAAACACAACGAATTTTGGCACGTCCCCCCCAAATTCTTCGCTTTCCTCGGAATTTGCCGCTGTCTTTGTTTAAGGGAGCGACACCAACCAAGTAGGAGATCGATTTATGAGCAATTTCTCCCAATTCAGGTAATGAAGAAACTAGGGTCATCGCTACTATCTCTCCCACACCAGGGACACTAGTTAACAATTTCAACAAGGTGATTAGAGATGGCGAGGCAACCTCGCCCTCTCTCACCTTCATTTTTTGTTGCCAGTGTTGGTTGAGTGCGATCGCTGATTTTATTTGTGATTCGAGATCTTTGAGTCTTTTTTTCAGCCATTCGATATGTTCGTCAATATCGGTTTGAACTGAATTGGTTTTGCCTCGGCGACGATTGTTCTCAGCAGTAATCATGTCACTAATTTGACGACGGCGTTGTACTAAATCTTCGAGTTGACGGCAAGATTCATCGCTGATTTGTCTAACTTCGGGACGAATAGCATCTGCGATTCGGCGCCAATACCTTAGCATCAATCGCATCGGACGCGCGCTAGTTGCCCTGTTGCTGAGCGCAAAGTCTCTGGCTTGACGAGGGTTAATTACAGCTACATAAAGTCCCGCTTGGGTTAGTTGAATTGCTGCATCGATTTCCATTCCGCCTGTTGCTTCTAAAACAATTAATTCTGGTTGAATATTGCTCATAGTTTGAACCAGAGAGCTAATGCCTACTTTATTGTTGGTTACTTGAAATAATTCTTTTTTTGGACGTATGTAGACATCAAGATATTTTTGACAGACATCTATTCCCACCCATTGTTTTTCACTCATGAGTTTTTTCTCTGGTGATTATCTTTAAGTTGTTTTTACTCTCGCTCATCTGATGTTATACCCTTGTGGTACTCTTCCTTGCTAAAATACGGGTTTCATTTACCCAGGCGATTGTTTGAGTTCACTTGAGGAGAGAGAACTAGCAGTGACCCAGCTTTAGGACGGTTTTGAACAACCAAGGATACCACGGTCTACTACTTTCTCTAAAGTATCAGAATTTGATACCCTAATTTCAAGATACAAGGATACACTTCATTATCGTTAAAGCTTAAGTGTAATCTCTGACTCATGATAATTTTTTCGCTCATGTACGTCTTTTAGTTAATTAGCATATTTTGCTCTTTTATTTTCTGCCCTCACCCCAGTTAGTTAGCGTTTGATTCAAAACAGTCAAGCCTGTTTGATAAAAACTAACATCAAACAGGCTCAAAATATCAAATTCGGAAGTAAGATCAATGAAGATTTAATCGACCATGCTTCCTTGCTTGAGTCGGAAATACTTACGCTGGCTCATGATGAGAATATCGAAGCTTGGATCGAATCAGTAGAGCGACATTTGAAGCTATATCCAAAAGTAAATGCCCTACCAAAAATAGCTCAATTAAATGATTTAACTTTAGCTCAGACATTTGTTGCAGCGTTATTTGGAAATTTTCGACTAGAGCAATTTGGCGATTTTTACGAAGTGGATCGACTTAAATTATTTAGATAAATTTGTCTCTACCTTATTTAGCATCAACAACAGCCTAATATTTTATTATCGACAAGGTTCATATCTAAATCTTGAACGCAATAACTGAATACTTCTTCTCTAGCTTGAAAAATCTTTTTTATTTCATTGGTATCATCTGTATGACCATAAAATATTAATCCCGCAATTCCTGTATGTTCAAATATGTAGTTTATTATCAATCTATAGCTCTGCTGAGATATTTCTTTGATACCTTTGTTTAATTGAGCAATAACATTAGCTTTAAAATTATTCTTCTTACAATACTGCTCTACTTTTCGCTTCATCATGCGTTCTTGTTCTTCGGTATCGCAGCGAAGATATACCAAGACAGTTTGCTTTTTCAGAGATTGGTATACAGGATCGTTCTTAAATTTTTGAACTAAAGCTTTGTTGAACACTCGTTTACCTTTAGAGCTTTTCCTCGTAAACTCTATGTATCCTTCGTCAACTAGTTTGTTTACCGCAGACTCAGATAGGTTCAGAATATTCATTACACCTCTTAGATATATCCCATCTGCCATTGGCTTTCTCTAAAAAATTACCCAAATACTGTTAGATTAACTGCTTGCTATTACTACTATTACAGCAAATCAAATTGAGTATGTAAAGTAGAATTAAAATCTTCATTTCATCTCGATCAAAACTCAACTTCAAATTCTCTATTTTTTCTGTTATCTTCGGGAACAGCGAAATTATTTGCAACCTGTATTTCTTGTTCATCAAAAACTCTCTCTAATAAATGTTTTATTTGGTTTGGAACGTAATTCTTGATATCTACCTGACTCCAACTCACTTCAAGTTCAGGCTTTAATCCAATTATCTCATTCTGATTTACTTTATTCACAGCAAATATATCCTTCTGAAAATCATAGTTCACTCTATGTTCTAACAGTTGCGAAAAGCTAGCTTGATGTAGCTTACATCCTCTTATTTTAAAATCTTGCAGCCTGTAACTAATACCTGTAATTTTTCCTTCTTCGACTCTTAGTTTGGAATCTATTTCGAGTCGTTGGAGTCTAGCCAGAAATACACTTAGACTTGGGCGATCACGACTGGCTAAATCTATTCCTAACTGAATTTTTATGGCATGAGGAACTGTTGGTCTTTCAGTTGTAGATCCCACTTTATACTCTTCTACCTCCCGCATCATTCGTTTTGTTTGACCAGTCGTAGAGGCTTTGTATTCAAGTTGCTCAGAAGAAGCAACAATAGTCAAACTGTGTTCGATCTCTTGTTGTCTTAAGATATTTTCTAACTTTTTCTTGTCATAACCGTCTACGACCCTTTTTCCTTCAAAATTAATCGCATTAATCAAGAGGTGAAAATGATCGTGTTCGTGGACGCGATCGTGTTTTGGATTGACTCGACCATGACGTACTACTAAATATTGATTGTTGTCATAACCCAATCCATTTACTATAGCGAGCGCAATTTTTTCTATAGTCTCACGGTCTAACTCTCCATCATCAGGGGCAAATCCAACAGAAATATGTTTGACTGGTTTTTTAGTACTCGGTCTTTGCTTGGCGCAAGTATCTAATTCCCAAGTCATTGTATTGCGATCGCCTCCAGCCAAATTTGTATTGATTATTTGAGGAGTTTTGCTAGGGTCTAATAAATAATTAACCAGCCCTCGGAAGTCGCCGCCAGTATTAATATTACCGATCACTCTTTTTTCTGCCGATTATTAGCAGCCTAATTTGATTCAACTCTTGGTTAATGCGATCGGTGTAACTCCCAATTGCACTTAATTCTTCTGGTAAAGGATAATTTTCAGGTATTCTACCACCTTCTAACCTTTCTGAATTAAACACTTTGGCAATTTGATTGATATTATTGCCAATCCGTTTTAACTCTGTGGCAATCTCACCCATAACTCTATAGAACCCATTTGAGATCTTTTGGGCGATCGCGTAGAATCAAAGCGGAGTAGATAAATTTAACTAAGCGGGGGTTAAAAATGGTATATTCAAGCGATTTGACAGACAAAGAGTGGGAAATCATTG
>Ga0209082_1000262_pt1 | contig 22359 bp, 15 predicted proteins | sample ColdCreekSource_FD_184127 | JGI IMG/M metagenome (GOLD analysis project Ga0209082, IMG submission 184127) | Groundwater microbial communities from Cold Creek, Nevada to study Microbial Dark Matter (Phase II) - Cold Creek Source (SPAdes) (version 3) | ecosystem: Environmental > Aquatic > Deep... | reverse complement strand
TACTTTAGTAGAACGCCCTGTTATTGTTAACCAGATATCACAAGAAAGTACACCTGCCGAAAATACTGTTGCTAAATCTGATTCTGTTCCTCCGGGTGGCAAACCAAAATCCTTGCCTCAGTTTGTTTCTCAATCAACTAATTCCGAATCAGTGATGGTAGGAATTAATCTTCAAGAACGCTGCTGGTTAAAAGTAATGGTAGATGGTAGAAATACTTTTGAAGGCATTTTGCCCAAAGGTACTCAACGCACTTGGACTGGAAAAGAACAGGTAACTATTCGGGCTGGTAACGCAGGAGGCGTAGTGATTACATTTAATAACGAACAGCAAAAGATATTAGGCGCACCAGGAGAAGTTGAAGAAATTACTTATACGGTGAATTGATGTTTGATTGACATCCTCCCGTCGGCGTAGCCGAGGGATTCTGTTGAATCTAGAGGTTCTTGGTTCAACGAGTTCACTTAAACTAAATCCCTTGCGGTATTTAGTCCAGAGATGATTCTCTCCCCAAGCGTTTAACTCATTGCAGAGTAGGTTTAGGGATGCCCTCCCTTACCTGAGAATACGAAATATTGTGTTTCTCTGTACTTGTTGGTTGAATATTTTACCTGTACGACCTTTTCCATACAGAACCTGATATATTCAGTTTTCAAGGTGCGTTAGTCTAACGACTACTAGGTTTTTTAAGAGGTTGAATACCTTTCCTCTAAGTTGATTTTACAGCAATTGAATCTATTTTTTTTTTGAAGATTAAATATCTAAATTGTTAAGTTATCGTCCTCGCTTTAGGAATTCAGAATATAGCTGGGGGTCTTCCCCCTCGGAAAGATAAATTAAATACTTTAACGATTTAACTAATAACTAATTATTATTGATTTAATCCTGTCCCTGGTGAACATCATGAATATAAAATCTATCCCCATTGAATTTGATTACACTTCTACCCAATCTTTACCCGAAGTTTGGCCGATAGCCGCCGCAAAATTCGGCGATACGGTAGCATTACGAGATCCCCATGTTCAACCAGAAGTAGTAATCACTTACCAGGATTTATCTGTTTATATTCAACAGTTTGCTACTGGTTTGCAAGCTTTGGGAGTCAAGCCACAGGATAAAGTTGCCTTGTTTGCTGATGATAGTCCACGTTGGTTTATTGCTGACCAAGGAATTATGACGGCGGGAGGAGTAGGGGTGGTTCGTTCTTCTGGGGCAGAACAGCAAGAATTGACCTATATTCTGGAAAATAGCGATAGTACCACCCTAATAGCCGAGGATTTAAAAACTTTAAACAAACTAAGCTCTCAGTTACAGGGTTTACCAATCAGATTAATTATTCTGCTCAGTGATGAAACTGCTAAAGATGACGAGCCGATTAGAACACTTAACTTTGAGCAACTAATTAAGTTGGGTAAGAATAATCAACTGCAACCTGTTCAGCAAGAGCGGGAGACTCTAGCAACCTTAATTTATACTTCTGGAACGACAGGAAAACCCAAAGGAGTGATGCTATCTCATGGGAATTTGTTACACCAGGTGAATTATATCAAAACTGTATTTCAACCCCAAGCAGGGGATGTGCTGTTATCAATTCTGCCTAGCTGGCATTGCTATGGGCGTGCGGGAGAATATTTCTTTCTTTCTCAAGGAGCCACTCAAATTTATACTAATATTCGCTTTTTTAAAAAAGACCTAAAACAGTTTCAACCAATTTATATGGTTGGTGTTCCTCGTCTCTGGGAATCCCTGTACGATGGTATTCAGAAACTATTAAGCGAACAATCACCAACGCAACAGAAATTGGTTAAGTTTTTGCTAAAACAATCTGAACAGTATATCTTAGCTAAACGCATAGCGAATAACACTAGCTTAGAACACTTTAATGCTTCTCCTATTCAGCGTTCCTTGGCAAGTATTAAAGCAGGTACACTCGCGCCCATGCACGCTTTAGCTGACAAGCTAGTGTATCGAAAAATTCGCGACGGAGTAGGAAATATCAAAGCTGTCTGTAGTGGGGGCGGTTCTTTAGCTAAGTATCTCGACAACTTTTACGAAACTGTCGGTATCGATGTGTTTGTTGGTTATGGACTAACGGAGACTGCCCCCATTACCAATGCTCGTACTCCCCTACATAATGTACGAGGTTCGGCAGGACAACCACTTCCAGAGACAGAAATCAAAATAGTTGATCCTGATACGCGCCAAGCTCTAGCCCAAGGAGAAAAAGGACTGGTTCTAATTCGGGGTACTCAGGTCATGCAAGGTTATTATAAAAACCCCGAGGCTACAGCTAAGGCTATTGACCCAGAAGGGTGGTTCGACAGTGGCGATCTCGGTTGGTTAACCCCAGATAACGACTTGGTTTTAACGGGCAGAGCTAAAGATACAATTGTGTTGACTAACGGCGAGAATATTGAACCCCAGCCCATTGAAGATGTTTGCCTCAGGAGTGCTTATATAGATCAAATAATGTTAGTTGGACAAGACCAGCGATCGCTCGGTGCTTTAATTGTACCCAATTTAGACACTTTAAAACAGTGGGTCAGCTTACAAAAACTCGATCTTAAGTTGCCCAGTCAAGATAGCCCCCCAGAAGAAATTGCTCAAAGCGATCTTCATCATAATGCGATCGCAAATTTGTTTCGTCAAGAATTAAATCGAGAGGTACAAAACCGCGCTGGCTATCGTGCAGATGATCGCATTGGCACATTCCGACTGATTATAGAGCCGTTTACTCAATCAAATGGCATGATGACTCAAACTATGAAAGTAAAGCGTCCTGTAGTTGCAGAACGTTATCAGAGTTTAATCGATCAGATGTTTGCTAATTAGCCATCAAGCTTTTTTGAGCCAAAATAATTTTTTGCGGTTACAACAGAAAAGGTTAAAAATTCAGGAAGTAACCTAGCGTTGCGACCAAATAGCCTGTAATCTTTAAGCTGCAATGGAAATTGAGAAATAACTAAGGAGCCTACATCATGGATTATGCTAACGCCAGCTTGCTTTTAAAACGTCCAGTGACCGTTAAAGCTATTGTTACTGCTCAATGGAAACAAGAAGTCACGCGACAATTACAAAATCAAGTTGCTCAATTAGACAAGCAAATCCAGCAACTTGAAATGCAGGGTACAAGAACTATCGAGGAAATTCAAAAACAAGCCAAGCAACCAGGAAGCCCTCAAGTCGCAAAACAAGTTGAAAGTATTCAAAGTCAAGTAAATCAAAAAAAAGCTGAGATGCTGGAGAAAAAAAATGAGTTTTTGCAACAACTGCAACAAATACAGTTGTTGGAACTAGATAAAGAAGTAGTGCAGGCACAAATGGAAAGTTTCTTTAGATTAGAAAAAGGAGACAATCTAGTTAGAAAACTCAATGTAGAAGTAGTTCTGCGAGATGGGGTAGTAGAGGAAATTCGCGGCGAACTCTAGATTTAGATAATAGTTGGTTAGTATTGAGGAAGCAAGATTGGATACCAAAGCGATCGCCCGTCGTCATGTTAAAGTTATTTGTCTGGGTGAAATATTGTTTGACTGCCTTGCTGATCAAGTGGGGAAATCTCTCCCCGAGGTCAAATCCTGGACTCCATACCCAGGCGGAGCACCAGCTAATGTTGCCTGTGCTTTAGTCAAGCTAGGAACTCCTGCCGCTTTTGTTGGCTGTATGGGTAAGGATTCTCGAGGCAATGAACTGATGCAACTTCTACAGTCTGTAGGAGTAAACACTTCGGGCGTACAGCATTATGCAGATGCTCCTACAAGACAAGTATACGTTACGCGATCAACAAAGGGCGATCGCAATTTTGCTGGTTTTGGTAGTCATCAACCCGATGAATTTGCCGATGCTTATCTTCAAGCTAAACAATTGCCTACGGAACTATTTTTAGAAGCAGAATTTTTAGTAATAGGCACTTTAGAGTTAGCTTATCCCCATAGCCGAGCCGCAGTTTTCCGCGCCCTAGAACTGGCGGAAGAATATCATTTAAAGATAGTTTTAGATGTTAATTGGCGACCTATGTTTTGGCTTGATGAGCAGTCAGCTTTACCCTTAATTAAACAGCTTTGGCAATATGTGGATTTTGTCAAACTTGCAGCAGAAGAAGCTAAATGGCTATTTGATACTGCCGATGCAGGAGCAATTTATTATCGTCTTGGTTCAGTAGAAGGGGTTTTGGTTAGCAATGGAGATGCCAAGGTTAGTTATTGTCTGAGCGGCAATGAAGGCACAGTAACTCCCAGCAAAGTAAAAGTAGAAGATACGACTGGGGCGGGGGATGCTTTTTTAGCTGGTTTTATTCATCAACTGTGTCAGAAAAAAATCACCAATTCCCATAGCCCCCAAATTGCCAAAGAAATAGTTAGTTATGCCTGCGCGGTTGGAGCGTTAACTACAACTAAATCTGGCGCGATCTCTGCTCTTCCTACTCAAGTAGAGGTTGAGTCTTTTGTTGACAAAACTCGGTCTATTTAGTAAGTACAGTTTAACTACTTGTTTATCCCAATGAGATTATTAAGCTCACCTTCAGGTATAGCATCGCCACCGAAGTTATCGTACTGCTGAATTGCTGCTGATGTAAACGGAGCATTATAACCTGTCGCCACCTCATTTGTAACCCAATCGTTACGGTCATCTTTGTAGTCAAAATCGTTAGGTGAACTAGGGCCACCAACTAATGCACCATAAAGAATATATTTATTCTTTTGACCGTAAGGAGCATCACCAGCAGAACCCCTATGATGAGGCTGTTGGGCATAGTTATTACCAAAGCCGATTACGTAGCTGAAGTCTCTGGGGTTATCGCCTAAGATATAGTCGATTTGCTTGGTCGCAAACTGAGTATATCTAGCGTCGGGTTTTACTGTATCGTTATACAACTCGGCTAAAAATGCTGCCGAAGAACTTAGTGATAGAGAACCCCATTCGGCTCGATGGGCTAAACCACCTTCGGTATATTTGATACTGCCTTCACCATTAATCCATCTGTTGAGCCAAGTTTCTACCTGCTCCTTATATCTGGGGTCTTTGCTTTCAGCCGCCAGAAGAACCGCAACGCCATAAGATTTATCATCGGTTGCCCAAGTCCAATCTCCTAAGTTACCAATATTATTATTAAAATAATCTTCAGCTTTAGCTAAATATTTTTGTTCTCCAGTTGCTTTATAAAGCCATATTGCGCCTTCAGCTAACTCATCCCAATAACCGTTAAAAGAAGTGTAAAAAGGATTAGCTTGAGAGACAGAGTCAGAATACTTAGCCTGGTAAGTTTCAGCAAATTCAAATAGCTGCTTGGCATTAGTTAATAGTCGCTCAGAGTAGTCATGGTCAGTTTCGCGAAACAGTATTGAAGCTGATGCTAATGCCGAAGCCGTTCCTGCTGCCACGTCACTACCTGGATGTTCTGCATCGATTTTAAAGGCAGGTCGTTTTGTAGCTTGATCTAAAGATTCAGGAGAACCCCAGTATTTATGATCAATATTGCCGTCACCTACTTGAACATAAAACTCCTTGGTTTTACCAGATTCAGTTACATGAGCCTTGAGGAAATAGTCAGTTCCCCACTTGACCGCATCTAGCAGCTCATTCCATTGTCCCGACCTTTTGTAAGCTGCTGCGTATTCAATGCCACCCCAAGCTAATATGGTATTATTGGCAGCCATTGGTAAGCCAAACTTAACATGATCGCCAGCATCATAGTAGCCTCCACTTAAATCACGACCAACATCACTACCGTCTTGAGTAGCTGAATCACCACGCCATCCAATACGGTTCTGGCTATTTAAATAGCCAGAACGATTAGCTTCAAAGAACAAGAAAGACTTTTGTACGGCTTCACCATAGGCAAACTGACCCTTCTGAGTAGTAGCAGTAAAATCTGAATATTGAGGTTGAATCACCGAACCAGTAGGCGTTTGATCGGTCGATGTGTTGGTCATAGTCAAACTTTTACCAACCTTTGGAGGTATTTTGTTGACTATACTCTGACGGTCTCCAATCCAATAACTTAAACCAAATAATAGTAAGGAAACTACTACTGATAAATACAATAAGGGCTTAAAACGAAGATAAATTGAGAGTAATTGGGTTTTTAAATTAGATTTCACGATTTAATTGAAAACAGTTATTTCTAGTCTTCCTAACATTATAAAGTTGACCAAAAATATCCGGCGGCTGATAGATTCGTGATCAAGTAAATTAAAGATGAAGACAGCTAGAGTGATTAATCTTGATGGGTTAAGGTCGACAGCAAATTATAAGATGAGTTTTACAGATATTTCCGCCTAACCCAACGGACGGTTTAAATGTCGGAGGTTTCCCCCGACATCACGTCCTCCCCTACATATATGTTTACCTTTACCAGAAATTCATGCCGATTCCTGCGCGTAGTTTGTAATTAGCTATAAAAAAGACTATTGAGTCTACCAGAAAAGCAACGGTAGCCAGTGGAGCTAAGAGTATCGCTTTTAAAGGAGGGTGATGTTGAAGAGAGCGAAATCGGCGAAATACCAAAGATAAAGGAATTACCCAGTAACCTTTTTGTGACACAATTTTTTGAATAAATAGCCCTAGCCACGAAGCATTTTTCTCGTTCATGTTTTTAATCCAAAAACTCGCATCATCCCTGTTCTTAAATCTCAACTGAAAATAATCGAATAGAAAGATGTTAATCACAATGCCTACTACAATTCGTATTTCGTGACGCAGTAAATGAATAGGATTTGTATAAGCTTGAAAAACGTGAGAGGCTGATTCAACCCGAACTATTCTTGCAGAATTTGGCGGTAATAAAAAGTGATCATTTACAATCATTCCAGTCAAGAAACCATCTTCCACTGGTGAACCTGGCGGCATCCAAATTTTACGCAGGGCAGAGGCACGAGCGCAGTACAATTGGCCGCAAATATATAAAGGTCCTGTATTAGAAGATCGTGAAACTAAAACTGACAACTTTTCTAGCAGAGTTTTATTTTTTTTAAGAGCTATATTTTTAACTGGTGAATCCAAAGTTACCCAAGCTTCCGATTCGGTCTCTAAAGTGTCAAGTAAATTTTGTATAGTTGTGGTTTCTAAAAACTCAATGTCAGCATCCATAAAGATCATAAATTTGGCATTGGGGTCGGAAAATTCGTGAACGAATAGATTCCAAGCATTGCTTTTCCCTGGTTCAGCTACTTCGCAGACTTGCCATTTTACATTGTGATTTGGACATTGAGAAACTAATTTATTTAGTTCGGTTTTACTTACCTCCGCCGTCTCGTCAGTGCATCCATTAGGAACAACAATAATCTCGATCGCATTTTGAGCATCAGATTCTTGAAATAAGCTTTGCTCAAACAAAGAATGTAAAATTTTTCGGATTCCAATAGATTCATTGTGCGCCAAAATACAAATACTAATATTTGTTAAAGAGCCAAGAATACCAGCATTATTATTGTTTACAGCTTCAAAATTAGTCATAATTACTTCTCTAATCTAGTAGGTTAACACCCGCATTTTTATCTGTAATCAGAATTGATTGGTATATCTCAATACTTTACTTATTTATTATTTGTACTTAGGTGTGAATATTAGCTTTGATATTTAAGTAATGTCAACGATATCCTATCAACTTTATGTAAATTTTATGATAACTTCTAGGTTATGGAAGCTAGCTAATTACAGCTCTCAAACTAACTGTTTAACTTAGAGGATTAATGATTAAGTATTTATTAGAGAAACAACTATTTTTGGGCTTTTAAAAATTTAAAACCTAATAAATGTCTTGAAAATACCGATATTTTGTTGATCAGCTTCAATGTTTCAGGCACTATCTTTTGTCAGTCAACCAGATTGAACTAGGTCGATATTGATTTGATTTTTTCTATAAGCATTGAGAGCAAGCGATCGCATCATACAGCTATCTTGTAGTCGCAAGCAGCTTCATTATTGTTACTAATATTTGTTGATGTAAAGAATATTATGATAATTAATCAAGCTTTTATATAATTCTGTTTTAATATTGGCTTTTGCAGATATCATAGCTGCTATTTGTCCAGTTTTAATTTCACTGAAAAAGTTTTTTATGTTAGATTCATTTAAGGCTTTTTCTTCCCAATAATTATGGCATAAATCAAAACTATCAGCAGTATGGTTATTATTTTCTTTCAAGATGTTTTCTACAAATACACCATATAAGATATATTCTGAAATATTCCAATTATTACAAATAACTTGCATCCAGTTTTTTTGATGTTGGTCTTCAATATATTTATGAAGTTTAAATACATTTTCTTTTCTCCAATATATTAGATTACCTAAATAATTAGTTGCAGGGAATTTAGGCACTTCTATTTTTAGAACAGTTGCTGCATCATGATACCAACGCGCTAAACTATGGTCTTGATTTACTTCATTAGGTTGTGCAAATAATCTTGATGTACTATTAGTATTGTAATTATTTAAATTAAATTCTTTTACAAAGAATGTATCAGAATCACCAAATATAAGTGTGTCTTCTTTTACGTAATTTGCAATATTTAATTTAACTAATTGCTGAACTAACCAACCCCTTACTGGCAATCCTTTTAGATTAATCCATATATTTTTTTTACCAGTATAAGGTAATTTAATTAACCATTTTGGTAATATATCGTTTACAGATATTACTTCTGTTGAATCGTTTTCTAATTGTTTGAAGAGTTGTACATCGGGTTGGTCAACAATTAAATAATGTTTTAGATATTTGCTACTAAATTTTTCTTTGGTTTCACAGAGTAATTTGCATCTGTTAAAATCTGGTCCGTAGCTAGGAGTTATTAGGCATATTTTTGGCTGAGACATAATATAAACTTTAAAAAAATAATTTTAATGGTTGGAAAATCTTGAAATTTTCTATCTCTATGATTCTTTTGTAATTTCAATTGCTACTTGATGTCAATATTATTTCTTAAAATTTATACAAGCTTTATTTTTATAAGTAAACAAAAGAATCAATATCAAGTAGAGATAAACTAAATCAATTCAATTAGAGTGATTTACCTCAGCTAAAAAAAAGCTTTTAAATTAACTGTTTAACTTATAAAGGATTTAGTAATTAGTATTTATTAGATAAACAACTAGGCTTTTAATATGTGTCAAAAGCCTGAACCATACAAATATTTTGTTTGCCAGCTATTAAAAACTGCCAATTTATGTCCACATTCGACTGTTTGTAGAGCAGTAGAAATAATTTAAGAATCTGGCTCAGGGAGGAGGAGATAATAGCGGTGACAGGACTCGTAGAAGAACTCCAAAATATGTTTGTGCTTTGAAAGCATTTCAGTTTGTCAGAAAAATAAAATTTTATTTTTCAAGCCTTGCTTTTTGTCTTCACAGCTCTGTTAATGCTTCAACACCAATTTTTTCTGACAGTAACTTTTGTAGCCAGTATTGAACTAGGGCGATTAACCCTAATCGAGCGATCGCCTTGTTTGGAGTTTTCTGTGTGACAAATCCGACAATAGGGCACTCAGCCTCGAAAGTTAAGATTGCTTCGCTTAAATTAACAGCCAATTTAATCCAGTTTTCAGACTCACTGGCGAATGAGTCTACTACGGTCAATAACTGGCGTAATAAACAATATTCGGCTTCGTGGGTTAGCCAAAAATTTTCGGATTGATCTAACCAAATAATTGGCTTAGATTCAGCTAGATGCCCAACTAAATCGAGAAAATTACCATCTTTTAAAACAATCAGCTTTTCTCTGGCTCCGAGACGCAATAAAGAACAACAACGGGCATGAACATATTGCAGGGGAAATAGATCTTGGTTATTTTTTGGCCAGGCGCGATCGCTTGTACTGGTTAACGTTAACTTTTCTTCTAGAAAAATGAGTGATTGCTCCAACCAGATGGCTAAATATCTATCACTTAAATGAAAGTCAATCCATCCTGGATATACAGCTCGAATTGCTAATCTTAAATAAGCTTTAGGAGCAGAATTAGTAGCGCTCAAAGATAGAAAATCTACTAAACTTTCAGCAATCATTTGGGGTGATAGTTGACAATGTTGAGCCAAAGGGAAAGCAATAGCGCAACGATAGACAACGGGGGCTGATTGTAGTTCTGATAAAATGCTATTTGGCTTGGCTTTTGAAGATAAAGGTCTATAGGGGAATTGTAAAAGAATGATTTTGCGATCAAGCGCTATAGAAATAAACTCAAGCTCAATCCCGATATTGCTTTTTTGCCTATATAAATTAAGGGTTTTCAGTAAATTATATTTTAATAACTGTTTAACTGAAATGGTTGGTTTATCGTCGGGAAATCCTAGTTTAAAAAATTTATGTGAAAAAGTATTTTTTGATACATTGTTATCCATGTAAAATCAAATATGCATTGATACCTTATTTTGCCTCTCATTATGCAATTTTCTGACAATCCATCTGAGGCATCTCGCCCATTTTTGACTTGGCAAAATATCATTGATTGGGCGCAGACACACTATCGTGATCGCATTTTTCGTAAAGACGAGCAGATTCCTGCTCGCCCGCAACTCCTATATTTGGTTAACCAAGGAGCTGTTCGCCTAATTGGGAAAGTACCAGACGATAAAAGTTACGATTTCCAGGTTGAATCGACAGAATCACCATTAGATTCTGATAGAGCAGAAGAATCATTTTTAGGTTTTATTCGGTCTGGTCAACCTTTTGAAATTGTGTCACAGTCTTCATTTTCCCTTCATGCTTATGCTCATGTAGATCATACTCATGTAATTTGGCTATATTGGAGCGATTTGGAAAATTGGCCCCATTTTCGTAAAGAAATATATGAAGCCTTTCGCTATCAACATCAACGTAAACTTCTTTGGCTTAGTGCTTTAGGCCAAAGAAGGACTATAGATCGGCTGACCAGTTTCCTGACTTTATTAATTGAAGAATATGGCAATGATCACGAACAAAATTACTGTTTACCCTACACTTTAACCCATGCTCAAATTGGCAGTGCGATCGGCTCGACTCGCGTTACTGTAACCAGGCTTATGGGTAAATTGCGTCGCCAAGGTGTCATCTCAATTCTAGAAGACAACTCAATTTGTCTAATCAATAGTTACTCTACTAAAAATAAAAATAATCCCAAGCCGTAATATATTTTTTGTCATCTCTTATCTTATTTTAATATTTGGCATTCATTCATTGACAAAATTCTGTTAAAAAAAATACATTAATTTGCCAGCTTATTGGGGCGACCAACAAATTAAATTAGTCGAGATGTAAAAAATATCTTAAGATTGACAAGTAAGAAGTTAAACTTTCTTAAAACTCGCACTTTTGACAAAGATATAAATTAGGAGGATATATATATGGCGCTCGTACCAATGCGTCTGCTTTTAGAACACGCGGCTGAGAACGGTTACGGTATTCCTGCATACAATGTTAACAACATGGAGCAAATTCTCTCCATTATGCAGGCTGCTGATGAAGCCGATAGCCCAGTTATATTACAAGCTTCTCGCGGTGCTCGTAGTTATGCAGGAGAAAATTTCCTCCGCCATTTGGTCTTGGCAGCAGCGGAAACTTATCCTCATCTTCCCATTGCCATGCACCAGGATCATGGCAATAGCCCTGCAACTTGCTACTCCGCCATACGCAATGGTTTTACTAGCGTCATGATGGATGGTTCTTTAGAAGCAGATGCTAAAACTCCTGCTAGCTTTGAATACAACGTTAGCGTAACCGCAGAAGTAGTCAAAGTGGCTCACTCTGTTGGTGCTAGTGTTGAAGGCGAGCTTGGTTGCTTGGGTTCACTAGAAACTGGTCAAGGTGAAGCTGAAGATGGTCACGGTTTTGAAGGTACTCTCAGCAAAGAACAGTTGTTAACCGATCCTGATGAAGCAGTAGAATTTGTTGAACGCACTCAAGTAGATGCCTTGGCTGTAGCTATTGGAACTAGTCACGGTGCATATAAATTTACTCGCAAGCCAACTGGTGAGATTCTCGCCATCAGTAGAATTGAAGAAATTCATCGTCGTCTACCCAATGTTCACTTAGTAATGCACGGTTCTTCTTCTGTACCTCAAGAGTGGATCGACATAATTAACGCCAACGGCGGTAATATTCCTGAAACTTATGGTGTACCTATAGAAGAAATCCAAAAGGGTATTAAAAGCGGTGTTCGCAAAGTTAATATTGATACTGACAACCGTTTAGCAATTACCGCAGCTATTCGTGAAGCAGCTTTCAAAGATCCTTCTAACTTTGACCCCCGCCACTTCCTTAAGCCTTCTATTGCATACATGAAAACGGTATGTTTAAGACGCTATGAAGCTTTTGGTACTGCTGGAAATGCTAGCAAAATCAAACAGGTTTCTTTAGATACTTATGCGGCTAAATACGCTAAAGGTGAATTATCTACTAGTTCTAAAAATACTGTTTCTGTCTAAGCTCTAGTTGAGAAATAGAAGTAAATAAAAGATTTATTGTAAATGAGTAGTGATTACAACTACTCATTTTTTTTGGTCGCTTTTTACAATCAAGAAATCATCACTAGGATATTTTTTGCTCAATAAATAATTTACAGGTTTCCGTCAAAGTAATTCCAGAAATAATTTTGTTGAGTTAGAATGTGAGAAAATATTAGGCTATTTAATACAGGTTATTTAATTCTAATTATATTCTAAATATCTAATGTCTAAATTTATTACTTTCAAGCCTATAGGAGAAATTCTGCAAGAGGCGGGTTTAATTACTCATCCACAACTTGAATTGGCTTTACGCGATCAAGCATCTTATCAAGATATGCGTTTAGGAGAAATCTTAGCTTTAAGAGGCTGGATTGAGCAAGATACAGCAGATTTCTTTGTGCAGGAATGGTTTAAATTAGTTAATCAAAAGCGCGACCATCCTCTGGGATTTTATCTCAGAAAAGCAGGATTGCTCAGTGAAGAGCAAATTCAATTAATTCTTCAGGCGCAACATCAACACTCATTACGTTTTGGGGCGGCAGCGGTTAATCAAGGATTACTTAAACAAAATACAGTAGATTTTTTCTTGAGAAACTTATTTCCTTCTCAACTTAAAGCTTCACCCACAATAATCAAAGATATCCAAGAAGAAATTAAGAAATCGAAAAACTATATTACTAAGGATGATATTACTCACTGGGTAACTTTAAGTACCAATAAAATAACTGGTTTTTAAGGTTAGTTTAAAATCAAATAATAAAGTTCATATCTATTTTATCTAAATGGCTATTTATTAATTAAAAATTTATCAATTTCTGATTAAGCTTCGGATTATACTGATGAAAATTACAATCTATATTATCATCAGTTTTTGAATTTGTATGACAGAAACAATTTACATTAAACCCTTAGGAAAAATATTACAGGAAGCCAGTTTAATTTCAGCACCGCAAATACAAGTTGCTTTACATAATTTGTTTCCTGGAGCGTTTCGAGATTCTGGGTTCAGGGGCAAACAAACAAATAGCGCAGCTACGAGCAAAGATTGTCTTAATCCTAAACATACTTTGTCAATTCAAAGCCAACATAACATCCACAACTCTTATTATACTGCGATCGACGATCTAGATATTCCTTGGATTGATTAATCAACAAAATGTCTTTCTGACCAAAGTTTTCAACAAATTGCGATCGCTTGATGAGGGTAAAATGCTAACCTCTGATGTTGCTCCTCTTCACAGTCAGAGCCTGATCTCTTACCAAATGTTATAACAGATTGTCAAACAATTTCAGCAATTGTGCGTAGATTGATTTACGGGAAAAAACCATTATTTGGCAAAAAACTATCATTTTTTGGGCTTTTAAAACTTTATTTTTAGCAACGAAAAACCACCGATATTAAGATTGAAATCAATTTTTATGCTTTTTTCTGATATATAAAGTACGTTATACCTAAATTTTAACCTGACTTCTTTGATACCTTAATATCTTCTTAACTGATTTATCTTAGGATTAGGTCATCAAACTAAACTGTTAGATTAGATACAGTAAATACCTTTAAGTCTACGATATTGTACTTACTAATTTGTTACTTTAGTAGCTTTTAGTTACTACAAAAGACTAATTGATTCTTGTCTATAAGTTACGTTCAAAAATAAAAACTTGGCTATCGTGGCTGTATGCAATGCAAATGCAAATGTAATTGAATTAAAATTAAATTAAGATTGAATTTAAGCACGATAAGTGCTTGATACATTACAAACCTCGAAGATTAACGGTGTCTTAAATCTACAAGCGAGAAATTCTGGATTTCACCATCGCAGCCGCAGGTTCATTTTGTTGATCGCAATATTGTTTCACATCAAGCTCTGGCAAACATTTTGTCAACCCAAAAAATCAGGAAAGTAAAGATATGCAATGTCTGCAACATCCCACTCTGAATGTCAATGCACATAACTTATCCTCACAGTTTATTCAAGAAGTTTCTCTACTTGCCAACGATATATCTAGAAACAGAATTAGTGATTGGAGTGAGATTCAAAAAATATTGAAAATAGCTACAAAAGAAAAATGCCCTGACTTATTAGAGTTAGGTAATCAGCTTGTCGAAACTCTTGAATCCGATCAAGGATTTGCTGTCGTCAAAGACTTACCTTTTCGTTTCTATGAAAGACCTGTATTAGATTATTTGTATCTTTCTTTATGCTTATGTCTAGGTGAATTAACAGTTCATAGCAATTCTAAAAATGTAATTTGGGAGGTCACACCTCGTTCCTTGCCTTCTGGAAGAAAGCTTACATTTTCTGAACTTAACTCAAAAGCACCTTTACATAATGATTCTGCCTTTCGTGATATACCTGAAAAATATTTCGGCTTATTGGCAGTAACTACAGCCAAGCAAGGTGGAAACAGCGTCATTGTAAGAGTTGACGAGTTAATCCAATCGCTCAAGAAATCCCCTTCAGGAGCGCAATGCTTAACAATACTCCGTAATCAAGATTTTCCTTTTCATGTGCCACCAGCTTTTATGAGGGATCCAAGTCAATCGAATATTGTTTTGGCTCCAGTTATCGCAGATTCGCCATTAATTCGTTTTCGTCTAGATACTATTCAAGCTGGCTTTAAATGTCGCCCAGAATTAGCAACTCCTGAGCGTTTGTGGGCAATTGATTATTTTAATGGATTCATCAATTCATACCCAGATCAGCTTGAATTTAAGCTAAATAATGGTGATATTATCTTCGTTAATAATCATAAGTTGTTGCATGGTCGAACCCGATTTACTGGTAAAGATCGCCTGCTCTTAAGAGTCAGAATAGACAAAAACGCAAATGACTAATATCATGCACTGATATCAGCAAAAAAATCTCGATAATTTGTGTTTTTCTATGGCGTCTCGCTCTCCATCTTTAAGTTTTTTGTTTTGGACATTTCTAAAAATTGGTAGTACGGCATTCGGTGGTCTAATGTCGTTAATTGCCGTTGTCGAAAATGTAGTAGTCGAAAAGATGAGACTACTTAGTCATGAAGACATATTAGATGGAATATCATTAACAACTTTTCTACCAGGTCCGATCTCCACCAATGTCGTAATTTATGTCGGATATCGGCTCAAAGGTAAATGGGGAGCATTAGTCAGTTTATTAGGAGTAATTTTGCCTTCTTTCTTCTTAATCGTAGGATTGGCAATTATATACTTCAAAGTAGGGGAAATTCCCACAGTCAATAATCTGTTTTTAGGATTTATTCCCGCTGTTAGTGCCATTATCCTCAGTACCGCATGGCAAATGAGTCGAAAAGCACTTGTAGGATGGCGGCAAGTAACTATTACCATGATTTCGGCTTTACTACTAATAGGAGTAGGTGGTATGTACATCACCATATTTACTATTATTGGCTCTGGTTTAGTAGGCTGGCTATTTTTTAGTAAATCTAATGCTTTTTTGTTTAGAAAAGCATTACAGAATTTCAAAAAGGATAAATATGCTCTAGCTGAGAAAATAGACTTTTACCCAGAAAGTTGGCAAATATTTAGTGAGCCTAAAAGTTTTTTATTAAAAAATAATCCAGAAAATAGCCAAAAAACCAATATTTTTCAGCCTTTACAACATAAATCGAGTTTAAGAGGCAGACTCTTATACAGAAAAACAAAAATTCATCTCGTACAAAAAACACAAGAAAATAAGTCTTTTGAACCTGTCAAGAAATTACAGTTATTTTCTGGTTTATTTTTTGTAATGTATAGTCTGCTAATTTATAAAGCTTTTTTTCTTAAAAAGCTATTAATAAATAAAAATAAAGCTGCCAGGAAAAAAAGAATTTTCATCTCTTTATTTTTACTATCTTGCGCTTTGTTGGCTTATTTTACTTCGTCATTAATCTTAAAAAAATATATTCTTATTCAAATATTTGTTACATTTGCAACCATAAGTGTTATGTTGTTTGGTGGTGCTTATGTAGGCATTCCTCTAATTCAAGAGATTGTAGTTGGTGAGCATAATTGGCTAACTCAGCAAGAATTTACTTACGGGCTTGCCCTTGGGCAAATTACACCTGGACCTATTGTCATGAGTGCTGCTTTTATTGGCTACAAAGTTGGCAATATATGGGGCGCATTAGTTGCCACTGTTGGTGTATTCCTGCCATCATTTCTGCTGATGATCGTAGGTGCTAATGTTTTAGAAAGCTTCAAAAAATCTTCTGAGATACAAGCCGCTATGAACGGTATAAGACCAGCCGTAATTGGTATGATTTTTGCGGCTTTCTGGGTGGTGGGAAAAACAGCCTCGCCGAGTTGGATATCTATTCTAATCTTTATTGTCTCTTTATTAGCCTTAGTTCGCTGGCAGATAAATGTGGTTTGGATTATTCCCTTTGCTGGCTTAGTAGGCTTACTTTTTTATTAACGGATTGTTAAATGCAACGCCAAATCTTACTGTTGCTAGGTTTAGTTCTGTTTTTCCAGGGCGATTTCAGGTTCAACAGCCCTGGTGATTACCAAGTTTAATTTGAAATTAGTTTTTGCGTTATGGTTTAAAAGGTACAAAATCGTAACCTGTTCCCGATTTCTTACCTGGCTGTACTTCAACTAAAATTCCTTTCAAATTGCGATCGCCAGATGGCAAAAATCTAACTACTGATGCTGCTCCCTCGGCAACAAATGCTGGATTAGTCATTGTTTGTTGTAATTGTTCGCGGCTAGCTCCTAACTTCATACCTGTAAGGGCTGTTTTAGCAGCATCATAAGCCATCGCGGTACGCCAGTTAACTGCGCCCCCCCATAACTTGTTGGCATTAACATTAAAAGAATTGTTGGGTTCAACTTGATGGTCCCAAGCAACCACTGAAACCATACCATTGACCTTAATCTGTCCCTCTTTTAAGGTTGCATAAGTACTCATCGAATGACTACCCAATAACATCAGTCGCTCGTCGTTAGCTTTAGCTACCTCTATAGCTTTGTCAACTTGAAGTATAGATGGTGCTAGGACTAAAGCATCTGCTCCATCGCTAATTGCCCGTGACGGAATTTCTGTCGCTAGGAAATCTGGTGCGGAAAGGTCACATTCTGTAGGAGCGATTTTGCCACCGTGATTATAAGTTGCCCAGGTAAACTCTTCTTTAAAAGACTTGCTGACTTCAGCTTGGGAATCAATACAGACAGCAATATTGGTTTTGCCAGCAACATCAACGGCATAATCAGCGAGAGTCTCAGCTAAGGCTCTAGTGCTTGGCGTGGCACGAAAGATGTAGTTACCCATTTCTCGTAAGGCATCAGCAGAGCTAGTTGGAGTAATCATCACCAACCCTCCCTGCTGATACAACGGCGCAGCAGCTATAGAAGCATTGCTTTCGTTATGCCCGACAACTGCCAACACTTTGCTATCTTCAACGAACTTGGTGGCAACTTTTTTGGCTATTTCAGGATCGTTATCATCATTAGCAATTTCGACCATCACTAAACGACTGTTAACACCACCACTTTGATTAATTTCGTTTTGAGCTTGAGCTACGCCCCGCAAAATCTCTTTGGCGACATTGAGATTTCCGCCTATAGGTACACTAACCGCTATTTTATAAATGTCTTTTGTCCTTGCCGCACTAGTGTTATTGCGGTAAATTAGAGTTTCTGGGTCGTTGCGATCGCTTTTTAGGGCAGCATCAAATTTTCTCAGAGCAGTTACATATTCTTTACTAGCAAATGCCTTAACTCCAGCTTGCTTTTCTGGATTACTATTAGCTGTGACGAGTATTTTATCTCCCACGCTAATTCGCTTCTCAATATTATCTTCGTTGACTTGACCCTGAGACAAAATTCTTCCCTCATTGTTGTTCAGGAAATACATCACAGGTCCAAATAGACCGAGAATAAGTATGTATAAGCAAAGCAATAGGTTTTTTTGAGTTAAATTTATTCGCTTGTTGAACATGATGATAATTGATACTCGATGGCAAAAGGGTTGTAGGTGAGATTCTAAAAGTAAAACTAGTCGGTCTTAATTGCTTATCGTCCTTAATAGGGGGATTAAGTGACGATATTTTTACATCCTGAAGCAATAAACAGTAATAATATCTCTGTGCTTTTTCAATGAAGAGGCTTTTAGTTAAGAATCGACTAAGAATAACTTAATAAACTTATCTTTTAAAGTTATTCTTGATTTTACTAACATTGCCACCGTATTTTCCCTGAAATCAGTATGAATACAAAATTTAATTATTAAGTAAATCTACGTAATTGACTCCCACAAACTAAGTGATTTTTATGCCAATGTTACCCGCACCACCTACATTAAGATTATATATAATTTTGTGAACAAAATAATAAATTAAAAATTAGAAATATCTTGCCTATAAAATTTCCAGTTAACAGAATTGACTTTGGCTTTAGATTTAATCAAGCTGACAACTTCCTCTAAATCTTCTAATTCATAGGAAATATCGGGAGATGTAAAATCCAGGTTGATTTCCACTTCCGCCATATCTTGTTGGTCTTTACCTTCTAGATTTTTACTCCGTAGACTCGTTAATGTCCATTGTCGCTCCCTGGCGAATTTGAGCAATAAAGCTAGCACCTTGGCTTCGTCTTCAGCTGTACACAATACATGACAGCAGTAGCGGTTTTCTATGGTGCTAAAAACAACTAATCCTGTGTTCATTTCTATTTGTTGTGATCTCTTTTGGGATTCGACTTCTGAATTTGATAATTCCGACCGGACTGGTTTGTCTTTAGGAACTCTCACAGTGCCGCTGTTTATTGATTTATCTTGCCGATAGTTATTCTGAGACGATCTATCTTGCAGATCCCGTTGTTTAAAAGCACTTTCTAATGGTCGCAACAACAAGTTTGCTCCCACAACGGCAATAGTACCTAGATAAGCTTGTACCAAATGTCCTGAACCGACTAATGTTCCCACAGCAGCAGCACACCAAAGAGTTGCGGCTGTATTAATACCTCGTACACCTCCTCCCTCTCTTAAAATCACGCCCCCACCTAAGAAGCCGATTCCAGAAACCACCTGAGCAGATATTCTGGTGGGACTTGCATCTCCTGGAGTCATTATCGATAGCATGACAAACATTGCCGCTCCCAAAGTTACTAAAACATTAGTTTTAAGAACTGCTCTGGTCTTTAGCCATTGTCTTTCGATGCCAATGCCTACCCCGAGAATGAATCCCGTGAGCAAACGAAAAGAAAAATCAATCCAGGTCAATGTCATGTCTGTCATCTCCAAGTCACTTTAAAGCTAAGTTAATTTATGGGTTGGGTTTGCCTCTAAGTAAATCAGAGTAAAGCTATTTTTCAAACACAGCTTTCCTGTAGACCACTAGTATAAAACCATACCAAGTTTAATGGAATATTAAGAAATATTAAGATCTCGGAGTATTGGGAATGATCATATAACTAGTGCTGACATCTCCTGAAGCTAAATTCTTGGCTTTTCCCCAATACCACCAATAACCAGCTATATACTAACCTTTGGTAAAAAAAAGGGACAAAATGCGATCGCACTTTGTCCTAGATTAAATTGAGGGTTATTTTTGGTATTCGTAATTTTGCGAGAGTTTAGACTACATCAATAGATACTTTTTGGTAATCAGTAAACTCGCCAACAAGACTGTTATTAAATTCATTAAGTTCCTGAACATCTCCAAAGGGATCAGCCGCCAAACCGATATAGTAATCGCCACTGCCAGTAAAGCCTTCCCAGTTAGTAGGCATGGTTAAAGTAGTAGTAACTCGACCAGTACCACTGAAAGGATCAAGATTAATTAACGCTGAATCATGATCGCCCTGGAGGTAGTAAACTTCAGGCACTTCATTGATTGAAAGCTGATTATTGTTGGTTAGATAGTCTTCTGTAAAGATGTAGAAACCAGCTGCAAAGTGATCAGCACTATGATTACCTTCGTTAAAGATGTCATAGGTTACTTCAAAAGTATCGCCAGTCGCGATTTCTGGTCGTTCTACTTGGAAGCCATTGGTTTTTAAATCTGCCAGATCATCAAGTACATCGGTATCAACATCAATATCAACGGCATTGTAATCCTTGCCTAGACCTTGATTACTGTTGTTAAGTTCATTAATTTCAACAACTTGTTCCTCGCCATCAATAACCATACCAAGGTAGTATGTACCGTCTCCATTGGCCCAAAATTCATCCTCCGATCCTGGTAATGAGTAAGGAGAACTTAAGATATCGGTGTCGCTTCCCGCTTCGATATCGTTGATACCATAAGCACCAATTTTAAAATCGCTTTGAGCGGAAATATCATCATCTTGAGAAACGTAAAGGTCTACCTGGAATTCCCCTGAATCTACTCCGCCATTATTAGCGATGGTAAACCCAAAGTCAAATGTTTCTCCCGCAACCAAAGTTTCTGGAGTAAGTATTAATTCTCCAGTTAAATCTGCTGGAGGCGCCAAAGTGGTAATTTTGACATCATTCAAATCACGACCAGTGCCTAAATTACTATTGTTAGTTTCGTCAGTTTCAGTAACTTCGTTTTCAGGGTCGATAACCATACCAACATAGTATGTATCGCCTCCATCTGCCCAAAATTGATCATCGGCACCAGGTGTTGTGTAGCGATGAGTTTTTTCGCCTGTGTCGCTTCCTGCTGCTAGACCATCTTTCAGAGCATATGTACCGATTTGGCGATCATCTGCCGAGATATTAGGATCTCTAGAGATATACAGGTTAGCACTGAAGGGATTGGCATCGTTTTTAGTCTCGTTAGCGATGGTAAAACTTACGTCTAATGCTTGTCCTCTGTTGATTTCTGGTTGAGCAATCTCAAAAGAAGTACCTTTTAAATCAGACCGTAAATCCGGTGGTACAACGGCGGAAGTGATGAAACTATCGGAGTCAAGACCAGCACCTAAATTGCTGTTGTTAGTTTCGTTAGTTTCAGTAACTTCGTTTTTAGGGTCGATAACCATACCGACATAGTATGTACCGTCTCCATCTGCCCAAAATTGATCATCGGCACCAGGTGTTGTGTAGCGATGAGTTTTTTCGCCCGTGTCGCTTCCTGCTGCTAGACCATCTTTCAGAGCATATGTACCAAGTCGAACATCCTCTTTAGTAATGTTCGCATCTTTAGAGATATACAGGTTAGCACTGAAGGGGTTAGCATCGTTTTTAGTCTCGTTAGCAATCGTAAAACTTACGTCTAATGCTTGTCCTCTGCTGATTTCTGGTTGAGCAATCTCAAAAGAAGTGCCTTTTAAATCCGAGCGTAAGTCGGGTGGTACAACGGCGGAAGTGATGAAACTATCGGAGTCCAGACCAGCACCTAAATTACTGTTGTTAGTTTCGTTAGTTTCAGTAACTTCGTTTTTAGGGTCGATAACCATACCGACATAGTAGGTACCGTCTCCATCTGCCCAAAATTGATCATCGGCACCAGGTGTTGTGTAGCGATGAGTTTTTTCGCCCGTGTCGCTTCCTGCTGCTAGACCATCTTTTAGATCATATGTACCGATTTGGCGGTCATCTGCCGAGATATTAGCATCTTGAGAAATATACAGGTTGGCAGAGAAAGGGTTGGCATCGTTTTCACTCTCATTAGCAATCGCAAAACTTACGTCTAACGCTTGTCCTCTCTTTATTTTTTCTTGACCAATCTCAAAAGAAGTGCCTTTTAAATCGGATGATAAAAAGGTGCCAGTCACGAAACTATCTGAGTCAATACCAGCACCTTGGTTGCTGTTGTTAGTTGTGTCAGTTTCAGTAACTTCTCCTTTAGGATCGATAATCATACCAACATAGTACTTACCGTTTCCATCTTTCCAAAATTCATTTTTAGCATCAGGTGTTGCGTAGCGATAAGTTTTTTTGCCCGTGTCACTTCCTGCTGCTATACCATTTCTAATATCATATATACCAACTACACCAAGTTGGAGATCATCCTTGGTGATATTAGCATCTTTAGAGATATACAGG
>Ga0209082_1000261_pt1 | contig 22373 bp, 19 predicted proteins | sample ColdCreekSource_FD_184127 | JGI IMG/M metagenome (GOLD analysis project Ga0209082, IMG submission 184127) | Groundwater microbial communities from Cold Creek, Nevada to study Microbial Dark Matter (Phase II) - Cold Creek Source (SPAdes) (version 3) | ecosystem: Environmental > Aquatic > Deep... | reverse complement strand
CCCTCAACCCTCCCAGTTATCGCTTTGCATCAGGATATTGGCTCAAGCCTTCAGGAGAGATGATTTTAGCCCTTGATGGAGGTGAGATCGCTTCTGCCATGCCCAGATCTCCTGATTAATTACCTAATTTTATCAAAAAGCTTATAGCTTATAGCTTATAGCTAGGGCAAAGCCCTTTACCATCTATCTATCTCAATCAATCTATTTTAGTTGCTATGAATAATCTGTCCCAGTCCTTAAATCGAGAAGAATCATCTCTGATTCAGGATAGCGATCTCCCCCAATCATCTTTTCGACGGCGACTATACGATCTGCCCCTAGATCGTAAAACTAATTTAATTCCTTGGTTTAGTTTTGGCAGCTTAATTCTTTTCATGGGGGCAGGGGGATTAATGCTCCAAGGAATTCTCAAGCATCAGTTAGTGGCACAAACCGCAGCGAAACTAGATGTTAAAAGTCAGGTAATTCTCCTCTCAGCAACTCAACCTAACAGTAATGCCGAAACATTAGCAGCGACTATCTCCGCCGTTACCGAAGAACAAGGTTACACTGCTGCCTATGTAATCCAAGGCGATGGTATTATTTCCCTCTCATCATCTACCGCCAAAATTACTGGGGTGATTAGTAGTAACGTGGCTTTACCAGATCAGCAAGTTCTGGAACAGGCAATCAATAGTCCAGGCAAAGTAGTTTATCAGTCCGCCACCATCGAAGGACATACCTATGCCTTAGCCGCCCGAACCATTGACGATAATAGCGGACAGCCTGCGGGGATTTTGGTACATGGGACTAACCTCAAGTCGATTAACTATATTCTCCAAAGTAATCTTCTCGCCCAGTCGGCGCTATCTTTGGTGATTTCAATTTTCATGATTTATTTGAGTCGCATTTTAAGTCAGGCGATCGCTGAACCGATTGAAAGTCTGCAAAAGGTAGCTCAAGACTTTGCTGCGGGTAATTTTGCCACTAGAGCCAAGATTAATTCTCAAGATGAAGTTGGTTTGTTAAGCAGCACCTTTAATGTTTTGGCGGATTCGATTGAAATGAATGAAGCTCGTCTTAAGCAAGACGCAGAACGCTCTCATCTACTTCAGGGGATTGCCTATAGTATTGCTCAGGCAGCCAATGCTCAAGAAGTATGGGAAACTGCGGTAGTCAGCACTCAGAAAGTACTGCAAGCTGATCGGGTAATTTATCATCGTTTTGCTTCAAATTGGCAGGGGAAGATTATTGCCGAAGCCGTTAAAGAGGGATTTCCCCAAGCTTTGGGAACTGAAATTAATGATCCTTGTTTTGCCGAAGGTTATGCTGAAGCCTATCAACAGGGAAAAGTAAAGGCGATTACGAATATTTATCAAGAAGAACTCGATGATTGCCATCTTCAAATGTTAGAAACTTTGGCGGTAGTTGCCTGTCTGATTACCCCTGTGGTGACAGACAATAAACTAGTAGGTTTACTCATCGCCCATCAATGTAGCGAGGCAAGAGCTTGGCAAGGGGATGAGATTACCTTACTGACGCGGATTGCCGAACAGGTAGGCAGAACAGTAGAAAAAATTGAAATCTTAGAGCGCCAGCAGCAGTCCCAGCAACAGGAAAAAGCCACCAGAGAGAACCTCCAGCGTCGGGCTTTGGAGTTATTGATGGAGGTAGACCCCGTTAGTCAGGGAGACTTAACTGTGCAGGTACGGGTACAGGAAGATGAAATAGGCACGATTGGGGATGCTTACAACGCGACGATTGAAAGTCTGCGAAAATTAGTATCCCAGGTTAAAACCGCTGCCCTTCAGGTGTCCACCACCACTAGTGATAAAGACCGTTCCATCAGAGAACTATCTACGGGAGCCTCGGTACAAACCACCGAAATTAATGCTGCCTTAAAACGGATTCAAGGTATTACCGACTCAATTCAGGCGGTAGCCCATAATGCGAAGGCAGCGGAGACAGCAATGCTCAAAGCAACGGCAACCGTCAAGGCGGGAGATGAGGCGATGAACCAAACCGTTGCAGGTTTCCAAGAAATCCGCGATACCGTAGCAGCCACAGCGAAAAAAGTTAAGCGGCTGGGAGAGTCATCCCAAAAGATTTCTAAGGTGGTCAACGTCATCAGTGACTTTGCTGATCAGACCAACCTTTTGGCTCTTAATGCTTCCATTGAAGCGGCTCATGCAGGGGAAGAAGGAAGGGGTTTTGCGCTAGTAGCGGAGGAAGTGCGATCGCTAGCTCGTCAATCCGCAGCAGCCACGGTAGAAATTGAAGCTTTAGTGGCCGAAATTCAAGCGGAAACCAATGAAGTGGTGGCTGCTATGGAGGCAGGAACAGAGCAGGTGGTGGCAGGAACCAAACTGGTGGATAAAACTCGCTATTCCCTAGTGCAGATTGGGGATGTAAGCCAAGAAATTAATCAGCTAGTAGCGGAAATTGCTGCCGCCACCGTAGAACAGTCTCAAGATTCGGCTGTAGTCAGTAAAGCAATGGTGGAAGTTGCTGCTATTTCTGATCAGACTGCCAATGAGGCGATCGCTGTATCGGCATCATTTCAGGATCTACTGACGGTGGCACAACAGTTAGAAAGTAGTGTGGCTAAATTCAAGGTCAGCTAAATTATTTATTTATCTATTTATTGATTGATTAATTAATTAAAATATTGAAATTGCTATGACGAATTTTGCTCATGATCGCGACCAAGAAGCAGCTATTGATTCTCTGATTCAGAGTAATTTAAACCCCAGAGGCTGGTGGGGTAGGCAAAGTATTCAGGCTAAAACTACTATTTTGGCGATCGCCTTGGCTACGATACCAACCCTCGCCCTGGGTTCGGTGGCCTATTATTTTGCTGATAATTCTGCCCCTCAAGAGACTACCTCTAGCGACACCACCACTGTTTATAGCTCTCAAAGAAAACTGGGATTAATCTTGGCTCTGGGTACTCCTCTGGTGGCAGTGGGGGCAGGAGCGATCGCCTACGCCCTGTCCAATCGATTACTACGTCCCCTACGCCATGCTACTAAAGCCATCCAGGAAATCAGTCAGGGAAATTTCACCACCCGACTAGTGATTACGGGGACTGATGAAATTGCTCAATTGGGTAGCCAAATTAACCAGATGACGGCTGAAATCCATGACTTGGTGCAGGTTCAAACTATTCTTGCCCAAAAGTCCGACGCGATTAAAAATATTGCCCTGCAATTAGCTGCTACCCAGCATTGGTCAGAAGTTTTGACGGTGGTGGTGCAGGGGAGTTTTGCAGGGATTAGAGCCGAAAGAGTGGTTTATTATCAATTTGATGACCAGTCGGCGATCGCTGTAGCGGAATGTCTTGCCCCAGGTTATCAAGCAGTCAAAAATAGTAATTTGAGTCCTGCACTAGTAGCTGAATATCAGGCTCAATCATCTTTGCGATCGGTGGAAGTAATCAATAATCTCTCCCAAACAAATTTATCCTCCGCGAAACAAGAATATCTCCAATCCTTGGGGGTAAAGTCTGGTTTAATCGCTCCTGTGATCATTGAAAATCAATTACAAGGATTATTAATGGTTCATCAGTCAGAAGCTTCACTTCCCTGGATGGAAGAAGAAGTAGCTTTTTTAACTCAAGTTGCCAGTCAACTTGGTTTTGCCATTACTCGTTTAGAACTGGTAGCCCAGCAAAAGCTAGGGGAGATGCGAGAGAAGTCAGCCAAAGAAGCAATTCAAGCTAGAGCATTGAGTCTGTTACTTGAAGTAGATGATGTTGCCCAAGGTAACTTAACTCGGCGGGCGCGGGTGACGGAAGATGAAATTGGGACGATCGCCGATGCTTATAATTCCACCATTGAAAGCCTCCAAAAATTGGTCGAGCAAACTAAAACCGCTGCCACGGAAGTACAGCTTAATACCACTGCTAATGATTTAGCAGTGCAGTCCTTAGCCCAGGAAGCGATCGCCCAAGCCTCCTCAATTTTTGGGATGCTCGAACAGGTCAAGGAAATGGAAGTATCCATTAGTTTAATCGCCCACCAGGCACATCAGGCGGAAAAATTTGTCCAACAAGCCACCACCACCATCGCCCGTGAAGATCAGTCCATGAATCTTACAGTTGCCGAAATCAAAGCCGTGGAGCATACTGTAACTCAAACTGCGACTAAAGCAGAAAAATTGGGTACATCTTCCCAGTCAATTTCTCAAGCGGTAAACCTCATTGGTCGCTTCGCAGCCCAAACCCATCTCTTAGCCCTCAAAGCCTCCATCGAAGCAGCCAGGGCGGGGGAACAGGGAAAAGGCTTTGCGGTCATTGCCGAGGAGGTCAGATCTCTGGCTACTCAGTCAGCAGAAGCCACCGTCGAAATTGAAACCCTGGTCAGTAAGATTCAACTAGAAACTGCCGAGGTAGTTCAAGCGATGCATCAGGGGGCTGCCCAAATTGCTTCGGGGAATGAACTGGTACAGCAGACTCGTCATAGTCTCAGCCAGGTAAATCATGCTAGTAGCGAAATTAGGAAACTGGTAAGCTCCATTACCCAAGCTACCCAACAACAGTCCGCTACCTCTACTCAGGTGAGTCAAACTATGGTGGATGTGGCGGCGATCGCGGAACATAATTCTCAGTCTGCAACCCAGGTATCTAGTTCAATTCAGGAACTATCGGCGATCGCCGAAAAACTCCAATCTCAGATCGCGAAATTTAAGACCTAATTATTTTATTCTCTTGCTCATACCAATAAACCATGTCACTCAACCCCGATATCCGCGATCAAGCCTATCAATTCTTTATCGAAGAAGCTCAAGAACTGTTGCAGGTTCTCGAAACAGGTTTACTTGACCTCCGCCAAGACCACAGTGTCCCCAAGGTACATGAGTTAATGCGGGCTGCTCACTCCATCAAAGGCGGGGCTGCTAGTGTCGAGTTGAGTGCGATCGGTTTGTTGGCTCATCGTTTGGAAGATTTTTTTAAGGCTCTTTATAGCGATGACATTGATTTTGATGCGGAATTAGAAAGTCTATTACTCCAGGGATATGATTGCTTATCCCATCCTTTACTGGAACAGGTGGCAGCAGGAGCTTTTGACGAGGAAGCCGCTTTGCTCAAAGCCGAACCAGTCTTTGCTGCTTTGGAAATTCGTTTGGCGGAAGCTCTACAAAATGCTGACAACTATATTCCTAGCTCCAACGATTTGGGGGTAGATATTGTCGCTTCTATTTTTGAAGTGGACGTAGTTCAAGCTTTAGAGCATTTGCAGTCAGTGGTTGCGGCTCCTGATAATTATGACCCCGCAGCCGAACTAGCAGGAACTCTGGAAATGTTTGCGGGTTTTGCCGAGCTATTTAATCTCTCAGGATTTAGCGATCTGGTTCAAACAGCCCAAATAGCCTTAGAGTTAAACCCTCAAGCAGTATTAACTATTATTCAAATTACCGTTGTCGATTGCACTGTGGCGACAGAACAAGTCTTAGCAGGCGATCGCGAACAGGGTGGAACAGCCTCTCTAGCTTTGATGGAACTAGCTCAAGGTAATCTTGGGGGAACGGAACAGATCGCTCTAGATCAAGATCAACTTTGGGCAACTGCACCCCTGGCTGAGGATATCTTTGGAGCAATAGCTCAAGAGTATTCTGAATTAGAATTTTCTACATCGGAAGCCTCGAATGAAGTTGATCCAGATAATTTGTGGTCTACTATTCCTGAGCAGGAGAACTTAATAGAAGATATCTTTGGTACTATTCTTGATGATTCTGATGCTCTGGAGCTAAATCCAGAACCTGAACTAGTAGCCGAAACTAATGTTGATTCTGATGATCTTAGTCAGCTCTTTAACATGGTAACTGATGAATCAGTGGCCGAAACTGTGGCAACGGATGATGTTTTTGCTTTTCATGAAATTCCCTCAGACTCCTCTAATCTCTGGTCTACAATTCCTGATGAATCTAATGCCCTGAAGCTCAATTCGGCATCTGAAACTGCCACTGATGGTCTTGATGATATTAGTCAGCTTTTTGACATGATAGCTGAGGAAACAGTAGCAGAAACAGACTTACCTCAACTAGAATTACCGTCACAGATTGCAACCCCAGCATCAGAACTAGTAGTTAAAACCACTGCTAAAAATAAGACTGCTGCTGCTGCTTCTAAACTTTCGGTGCGAGTTGATTTAGACCGCCTAGAGAGGATGAACAATGTGGTGGGAGAACTAACCATTAACCGTAATAGTTTAGCCTTGCAAAATGAACAGCTACAGGAAAATGTCGGAGAGCTAGAACAAAAATTTGTCCGTTTCCGAGGCATTACGAGAAAACTGCGGGAAATATCCGACCAAATGTTGTTGGAGGCGCGATCGCGCGATCCTCAACTGCTCAAACCTCAAGAACACCAAACTCCTGGACATCACTCGGCGATCGCGGAGTTTGATACCTTAGAAATGGACAGCTATAATTTGCTTCACTCTTCTCTCCAAGAAGTGCTGGAAGAAATGATCCAGCTTGAAGAGAGTGTGGAAGATATTACGATCTTCGCCCAGCAATCAGATCGCACGATCAGTAGTCAAAGCAAGATGTTGGGACAGTTACGGGATGAGTTGATGTGGGTCAGAATGTTACCCCTCGATCAGATTTTGCAACGTTTCCCCCGAACTCTCAGAGATCTTTCCAGTAAATACCAGAAACCTGTAGAGCTAAAATTAATGGGTACTGGAGTACTAGTGGACAAGGCAGTGCTGGAAAAACTCTCAGATCCTTTGCTCCATCTGTTACGGAACGGTTTCGACCACGGCATAGAAGATCCCCAGATTAGAACCCAACAAGGAAAAGCTGCCACAGGGTTAATTGAAATTCAGGCTTATTATCAGGGTAATCAAACCGTGATTGAAGTCAAAGACGATGGCCAGGGTTTGAACTTAGCCAGCATTGCCCAAAAAGGTATTGAACGGGGTCTGATTTCTCCCCAAGAAGCTGCGGATGCATCTCCAGAAAGACTATTTGAGTTGATTTTTGAACCAGGATTTTCCACCGCTAATCAGGTGAGTGAAATTTCTGGTCGCGGAGTGGGAATGAATATAGTGCGATCGCAAGTGGAAACCCTCAAGGGCAAGATTAGGGTATCTTCTACTCCTGGTGTGGGTTCAACCTTTACTTTGCGTCTGCCCTTAACTCTGACTATTGCCAAGCTTTTAGTCTGTTCTCTAGGTGCTACCAATTTTGCGATCCCTGCCGATAGCATTGAAGAGATTATGATTCCCACTCCTGAACAAATCCAACTCACGAACGGGGAGCGGTTTCTAGCTCTCAACGGCAAGCTGATTCCGATTTATGTGTTACGAGAAATTCTCGCTTATAACTGTCCCATTCCTGATGCTGACTCTAATAGTAAGACCTTTAAAACCATTCCTGCCCCTGATGATTGGGAGGCTCCCTTGCTCCTAGTACGGCGAGGAGAACAATTGTACGCTTTAGAAGTAGTGAGTTTGCTGAGGGAACAAGAACTGGTCATTAAACCCTACGGACAAGCGATCGCTGCCCCTGTCTATAGTTATGGCTGTACCATCCTCAGCGATGGTAGTCTGATTCCCGCCTTTGATGGTTCGGCTTTAATCGGCATGATTTTAGGGGAAACGCAACAAACTGAGACTAATAACAGTCAGAGTTGGCTCTCCACTTCAGAGCAGCTTGCAGCCGGGAAACAGGAAATAAGAGGTTCGCAACAGCGGACATCTGTTAAAACCATCATGGTGGTAGATGATTCCACTGCCTTGAGACGTACGATGGCTTTAACCTTAGAGAAAGAGGGTTATCGAGTGGTGCAGAAAAAAGATGGGAAAGAAGCTCTAGATGGCTTCAAGCAGCACCCTGAAATAGACTTGATTATTTGTGATGTAGAAATGCCCGTGATGAACGGCTTTGAGTTTTTGGGGATGCGTCGTCGCGATTCAGCTTTAGCCAAAGTTCCCACCTTTATGTTGACTTCCCGTAGTGGAGAAAAGCATCGCAATTTAGCCAAGCAACTTGGGTCGGACGGTTATTTCACCAAACCCTATGTTGAACAAGACTTTATTCAAGAAATCAGAAACATCTTGGATAGCCAAAACCCGTTAGAACCTGAAACCCAAACGGCGATCGCTATTAAAACTAAAACGATTTTAATCATTGATGATTCTTCCGCTTTGCGACGCACCCTAGCCTTAAGCCTCGAACAAAAAGGTTATCGAGTATTACAGGGACGAGATGGCATTGAGGGATTAGAGCAACTCCGTAGTAATCCCCAAACTAACCTGGTGATTTGTGATCTTGAAATGCCAAATCTTAACGGCTTTGAATTTCTCACCCTCTGTCGTCAAGAAACCCAGTTAAACCAAATACCTGTGGTGATGCTCACTTCTCGTGGGAGCGACAAGCATCGAGCCTTGGCAGCGAGTTTAGGGGCAGTAGGATTCTTTACCAAGCCCTATATTGAGGAGAGTTTTATCGCTGAAATCGAACAATATATTTGTCTATAGCAACTACGCAAGATCATTGTAACTATAAACAATTTTTCATAAAGCCAGCTCACTAAAATTGCTTCAAATGTGCGATCACCTAAAGTAACTAACAATTAATATTCAATAACCAGGATTATATCAGTTGATAATAAAGAGCGGTCGCGCGGAATACCTTTATAACCCCAAGCAATTTTGTTAACGTTCCTGTTCCGCCACAACTCAGTTATTAAGCTTGAGGATAGCTATATGTCGTAGTTTCTCCCCGTAGTGTTAATGTTTGCTCAAAATCTTTGTATGCTTTAATTTCGATGATGTTGTTACTTGGGTCTTTTAGATAAAACTTGGCTTGTTCTTCGTGGGTGCCAGCAAAAAGAACTGTTGGCTTGGATAAAAACTCGTGACCTCTACTTTGCAGTGACTCAGCCATTTTTTGCCACTCAATCCAAGGCAGAACAACACCAAAATGACGTTTACCTTGTTTGTCTAGTGACGCAACCTCTAAAGGGCGACAATGCAGGGTGATTTGATGTCCCCACAACAGAATATCTAACCATTCGTTGTTTTCTCTGCCAATCTGAGCGCCAAGCAAATCGACATAGAAATGTTTAGCTGTTTCAAGATCAGAAACAGCAAATGCAAGATGAAATATGTAGCGTTCTTTCATGTAAGTTCCTGTTTTTTAAGTCTGACGACATCATTGTACTGAAACCTTCTGGATATTCAGCTTATACAACGATCATTGATGCTCATGTTTTTAATCGCGGTAAGAAAGAAGCAAAAAGTCCTCTCGATCTATCTATCTATAAAAATTAATTGCACTTACCCAAATATTAAAATAGCGATCGCCCCAAGAAACTAGCAATTAATATTCAATAATCAGGGTTAGTTAGGCATTGCCTAGATTTTTAAAAGAACTGCTTGTCTGAATTAATTCTTCTCGAAGAACACGACGAAGATCATTTTCGGTCAATGGCCGTTTAGCTGGCTCTTTAAGATGAGTCTTTAATACTTGATTAATCAACGTTTGATAACCAAGCCCCTCAACTTCTGCTTGCTGCCGAAAACTATCTAAAATATCATCGTCCAGGTAAATTGTAATACGTGTTTTACCAGTAGATGGAATAACAGCCCCACGTTTTCCTTGCGAAAAATCATACTCATCCCTCATAAGCTTTTGCCTCCTGTCGAGTCGCGCGACGGGCAGAAATTAAACGAACCGCCTCACCACGCATGGTGTAAACAACGACCAAGAGTAGTCCTGAGTTTCCCATTCCCACTGTGATAAAGCGTTCCTCATCGATTGAATCAGGATCAATATCATGAATGGCAACAGGATCAAAAAACACTAATTCAGCTTCAGCAAATGAAACACCATGCTTTTGCCAATTTGTTTGTGCTTTTTGAGGATCATATTCAAAGGTCATGCATATATTATACGCATATTAAAAGATATCATTCCGTTGGGTGTAAAATCGCCGAAGTTTTAGCTCACTCTACAGTGCGATCGTCTAAAGGAACGAACAATTAATATTCAATAACCAGTGCTTATTGGTTGGTGGGAAGGGTGCAATTCATACCTTCATCTTATGGTAGCTTGCAAACGTAAGCCAAGTGCCTGCACAACCTTGAGAACCGTAGCAAATTCTGGATTACCTTCCATCGACAATGCTTTGTACAGACTCTCTCGACCTAGCCCTGTTTCACGAGAAATATGTGTCATTCCCTTAGAACGGGCAATATCTCCTAAAGCTGCTACCACTAAAGCTGGATCGCCATCTTCAAGAGCTGCTTCGAGATATGCAGCCATATCTTCTCTGGTTTCTAAATGTTCCGCTGCATCCCAGGGATGAGTTTGAATCTTGTTCATGAATATCTCCTATAATTTTTGCGCTAGATCTAAGGCTGTTTCTATATCACGATTTTGGGTACGCTTGTCCTTTCCTGCAAGCAAGACAATCAAAGCTTCACCGCGTTGTATAAAATACACTCGTTATGCTGCCGTATCTGCTTTAACTGCATTCGTCCAATATTGAAATGTTTCACCCCCTATTTGCTCACTATCTTCCCGGTAGATCTGCCGTAAGCAGTCATAAAACGCTTGCGCTTCATCTTTCAAGCCAAATGCCACTAAACACTTCAAGATTCGGGTAATCCGAAGATAGTTGTGGTCAAACATGCACACCCACTCACGCTTGCGGATTAAATAGTTCTCCGATTTATCAACGATTATCTTTCCTTCACTGCCTTCATCGCATTGCAACCCATAAAACCGAAGCATGACCGCCAATGATTGCTGTAAATTTTGCCGTAAGCGTGGATCACTTTGAAATGTTTGAATAACTTCCTCGTTTACGACTGGCGCGTCCAGGTTAAATGTACTTTTCTCAGAGATGGGGAATAACCACTGAATGTAGTCATGAGCGCATTCCAATTCCTCAAAATCCCATGCCCACATCTCCTGAATCTTTCGCCCCTCCAGATCGGTTTTTTCTCCTAGATAAAACGGAATCAGCATTGCTGTAAGTTGCCGTTCATGATTCATCGAAAACTACTCCCTTAACTTCAATGAGATCTTTTGCTGAGATGTTGTTCTTCTCCAACATTACTTTTATTAAACAGAAAAAAGTTAACTTGAACCGATCAAATGCTCTGTCAATCTAGAATAGAGATCGCCCGTTCTAAACCAGAATAATTAAGTATCATTAAATCCATAATTTTGTTGGGGCAATGGGTTCGATATCTTCGTCCCACCCCCCTACTTGATAGGTTTGCAGTAACCATAAACTTGCACCATGATTGAGGAAGATTTCTGCTAGGCTATCGTTGGCTAGACGGGGTAAAAGCGATCGCCAGCTAGTCAAGGCATTAACCACAGTTGTTACAGGGTCATCCGCCAAGCGAGTCCCAATTAGGGATTGAAACGGATCAACCCAATCTTCACGGGTTTGCCAAGTGATGAGTTTATCTTCAATGGCTTTATTAAGAGCTACTAGGCGCTGTAGTCTTTGGGTCTGGGGATGTTTGGGGTGAGCGAGAATCCAGTCTTTGATTTGGGGGTTATGCTCTATTTCACTTAAAGTCAGCTTAATCGCCTGATACAATGCCTGACAGGAATCCTGGACACAAGAGTTAGCAGGGCCAACAAAAGTACCTCCCGTGCCGTCTCCCGTGCGATAACGCGCCATCATGCGGTCTAATTGGTAGGCTAAAGCATTGAGGGGAAAACGTCTTAAGCCATCAAAGTTATACTCTTCAAACAGGTCTAGTTTGACAATGATATCGGTAATGGGACGACTGCCTAACCAACCAAATTGGCGATCGCCCACAAAATTTGTCCAGTCTAAACTCGCGGCGATAATTCCTGTGGTGTTTTGGGTATATACCTGACCATAGGCAATCTTAAAACGTAATTCCTGGGTCAATGGTTCACGAACGACCCTAGCTAAACCAAAAGAGAAATGTCCGAAAAACAGACCAAAAGGCGCAAATTCTGCCTTTTTACCGCCAATACCTCCGTAGCTGTGGAGAACTAACAGGCGATCGCCTTCTTGATAAGAGTTAATTAACTCTGAGTCGGTTAAATTGCGGGGATTTAAGAGAATCGAATCAATCTGACCTTTTTTTTGTTTGACTCCCTGCCAATACTGATGGTGAATATAGTCGGTGGTTTTTTGCAACCCAGAAATGACTTTAGCTGGCTGTAGCTGAAATAAAGCACGGGGAGCGATCGCCTGGACAGTAAACATGCCCTGGTCATTTTTGGCTCCATAAATATACCAACCTGGGGAATTTAGAGGAGATTCAGTAATTTTATTAGCCGTAGCAGAGAGAACTCCGTGGCGATCTGGTACTACTTGGGGCAGATAAACTACCTCTTCTTTGCCATCAAACTTGCCAGAATCAGGATTATAGTGACGCACCACCGCACAGTGGCGGGGAAATATCGACCTAAAGCTGACCAAGGCGTAATACTTGCCTGTAATCAGAATCGGTTCACGATCAATGGACAGTACTAAATTGGGTTCTCGAATCACCTCCACGGTCGTCAAGGCAACCATCACATCATCATTGGGTCTAGCCCCTGCTAAAGATTCCAGGGCTTGTACCTGTCGCCAATGGTTTAATCGCGTCGGATGCACTATCCCCTGATGGATACTTTTATAAGCCTGGGCGGAAAAATCAATTCTAGTTTTGACTTGATTGACATAAGCCTGAAGATCAGGGCGATCGCGCCAACGCAAGTATATCTTTTTACCAATAAGGTCAGGTTCTGGTGCGTGGTGGACTTCTAAATAAACTCCCTCAACCTGCGATCGCTCCGTAACCTCTGGCAAGATTAAACGCCCGATCCATTCGGCTACAGGGAGATAATTAGCCGCCAGGGATTGGTCAATTGGATAAAAGTCTGGTCGATTAAATTTCCCCTGGACATAGTTTTCATAGTCGCTTACTACTCTGGCTGATTTTACCCTGTAATCCACCGCAGCAGCGGGATAGGGTTCGTAACCATCAACACGGGTGAGAATGCGTAAAATAATTTCTATAGTTTGGGCTAAATAACTTCTCCCATCTGGTAGCAGGGCATTTTCATCTAGAGGACCATTTTTAGAGTCATGTTTTACTTTGCCTAAAGAAATAAAGCTAATCTCCCCTCGACTTTTAGCTAGATTCCAATTTGACCAGGTGATAATTGACCAGCGACGAGGGAATAAACAAGGTGTAAAACGGGCAACTCGATCTTTTTCCCCAACTAAATGATAAAGGTGTTCTACCTGCACCACTTCGTTATTGCCACTAATTACTCCCGCTAAAGAAATTACTTCGATGGGCGCTGCTAGCACTCGCTTGATATAAGGTACTGCCCCTAAAGATATTTGTCCCCCACCGCTATAACCAATCAACGTGATTAAAGCACCGCTTCCTGGTTGATAACCGTTAGTTAATAAGCGATCAATAATTATTTCTGCCGTCCCTCGGTTGTAGATTGGCCCATAGCGACTATCCACTGACACCGCCACCTGAAACATATTGCGGAGTAATACTAAGACTTCAAACTTAGCGGTATGCTCAATCCATTGCCAAAGTCTAGCCAAAGGACGATTGAGAGTCAAAGGCAGATTGATGACAGAGTAGGGCATAATATTGTCGATCAAGATGCGATCGCTCGGCAGAGATTCTTTTAACCTTTCTAAAAACCTTGCTCCTTGAGCGGAATATTTAAACGAGCTTTTGCCGATGCCATCCAGATAAACGATGTAATTAGGTGCAGTATTTACCTGATCGAGAGTTGCTTGGGTATGTTTAAAAGCTAAAGTAGTAGTATCACGTTTGCCACCATACCATCCTGCCCACCACCCCAGGGCTTCAAAGGGTGCTAGCAACCCCGCCAGCACCAAGGAAATTCCAATAATTCGCCCACTATCCAGGAGTAAGTTGAATAATCGATTTTCTACCAGTGCATACCATTGAATCCACCAAGCATTTGCTGGAGAGAGTAAGGCAACTGTACTTAACGCTAGTAAGACGAATACTACCCGTTTCAACATTTTTTCTAATTGATAACCTGTCCTATTGGCACAACCTATTCAATCCAGCCAGAATTTCCCTCAGATCTGCTTCCTCAATCTGAGCAATTTGTTGACCTAATCTTTGGGTACTCAGAGTGCGAATCTGAGATATTTTTACCCATGATCGCTTAGGTAATAAATCTTTAGGCAATTCATACACTAGAGGATAAACAACTTTGGGTTTTTTACTGGTTATGGCAAAAGCGATCGCAGTCTGACTATTTTGATTAAAGGCATCAATACTAACGATCAGGACTGGTCTTGTCCCCTGCTGTTCGGAACCCACTGTGGGATCTAAGTTAGCCCAATAAATACCTCTCCTTAATATTTCTCTTGCCAAGCTTCTAGTTCTCCCTCAAACCATTCTTCTGATTCTTCTTGGCTTAATAATTTCGCTTGTTCACCTATAAACTCCGCGTCTAACTGTTTTAGCCTTAAGGCAATCGCTTCTTCGATAAACCTACTTCGATTAGGGTATTTCCCAGCTTTTACTAAATGATCGGATTGATTTAACACTTCTTCGTCAATGGTGATATTAATACTTTTCGTAGACATGATAAACACTGTAATTCATGGTATTTATCATAACATTTACTTGATCATTGAGTATTTTGCTTGGAATCTCCTAGTAAGTCAGGAATATCTGTGGCGATAGGAGGAATCGGTAAGCCACTATAAAGCATCTGTTCGAGATAATCAGGTTCGGTAATTAGTTCAACTCCCGCCACCCAATCAACTAGACTACTGGTAACGCGGGCGATCGTTTTTCCCACTACCCGCTGGGATAATTGCAGCACTAACCAGCCTCCTAAACAGCATTCAAAGGCTTGCCAAATAGTCAAATTGGAAATTACCCCTAAACCAGTGGCGATCGCCAGTAAAGTCCAAATGGACAACACCACTAAAATTGGCATCCCGAAATAAGGAATGACCATTAAGAAACCGAGTAACAAAGGTGCATAGCTAAAGCCTAGAGTTTTGATGACTTCAATCAGGGGCAGATTAGCCTTAAATAACCACTCTGCTACCAGCCAAGTACTAAAAACCCAAAAATTGTAATTAAAAACGAATAAGACAGCAGCGATCGCTACTGAGAGCAAAAATCTCAGGGGACGCACCCGATTGATAAACAGCATTACGCTTTGACCAAAAGTCTGGGATAGTCCCGCTAACAAAACTACTAATATGCTGGCAATTAAACTCAGAGGTAAGTTGTTAATCGTTTGGAAAGTTTCGGCATCTAGCCAAAAAACTCCAGAGATTAAACTCCAAAATTGATTGATAGCCGTCTCGGTTCTGATGGCAAGGATTAGCATTCTTTAGTCTTTAGCTTTCCAGAAAGATATTTAAATCTTCAATTAACTGAGTCAATTCTGCTTCACTGGTTAGACGAATGCGATCATCTCGTAAAGTCAGGAGAACTTTGGCAGCAAAAGGACTGGGATAAATATTAGGATTGCAAAAAATCTCTAAAAACACTTCCTCTGTATAGCGATATTCCATAGATTCTTGTTTAGCGGGGCGGCTTCCTCCTCCTGGGGCGGTGGAGGAGATCGCTTTGAGACTTTGCATTAGTGAGGCTATTTCTGCTTGTAACTTGTGGGCAGCATCTTCAGGGAAATTAAAACTAACTGCCCCTTGAACTAAATTGAGGGTTAACTGAGCCATATTGAAGTACTTAATTTATTTTAATAACTAAAAATCAATGCAAATTAATGCAAATTAATTTTGATAAACTCTTATGTTTGAATCTATCAGATTTAAGAGATTTGATGATTTATTTGTCAGAAATTATCTCAATAAGTTACGTTTTTCCAAATAACTCAACATTGCTAAAAGTGTCACTAAATATTGCTATAACTGCTATTCAGACTATGATTAAAAAGATAAGCACCCAGGGAAGTTGCTGTTTTTAACACAATATGGCGCAGGATAATCGCTCACAAGTTCGTCGTGTTCTATGGCTCACTTTAATCTTAAATCTATTTGTGATGACCCTCAAGTTTTCTTTGGGAATGGCTACTGGCTCCCTAAGTCTACAAGCTGATGCTCTCCATAGCGTTACCGATAGCGTCAACAATGTTTTAGGTTTGGTGACCAATCGCTTTTCTTCCCCCAAACCAGATCGCGAACATCCCTATGGACACCAAAAGTTTGAGGCAATAGGTGCTTTAGGCATTGCGGCATTTTTAGGCATTGCTTGTTTTGAAATCCTCAGAGGTGCAGTAGAAAAGATCTTTTTTACCGCCGACAGTGCTGCGGTTAAGGTAGCTCCCACGGAATTATGGTTATTGTTGGTGATTTTAGGGATTAATATTTTTGTCGCCTTTTATGAGCGCAGTGTCGGTAGAAAAGTCAATAGTCCCATTTTGATTGCCGATGCCAAACATACCATGAGCGATATTTGGGTAACAATCATTGTGATTGCTGGTTTGATTGGTGTGTGGCAAGCAGAAACTCGAAACTTGCCTCAATTACTGTGGTTAGATGTAATTTTGGCTTTTCCCGTGGCGCTATTGGTGTTTTACAGTGGCTGGGAAGTAATCAGCGAAAATCTACCCTGGCTAGTAGATGAAATGGCGATCGCTCCCGAAGCAATTCATGATGTGGTGATCGAAGTTCCTGGGGTCATGAGTTGCCATGATATTGCCTCACGAGGGATGTTGGGTAGACAGGTATTTATTGAGATGCACCTAATTGTCAACACTGATGATTTAGTAGAGGCTCATCAAATTACTGAACGGATTGAAGATGTCTTAGCACAACGGTTTGGTACCGTCAGGGTTCTAATTCACGTTGAACCACCAGAATATGAAGAAGAAGATATTAGCTTTGGCAGTACCGAGGCTATTAAATAAAACTATTAAATACTCTTGTTAGATCATTCTGTCGCCCCCAAAATAATCCTAATTTAAGTAAAATTCAGACAAAGATTAAATCAATTAGCTACAGATAGCTTAGGTCGACAATCTCTTTTTGTTAAGATAACTATAAAGAAAATTTATTTTAGACTGTTCCCTAAGCGGGATATAGTAGCGTGAAATTTTCAAACAACATACAACTTGATCATTTAATTTAATTTAGTTTTAACATTCTCGTACTAGTAAAACTCAGTTTATTTGCTAATAATAGATATAAGACTCAATTTAAGTACTTAAAATCAGAAGATTATCAAGTCTTTTAACAACTCCTGTACCTGATTTAATGAATATTCTCGAACAAGTTCTTACTCAAGAACAATGCGCTCTTTTGCCCACAGAAGAGGATGTTTGCTTTTATGAGGAACACGGCTGGTATATTTCCCCGTCGGTGATTTCTGAAACTATCATTGATCAGGCGATCGCTGGTAGTCAAGGGTTCTATAACGGAGTTAGGGATGGGGTGCTACCTGTAGCCACAGGTTATAGCAATTGGCAGCCAGAAGATGGGGATATTGTTCGTAATAACGAATTTGTTTCCCTGCAAAAAACCGAGCTAAAACAATTGGCGCTGCAACCGATTATTGGAGCGATCGCTGCCAGATTAGCTAGAACTAGCGAGATTCGGGTTTTAGACGATCAGCTAGTGTATAAGCCACCAGCTAAGGCAGGGCAAGGAGTTAGTAGTGCGGTGGGGTGGCATAGCGATCGCGCTTACTGGAGTACCTGTAGTTCCGATAACTTACTCACCGCCTGGATTCCCTTCCATGATTGCGAGGAAGAGCGAGGCCCTCTAGTTGTGTTAGATAAAAGTCATCGTTGGTCTGGGTTGCAGTCGATGCGTCACTTTAATAATCCTAATTTAGGAGAGCTTACGGATCAGTTGCAGACAGAGGGAAAACAGGTAGTCAAAATTCCCATGACGCTCAAAAAAGGTCAGGTCAGCTTCCACCATTGCTGGACAATTCACGGTAGTTATCCCAACCGCAGCCAGCACCATCGCCAAGCCCTAGCAGTTCATCTCCAGGATCGGGATAATCATTATCGCCCCTATACCAATCCCCAGGGTAGGGAAATCCATATTTTTGATGAGCAGCTATGTCGTAAGCTACCTAATGGTAATCCTGACTTTAGCGATCCCCAGGTATTTCCTGTAGTCTGGGCCGCACCATGATCAGGAACTAAATTCTCTACTAGAAACTTTAAACCCAATCATTAAATAACATCATTTAATCAGCAATGAACATAGTTACTTTAGGTGTCAATCATCCTTCGTGGTTAGGAACTCTCGAACAATTACCCCACGATGTATATCATCTGCCAGACTATGTGGCTTTGGATGCTCAACGTACTGAAACTATTCCCGAAGCATTTTTGTTACAGGACGACGATAAAATATTTTTTGCCCCTTATCTATTGCGTTCCTGCGCTGATATTACCGTGTCTCCAGGCGCTGAAGTTTACGACATTATCTCTCCCTATGGTTATCCTGGCATTTTAATGAGCGATGCTGCTGCCAGTCATCCCGAATTTCCTGACTTTGCCCTCCAGCAGTTTCGCCGTAATCTCCAGACAAGGGGAGTATGTTCAGCTTTCTTACGGTTGCACCCAATTCTAGGGGAGAACTTTGCTAAAGTTTTTCAGTCAGATCCCCTCATGGAAAATGGAAAAACTGTCTCCATCGACTTGACTTTAGACGAAGGTAAGATTTGGGCAAAAACCCGCAAAGGTCATCAAAGTACGATTAACAAGTGCATCAGATTAGGCTTTAGTGCCAGAACAGTATCCTATGCTGAATATATCGATGAATTTATCTCCATCTATGAAGAAACAATGGATCGGGTTCATGCAGGAGATAGTTATTATTTTAGTCGAGACTATTTTGAGGGGTTACTAGGATTAGGAGATAAAGTGCATTTGGGAGTAGTGGAGCTAGAAGGAGAGATAGTATGCGCCTGTTTGTTCTTTGAATCCTGTGGCATTGTTCAGGCTCATTTAGGTGGCACTAAAAGCGAATTTCTCAAGCAATCCCCTTTTAATTTGCTTTTACATCAGATGCGTCTATGGGCAAAAGAGAGGGGGAATAAGTATCTCCATATCGGCGGTGGTGTTGGGGGTAAGCAGGATAATCTCTATACTTTTAAGTCAGGTTTTTCCAAACAGCGGCATGAGTTCTTTACTTTGCGATCGATAGTCGATCCCGCTAGATATAATGACCTAGTAAGCTTTAGAGCTAATGCCATCAATAAATCGGTGGAAGAACTGCAACAAACTCCATTTTTCCCTGCTTATCGGGCTAGTTAGCTTGAGTTCGGGTTAAGAAAGTTTATCTGTTGGGGTAGCTCTAAGCTCTAAGCTCTAAGCCATAAGCTTTTTAGTCAATTCAGGTTGGGAAAAGGTTAAAAGTTAATAGAGTTCGGCATCTTGATCTTTAAACTTTTGAATCTTCTGGGCATTGGCTGCTTCGCCACAACTGCGAGGAGTCGGAAAGATTTTATCTGGATTAGCCAATCCCTTGGGGTTTAGTGCCGTGCGTACATACTGCATCGTTTCTAGATCGGCAGAGTTAAACATATAGGGCATGTAGCAATTTTTATCAGCACCAATGCCATGTTCTCCTGAGAGACTACCCCCCGCATCCACACATAACTTGAGGATTTCTCCGCCAATTTCTTCTACCGTGGCAAACGCTCCTGGAACAGCGTTGTCATAGAGGATCAGTGGGTGGAGGTTACCGTCTCCTGCGTGGAATACATTAGCGATTTTATAACCATAGCGATCGCTCAAGGCATTAATTTTCTGTAATACCTCTACCAGCTTGGTGCGGGGAATCACGCCATCCTGAACAAAATAATTAGGACTCATCTGTCCTGCGGCTGCAAAAGCAGCCTTTCTACCTTTCCAAAGTTTGGCACGGGTATCAAGATCTTCGGCACTAGTAATGCCTGTGGCGTGGTGTTTTTGACAGATTTCTTCCACTCTTTGGCGATAAGCTGCCACCTCTACTTGTAAGCCGTCTAATTCCACTAACAACACTGCTGCTGCTTGGCGATCGTAACAACCTGTATTAACAATATCCTCCACCGCGTTAATACTCAGATTATCCATAATTTCCATTCCCGCAGGAATAATCCCTGAACTGATAATTTCCGCCACCGCAGCCCCCGAATCTTCGACAGTTGGGAAGTTAGCCAAGAGGACAAATACCGATTCAGGAAGCTTAAGAATTCGGAGAGTAATTTCTGTGGCAATGCCCAAAGTTCCTTCAGAACCGACGAATAAACCCGTCAGATCGTATCCTGGCATCTCAGGATTTAAACCCCCTACATCGATAATCTCTCCTTCTGTGGTGACTATTTTAAGACTTAAAACATGGTTGGTGGTGACACCATATTTCAGACAATGAACTCCCCCAGAATTCTCCGCCACATTCCCCCCAATGGAACAAATAATCTGACTGGAAGGATCGGGAGCATAATAAAAACCTGCGCCACTAACTGCTTGAGTTACCCAGTTGTTAATTACCCCTGGTTGGACAGTAATACAATGGTTATCCAAGTCCTGATGTAAGATTTTGCTCATCCTCGCCGTCACAATTAGCACCCCCTCACTATGAGGTAACGCCCCTCCAGATAGCCCTGTACCTGCACCCCTAGCAACCCAGGGCAGATTATGGTCGTGGCAAATCTTGACGACTCCTGCTACTTCTTCTGTGGTGCGGGGTAAAACTACCAAAGCAGGACGCTGACGATAGCTAGCCAACCCGTCACATTCATAGGTTAAGAGTTCTTCCTTGCGACGGATGACCGCATCTTTCCCAGCGATCGCTTCAAATTGTTTAATAATCGGTTGCCACTTGTCTTGCTGTGGCGGAAAAAGCTTACTAAGTACCATAGGAAAATTATCAAAAATAAATACTATTGATAGACTTCTTTGTTACTATCCCAGAGACCAAACTGCCTTGTTTCTCCGTTGGAGTCTGTTAACCTAATGGAGTGTAGCTCGCCAAAGCTATAAGTGTTCGTGACTAATTCGTACTTATATTCTTCTTTGCCACCATCACTATAATTCAATACCAGTAGATTTCCAGAGACTTCATACTGACCACCTTTATTAATACGGGGCATATTATTCTTAAAGGTGCCATTTGCCCTGAATGTGTAGTCACCTACGACAAATGAATTGCCAAGGGAACTGCTAGATGTTGCATTACCTTGGGTGCTAACCGTATATCTCCAACGACCAACAATTGAATTACCCCGTTGAGCGACCAAGTTATTAGATTCAGGCTCAACTTCACTTAGAGGATTAGCTTGTACTATATTCGATATTCCAATCGAACCAAGCATCAAAATCGTGAGAGTCAAGCTTAATTTAAGAAGCATGGTTTTTATGGTGTTTTTTCTGGGGTTTATGTGATCTCAATACTATGGTAGATCGAAAAATGATTTCGTATTTTATCCAGTTTTTGGGATTAAATAATTTTTTGTCTAATTCGGTTAACTCAAGCTAAAAGCTAGTTTAAGGTCTATGGCGATTAAGCTTATGAGCCGTGCGTAAAATTTGCCCTGCTAAAATAGCTGCGCCAAAACCATTATCGATATTCACCACACCAATTCCCGCCGCGCAAGAATTAAGCATGGTCAGCAGGGGAGCTACACCCTTAAAACTTGCCCCATAACCAACACTAGTAGGTACAGCAATTACAGGGCAGTCTGCCATCCCTGCAACGACGCTAGGTAATGCCCCTTCCATTCCCGCCACGACAATTAAGACATCAGCATCGTAGACCACTTGACTATTGCTCAATAGTCGATGGATTCCTGCCACCCCCACATCCCAAAGACGAACGACAGCAAAGCCACATAGTTCAGCGGTAATTGCCGCTTCTTCTGCCACAGGAATATCGGCAGTACCAGCAGTCAGAATCGAAATTGTGCCTACTTGAGTGGTGTTTTGAGGTTTGGATAGGCTACAGATACGAGCAGCGGGATAGTAAACTAGCTCAGGAATTGCGACTTGTAACTGTTGGTAAACTTCTGCTGCAATACGGGTTGCCATCACTATCGACCCGTCGGACTCCATCGCCGTAATAATCTTAATCAGTTGTTCGGGAGTTTTATCCGCTCCCCAAATAACTTCAGGAAATCCTGTTCTTAACTGCCGATGGTGGTCGATCTTGGCAAATTGATCGAGACTTTCAAAAGGTAAATGCTTGAGTTTTTCCAGGGCAGTTTCGGGACTCAGATCGCCAGAGGCGATCGCCTGGAGAATTTTTTGTAATGCTTCTGGTTGAGTCATATACATATAGTCGTACAAAGTTGGATTAAGACAATTAGGGTGATCGGCTCGTAAGTAGTAAGTAGTAGGTAGTAAGTAGTAAGTAGCAATACCAATTTTAAAAGAGAACGCGACACATGATTTGTGTAGGGGCGAACGGC
>Ga0209082_1000258_pt1 | contig 22700 bp, 20 predicted proteins | sample ColdCreekSource_FD_184127 | JGI IMG/M metagenome (GOLD analysis project Ga0209082, IMG submission 184127) | Groundwater microbial communities from Cold Creek, Nevada to study Microbial Dark Matter (Phase II) - Cold Creek Source (SPAdes) (version 3) | ecosystem: Environmental > Aquatic > Deep... | reverse complement strand
GCGGAGCCTAATTCTGATCTGCGCCGGAGATCCGCGCGGGCACTGACGACCGAGAAACGGGGAGTCCACCGCGATCGGGCCCCACTCGCGCGCAGGACAGTACGTGCCGTGCCAACGCCGCTCCACGCCAACCCGCGTTGGCGCGGAACCGTCCAGCCTAGTGTGCGCGCCGAGCCAAGACCTAGAAAGCGCTAGCACCATCGGCGCATCTGCACACTAGGCGTGTCCGAAGCGCGAGTGGGGGCCGATCGCGGCAGACGTAAGCGAAGCTGACGCCTCGATACGCCTCGCCGCGACTTCTGACCCTGCTACTTGAGCAGCGCGATCTTGAGCTCAGCAAGCTGCTCGGCAGCGATCGGACTGGGCGCCCCGGTCATGATGTCGGACCCCTTCTGCGTCTTCGGGAACGCGATCACATCGCGAATCGCCTCCTGCTCCGTGATCAGCATGGCCAAACGATCCAATCCAAGCGCAATACCACCATGCGGCGGCGCGCCATACTTCAGCGCCTTCAGCAGAAACCCGAACTTCTGCTGAGCTTCCTCATCCGCGATGTTGATCGCAGTGAACACACGCGCTTGCACCTCAGGATCGTGCAGACGGATCGAACCGCCGCCGATCTCAAAGCCATTCAACACCACGTCATAGCGATGGCAAAGCACCTTGCCCGGATCGCTCTCGAGCAAAGACACACAGTCATCGTGCGGTCGCGTAAACGGATGGTGCGCGGCCGCCCAGCGCTTCGACGTCTCATCCCACTCGAGCAGCGGAGGATCCGTGATCCACAACAGCTCGAACCGCCCCGCGCTGCCCGACTCCGGAATCAAGCCGAGCTTCTTGCCCAAGTACAGACGCAAGTTCGCCATGATCGTGTGCACCTTGTCGGTCGGACCGAACTGCAAACACACGATGTCGCCAGGCTGCACGTTGAGCGCCTTGTTGATGCCCTCACGCAACGCGTCGGTGATGTTCTTGGCAAACGGACTCTGCGTCCAAGTGCCGTTCTCGCCGACCTTCGCACGCGCCAGGCCGAGGCCACCCATGCTCTTCACGAACTGCTCGGCCTTGTCGCCATCGGCGCGCGAGAAGTTCGCGCTCGCCGGAATGACAAGCCCCTTGATGATCTCCTGCGGCAAGTCCTTACGGTATTCGCCCGAAGCGAACTTCTTCGCGATCGGCTCGAAGAACGGCACGCCGCCACCCGCGTGCTGCGTAACCAGCTCCGTGAGATCCGTATGCTCGAGCCCGAAGCGCAAGTCCGGCTTGTCGTTGCCGAAGCGGCGCATCGACTCCTCGAAGCGCATGCGCGGGAACTTCCCGCTCGGAAACTTCTCTAGCAGGTCGATGTTCAAGATCGCCTTGAACAGCTTGAAGAGCAGCCCCTCGATCATCGTGAAGATGTCGTCCTCGTTGACGAAGCTCATCTCCACGTCGATCTGCGTAAACTCGGGCTGACGGTCGAGCCGCATGTCCTCGTCGCGAAAGCACTTCACGATCTGGAAGTAACGATCGAAGCCAGCAACCATCAGAAGCTGCTTGAACAGCTGCGGGCTCTCCGCGAGCGCATAGAACGAGCCAGTCTGATGCCGCGACGGCACCAGGAAGTTGCGGGCGCCACCGGGCGTGTACTTCAGCAAGTACGGCGTCTCCACCTCAGTGAAGCCGTTCTCGCCGAAGTGCTCACGCGTGTGACGCATGATCTGCGAGCGCGCGATCAGCGCCTTCTGCAGCGCTGGGCGGCGCAGATCGAGGTAGCGGTGCTCCAGGCGCGTCGCCTCACCGGTCTCGATGTTGTCTTCGATCTCGAACGGCGGCGTGTCGCTCTTGTTGAACACGGTCGCCTCGTGCGCGACCACCTCGATTTCGCCAGTGGCGAGCCGCGGGTTCTTCATGTCGCCGCGGCTACGCACCTTGCCTTGGATGCCCAGCACCCACTCGCCGCGCGCGGCATCGCCGAGCTCGAACGACGACTTGTCCACGTTCGGATCGAACACGACTTGCACAATGCCGGTGCGGTCGCGCAAGTCGATGAAGATGCAGCCGCCGTGGTCGCGACGATTCTGCACCCAGCCGAACAGGACGACGGTTTGTTCGTTGTGCGATGCGCGCAGGTCGCCGCACAGATGCGTTCGTTTCAGCTGGTCGATGAATCGGGCCACGGTGCTCTCCAGGGCAAAACTGGGCGTGTCCTATCAGATCGCAGGCCCGCAAACCAACGTTCTGGCCCTGGTAAGCGCCTTGGGCCTGCGGCTCAGAGCCCAGAAGGCCAGCAGCCCTAGACCATCAGCCCCAGCAAAGCTCCGCGGGGTGTACGCAGAAGCCGCAAGCCAAACATCATCAGTAGGTTGCACCGGCAAGCACCTCTGAGTGAGAATCATGGCGCTTGGAGGGATGTGGGCCATGTCGACGACGGAGCGCGAGATCACCTGTCCGATGTGCGGGTTCAAGAACCCGGAGAGTATCGAGCGGTGCCGCTCGTGTGGCGCCAAGGTCGAAGAGCTCAGCACCACCTACAGCGACGAAGAAGCCTACGAGCGCCGCTACCAGCAGGACAGCTTCGAGTGGAAGTGGGCCGTGCGCTCCGCCTTGGGCTACCTGGTGGCTCAGGTCATCATCCTCGTGGGCTTGCCCCTCGTCATCTCTAGCTTCGATCCTCAGGGCCTCCCAGGCCTGCTGATATCGGTCGGCATCTTCCTCGTCGGCGGCGTCGGCGTCGGTCTGGTCTCGCCAGGCAAGACCTTCATCGAGCCGGCCATGGGTGCCTTGATCGCTGTGATCCCCACAGCATCCTACGTGGCCATCACCACGCCCGAAGGCTTTCAGCCGACGCTGCTCGCGTACATCGTCGCAGGCTCACTCGGTGTGATGCTCGCGCTGTTCGGCGCGTTCCTCGGGGAAAAGCTCTCGGGCAGCCCGAGCAGGCGCCACGCTTAAGCTCCCGTGACGCGACCCATCGGCGGCAGCGTGCTGCGCCGCAGCCCCGCGTTACGGAACTGATGCTCGAGCTCGCGGAAGCGATGTGCCAACGCGCGCACCAGCGAGCCGGTCCAGCCGTCGACATCGAGGCCCTGCGACAAGGTCTGAGCGTCCAGGATCAACGTGGTGACAGGATCGACCGCCTCGACGCTCGCCGCGCGCGGCTCACCGAGCAGCAGCGACATCTCGCCGAACACTTCCCCAGCCGTCATCACAGCCAGCGACTCGCGCTCTTGCCCGACGTTGCGAAACGCGTGGCAGCGCCCGCTGACGATCATGTACGCGGCATCGCCCATGTCGCCCTCGCGCACGATCAGCTCGCCCGGCTGAAACGTCTGGCGCGGTAAGTACAGCCCGCCGCGCAGAAACGTCCGCAAGTCTTGCTGCAGCGCGACCACGCTCGGATAGCGCTGGTCCGGCTCGGGATGCGTCGCGCGCTCGATGATCGATTGCAAATAACGTGGCACGCCGCCAGGAGCTGCAGTCTCGACAGGCACGATCTCTCCGAGATGCGCGCGCAGCATGATCACGCGCGCTGGCGCGGGCTTGCCGTACGGCAGCTTGCCGGTGACGAGCTCGTAGAGCATCGTACCGAGCCCGAACACGTCGGTGCGTTCGTCCATGGCCTCCGGCACACCGCGCGCTTGCTCCGGCGCCATGTATGCGGGCGTGCCCACGGGACCGGTCTGGTCTTTGTGGGCGCTCGACGCAGGATGCGTCTTGGTCAGGCGCGCGAGGCCCCAGTCCATCAAGTAGACCTGGCCGAAGTCGGCGACCATCACGTTGTCCGGCTTGAGGTCCCGATGGATCACGCCGCGGTGATGCGCATAAGCGACGGCGTCGCAAACCTTGAGCAGGATCTCTAAGCCGTGCTCCACGCGCTCGGGGCCCATCTCCTGGGCCGTCATCCAAGTCGAGAATGATACGCCCTGCACGAGCTTCATCGTGAAGAACGGCACGCCGCGGGCGTCGATCGACAGCTCGTGCACCGGCACGATGTTGGGATGCTCCAGCTGGCCGGTGATCTGCGCCTCGGCGATGAAGCCGTTGCGATAGTCGGCGCTGTCCACGTATTCCCGGTCGAGCCGCTTGAGCGCGACATGGCGCAAGAGGTTCCGGTCGATGGCCGGATGCACGTGGCCCATCGCTCCCCTGCCCAGCTCGCGCTCGATGCGCAAGTGGTTCGGCGTCGGCAGGCGCTCCGCGCGCGCTTCCTCGGTGTTGATCTCGTTGTCCCCAGCGACCGGGATCGACTCGATGACGCAGACAGGCGGCAAGCTCGGGCCGGCCCCGTGGGACTTGCTTCGCGGCGTACTCATGGGTGGGTCGCGGAGTGTTGCAACACGTTTTGGCCGCGCGGTCGAGAGGTGTACGAAATCTGGCCGGACCCCGCAGGTCGGGCCTGTAGCTCTGGGTATGTTAGCGCCCCAAGCCTGATCGTACTAGGGAGCCGACCCGAGGCGCACTCTCACGACGCATCCATTCAACCGGCGCGATGGTCGTGAATGCAACCGACTGTGATGGCACCCGCCCCACACGGCAGGCGCGTCTCACACACGGGAGGTTACTTGCGGAAGCGCGACGGGTAGTCGTCTTTCGAGGCACGCGCAGAGAGCTCGGCGTCCCCCGGGTGCAGCTCGAGCGCGCGCTTGATCAGCACGCCTTCTTCTTCACGTTGATTCGGATCCGGGAGGCAGCACTCCACCGGACAGACTGCCTGACAGGCCTCGTGATCGTAGAAACCCACGCACTCCGTGCAGAGCTTCGGGTCGATCACGTAGATCTCGTCGCCTTCGCTGATCGCCTGGTTCGGGCACTCGGGCTCGCAAGCGCCGCAGTTGATGCAGTCCGTGGTGATGTGGGTAGACATGTAATCTCCGGCCAGTTCAGCGACAAAGGGAGAACCGCCAACCCCGACAAGTGACCGGTAACGAGAAGTCGTGAAACCGTCGGCTCAATACCTGCGCTGCACGCGGGAGATATAGCCCCCCCCCTCTATAGCGTCAACGGTTCGGGCCTTCTGCGCGTGGTCTGGGGCTACGAGTAGCGGGCAGGAAGAGGCCCGTGAAACCGCTTATCCGAGGGCTCACAAACAAAGGCTTTTGACCCGGACGAAGGGGTCCGATACGCTGCTCTTCCATTGATTCCGAGGCGCGCCGAGCATTGGTGTCACCCGCGCACGCGCGTGCTTGCCGCTTTCAGGCGTGCTGCCGCGCGGGAGAGGCGTGCTGATGGAGCTTAAGGTTCTCGGCTGCCACGGTGGGGAATCTCCAAAGCACCAGTGTCCGGCTTTTCTGCTGGATGGGCGCGTCTGTCTCGACGCAGGTGCCATCACCAAGATGCTCACGCTCAAGGAGCAGCAACGCATCGAGACTGTGGTGGTCAGTCATGCTCATCTCGATCACGTGCGCGATCTCGCCATGTTGGCGGATACGCGGACGCAACAAGGTGGCCCACCGCTGACCATCGCCTCCACGAGCGGCACGATCGCAGTGCTCAAGCGTCACTTCTTCAATGACCGCTTGTGGCCTGACTTCACCAAGATCCCCGGGCTGAAGAATCCGACCGTAGTCTTCCAAACACTCAAGCCCGATCTCGAGACCAACCTGAGCGGTTTCAAAGTCAGACCGGTGCTCGTCGATCACGCTGTCGAAGCCGCAGCGTTCGTGGTGAGTGATGGAACGAGCGCGCTCGCTTACAGCGGCGACACCGGTCCGACGAAGCGGCTGTGGGAAGTGTTGCAAGAGCAAGCCAACTTGCGCGCGCTGATCATGGAGGTCGCGTTCCCGAACGAACAAGCGACGCTCGCGCGCAACTCATGCCATCACACGCCCGCGTCATTGAGCGAAGAGCTCAAGAAGCTGGGAGCGGCAAGACGCGACCTGCCGGTGCTGCTCTTCCACATCAAGCCCGTATTCCAAAAGCAAGTTGAAACCCAGCTCGCACGCTTGCGTGGCCGCAACACCAGCATCCTCAACATCGGCGACCAGTACCTGCTCTAAGCTTCGCAGTTGACGCTGAAGTCGAGCTGGACCTCGCTGTCGTCGTAGTGTTTGACGCTGCTGCGACGCGTGCTGTAGCGCCGACCTTTGCAACGCCGCACGCTGGTAGACCCTGCCCGCCGCCGACGGCGTCACTGCCCGATCGAAGCTATCCCGCATCGGCCTAGTAGGAGTGTGATCGTCCCATAAGGATTCTCCCTGACGCCACGCGCCTCCGCCGAGTGCCAGCGCATTAGCATCGGGGTATGCCCTGCATAACAAGATACCTTTCATAGGCGGCCTCTATAGCCGGCCCTCAGGTCGAGTGGCCGAGGGTTTCTGTCGAACCAGATCTGTTTTTTGACCCGAGGAACCTTCGCTAGTTCACGACTGTGGAGAGAGGGGGCGAGCCATCGGCTGGTCGTGGCCGATGTGTGATCGCTTCGCGTACTCACGATTCCTAAACACGGCCTGTGCGACTGCTAAACGAAAGTGAAGAGCTGTTAGGAGCATCAAGTGCCTCGCTCCCGAATGTCAGTTCTCAAACGTTGGTGACGCTAACGTTTGTTCAAAGGCTGTAAGTTCCGGCTGGGGAAGAGGTTTAGATGTTCCGCGCAACGCAAGTGGGGTTGGGCAATGATGCGAATCGCTGAGACGCGTGAAGGGGAGCTGAGATGTCCGCGCGCCTAATGATGACCGTAGGTGGAAAGACGCTGCCGCTAACATTCGATGCCCAGTCCCATTCGGGACCGCTGTTGAGCAGTGCAACAACAGCCTGGGCTGGACTGCCGTTCGAGCTGCACCGGATCGGGTCTGCCGAAAATATCGGTGAGATCAGTCCTCCGGAAGGCGAGTATGGGCTGTTCGTCATGATGGAGGGGACCGCGGAGTTTGTGCTCCGCGAGCCATCAGGCGATCGGCACTACGAAGCCAAGCCCGGCGCTGCAGTGTTCTTGACGAGCCAAGAACGCGGCCACTTGGTGAAAATGCGTGGCGACGGCACAGCTGTTGCTGTTCGTATTACGCCCGAGTGGTACAGGCGCTTGGCGCTCGGCGATATTCCGCCGGGAACTGTGTCGCCGCCATTGGCTCCGGACGACACGGTGCATCGTCTGGTCGACACCATGTGCAACGAGGTCGCGCGCAACGCGACCACCGGGCCGGTGTTCGCCGAAGCATTGTCGATGGCGCTGCTCAGCTACGTGACTAGGCGCGTGCCGCCAGCGAGCGAGTTCGTGCGTGGCCATTTGTCGAGCGCGCAGTGCCAGAAGCTCCGCACGCACATCCGCGAGAATCTCTCGGGTGAGCTGAGCTTGGTCGAGCTTGCGTCGCTTGTGGGCCTCGGCCCGCGTTACTTCTCCACGCTGTTCCGTCGCGCGTTCGGCTCGACACCACACAAATACGTGATGCAGCAGCGGCTCGCGGAGGGCGCACGCCTTTTGACTACACAGGGTATGGAGATCGCTGAAGTCGCTGTGCAGGTCGGCTTCTGCAGTCAGAGCCACTTCACCGCAGCGTTCCGGCAAGCGTACGGGGTCACACCACGTCGCTACCTGCTCGACACGCTCGCGCGTCCGGAAGCCACGCTGTAATCCGGTGACGCTGTAGGCTGCAGCCGCTGTAGGCTGCAGCCGCCATCGGCTGCGTGTGTCAACGACCTTAAAAGAAAACGGCGGGCCTTGCGACCCGCCGTTTCCACCGTGGCCTCTCCTAGGAAGAGCGGCCTTTGAGGCTCAGGAACCGTTCGGTCCAGAGCGTCTAGCCGGTCGTACCCTTCCGTGAGAGGCCGTGAATACTGTGCATGTCGTATCCCTCCCCCGGCCGCAGCCGGCGCTCTGGCGTTTCGATACTTGGATCACAGAGCGTTCCAAGGTGGGGGAGCCCGTAGACCCCCGCGTTGGTACGGACTCGGCTCCCGTTGGAGTTCGGACCATCCGAAGCGTGTGCCCGTCGTCCGCATGTGATCAATATAGCTGGGCCGAGGCGTAGCCTGCAAATCGATCGATGCGCTTTCAGAAGGTGCCGCTGAGCTCGAGCCGGCCCGACTTGGCATCAGATCTTAAGCCGACACGAAGGCGTTGCCGTTCGGACGCATCCCGATCGGCAAGGTAGAAATACGTTGTCAGTCCGACCCCGACGAAGGTGAACGTCAACAGAATATCCGTGACAGCGGCCAATGCATCGGCGCGGTCGGCGGCATCAATTCCGCGAGCCCACGCGCCCGCACGCTGGTATTCTGACAGGGAAGGATTGCGCAGCGCAGCCAGGTTGGTGTCGTACTCGCGGTTCGCCGCGAGCGCGAGTTGACCGGTCACCACTGCGATGACACCGAGACCGAACGTCGCACCGCCGCTGATCCAAACGCTCGCGGGTAAACCCGCAGCGGGATGATCTTTCTTTGCAACGGTCTTGATCGCGATTGGCTCGAGCGTCTCATCGATCGCTGGCTCTCCAGCGACAGCAGCTGAAGCTGCGTTGCTCGGTGCGACAGGCGGCTCGACGACATGCGTGCTCGCAACGGGTGGCGTGGGCACCGGACCTTGCGATTGCGCAAGGTCAACGTTGACTTCCACTGTCTCACCGGGCTGCACGTCGACGACGCGTGCTGCAGGCTCGTAACCTTCAGCGGTGACATCGATTCGGTGGCGTCCGACCGACACCCACTGCAGCGGTTGAGCGGTACGCTTTTGATCGATCACACCCTGCGCGCCGGCTGGCGTGGCGCGGATGCTGAGCCGGCCTGCCGCTTTCGACAAGCGCGCCATCGCGCTCCGCACCTCGTCGCGCTGAGCGGCGGCGCCCTCGGTGCTCGAAAGGAAAGTCTCGAAGTGACTGAGCGCCTCGGCTGGCTGATTGAGCTTGTCGTAGCAGTTGGCGATGTTCACCTGCACGATCGGATGCGGTTTGAGCGCGTAAGCGCGCTCGAAGTCCTTGAGCGCATCCGCGTACTGGCCTGCCTCGTAGCGCTCCACCCCTGACCGGAAAAGCTCGCGGGCCGGGTTGGCAGCCCCGCCAACTTCCTGCGCGGAGACAAACCGAGCCGGCATCCACGCCGCGCTGCTCACACACGCCAGGATCCACACCAGGAACAGCCGACAAAAAGACATTTTTTCCATAGCTTCCGGCGTTCTCGCCAGGCGCCAGCGCGCGCCCGCTGTGGGGTAAGAGGGGCGCGAAGCATATCATGGGCGTTGACACGCGCGCGCTTCGGCAACAGTCTCGCGTCCGAGGCAGAGACAGCCTTTGCGAAGGTGGCGGAATTGGCAGACGCGCCAGATTTAGGTTCTGGTGTCCTCGGGCGTGCGGGTTCAATTCCCGCCCTTCGCACTAACGGCCCGGTAGTCGGTACACGCTGGGCCAGTTTTCTTATGACGTCGGTATGAGTGACTACCAGCAGACGCTCCAGAGAATCGCGGCCGCGCTGGGGCACACATTCCAAGACTCGGGCCTGTTGCTCGATGCGCTGACTCACTCCTCGTTTCGGAACGAGAAGCTGGCCGTCGTGCGCAGCGACAACGAGCGGCTGGAGTTTTTGGGCGACGCCGTCCTGCAGTGGGTGATCTCCACGCTGATCTGGAAGCATTTCCCCGAGGCGACCGCCGGCGAGATGACGCGCCGTCGCGCCGACCTGGTGTGCGAGCAGGGCCTCGCGCGCGTGGCCCGCGACATCGGCCTGGGCGAAGGTCTCCGGCTGGGGAAGGGCGAAGAGCGCTCGGGCGGGCGCTTGAAGCCGCGGCTCTTGTCGAGCGCGCTCGAGGCCGCTGTGGCCGCGGTGTATTTGGATGCTGGCACGGACGCGGCGATGAGCGTGTGCGAGTGCTTGTTTGCCTCGGCGATCTCGAATGCGGCGCCGGGCGCGGGCGACTACAAGACGCGCCTGCAGGAGCTCCTGCAGAGCCGCGGTCAGAGACCGCCACGTTATGAAACGGCGGACGCACGCGGTCCCGCGCACGCACGCAGCTACCGCGTCGAGGTGCGGGTGGATGACCAGCTGCTCGGCGAGGGCGAAGGCCGCTCCAAGCTCGAAGCGGAGCAGTCCGCGGCGGAGCAAGTGCTCACGCGCTTAGAGCAGCAGGCCACCGACGTGCGCGCAGTCGCCGAAATAGAGCAGTGATCAGAGGCTGATCACCGAGCGATACGCGAGCGTAAAGGCGATCGGCAAGCGCAGGGTCGCAAGCCCGTAGACTTCGCGGTTGTCGTAGCCGCCCAGCTTGCCTCCGGGGTGCACGAGCAGCTCGAACAAGATCACGTCGTTGCGGCGTGTGAAGCCGATACGCGAGACGAAGGTAAAGCCGTAGTTCCATTGCGTGCGGCGCACTCCGTCCAATGGGAAGTTGAGCATCTGTACGCGCGGTGCGAGCGCGCCGATGCGCTTGTGCTTGAAGAAGAACTGGAAGTCGCTGCGGAAGAAGTTCCCGTCGTGCACCACGCCGAGCAGGTTGTCGAAGCTGCGCTCTTTGCTGCTGGTGTAGCGCAGCGCGGCGGTGCTGTTGAACACCATGTGATCGTTGAACGGGATCGCCAGGCCCACGCGGCCTTCCACGAAGCCGAACGTCATCGTGTTCATGTCGCCCGCGGCTTCGCGCTCGCGCCGCTGCTTGCGCGTGAGCGGCTCATCGGCGGCGAAGGTTTGGTTGCGCCACACATCGACCAGACCCGCGCTCGCGCCCAGGGTGAGCACCAAGATCCGCAGATCGGCGTCGACTTGGGTCGCGCCGAAGGGCAGGGCCGCGATCGCGCTGCCGCGCAGGGTGAGCTGGTTCGCGGAGCCGTAGTAGTTGAAGCGACGCTCGATCGCGCCCTGGAATGCGCCGAATACCGCATCGACGTTGGCGTACGTGCCCGGTCTGCCGGCCGAGACCATCCAGTCTCGCGGCTGTTCGGCCGCAGCTGGCAGCGGCATCAGCGCGAGCGCAAGTACAACCCCGTACCAGACTGCGCTGCGTAGGAGCATGATCTACAACGGTAAACGCCTTCGCCGAGTGCTTCAAGCGAGCGCTTCGCGCCCGGTGCGGGGCACACACGTACGCTTGTGTGCTCCTCCCTTCTGCACGTAACCGTGGACGTACGAGAGGGTCGTCGACGTCCGCGGATACGAGGGAGAGAGGGTGGGGCCCTGCGCATGCTCGCTTAGGGCTTTGGTTGTTCGCGGCGCTGCGTGCAGCTACCCAAGCCTTCACGGTCGAGCGCGAAGCCTATGAAGAAGCACATCTCCGTGGTGGTGCTCTCCCCAAAACCGACCACTTCGTCGTGCGTGTTGTTGTAACCGCAGGTCACGCGCGCCACGTCACCGGGCTCGAGCGTCAGCTTCAGAGGCTCGATCGATTGGTCGTCGAAGTCGTATGGGTCGCGTGCGAACACGCGCTTCACCTCATCCTTCGATGCGCCGACGTCGAAAGTCATTTTGGTGCCGAGCAGATGCATGTGCGGAAAAGCGGCGATCAGCTCTACGCGCTCTTTGAGCTCGCACGTACCCTCGGCCTCGCTCTCCTGGTTCGGAGGCAGAGCGAGATTGCTCGTGCCGAACGCAAACGCGCCGACGGGGCGCGGGTTCTCCGCGGTCGAGCGATGCATGTCGATCTCGACCGTGCCTTCGACCGCGTCGTCGTTCACGTTCAGCAGGTGCATTTGCACGAGCAGCTGCGTGCCCTTGGCCAGCTTGTGACCGGCGTCCTTCGGGAACTCTAGCTTCGCGTCGCCAGCACCGGTGATGTAGAGCGGCTCCCAGGTCATGCGGAACAGCGTGTCGCACTCGGCGAAGCCATCGGGCTCGGGCGCGAGCGGCTTCACGAACACAAGGTGGTGCACGAACGACTGCGCCTTGCTGCTGTAGCCGCCGATCACAAGGTCCTCGTCGAGCGTGGTTGCATAGCAGAGATAGCGCTCCTGACCCGGATCGAGCGTGAACTTCTCGGTCTTCATCACGTAGGGCGCGAGCTCGGCAGGCGTGCCCGCCTGGGCCTCGCGCCCTTCGGTGGGCGTGGTCATCGCTGTGGCGGCTTTGTCATCGGACTTTGTCGCTGCGGCGTCTGCGTGCCCCTGGTCGTGCTCGCCAGCGTCGTGGCCCTCGTGGCCGGCATCCTGTCGGGAGGTTTCGTCAGATCCCTCGTCAGACTCGCAACCCCACGCCAACAACATGACAGTACAGCTGACAATCAGAGCATGACTTCTCATGGGCATCCTCCACGGTCGAACACGGGTCGACGACATACAGTCGACAACGACGAGCGCCGGAAGTTGCCAGGTGAGTTTCGTGACCGCAAGAAACGACGTGCTCGCGTGTGCGAGATGCGTTCTGACGAGCTTACGGTTCAGATACAGCTCGCGCTGCGGCGGATTGAGCTACTGCAGGCGGAGCAAAGCGTCGCGCACCAAGCGCACGGGCCGTTTGGCGGCAGCTACCAAACGCGGCCGCAAATACAGGAGCTGGTTCTTCAGGCTAAGCGCACCTGGCGGAACTTTGGTGAAGTGCGGGTTCGGGCGGCCGCCCTCGGCGACGATGAAGTACGGCGCGCCTGCACCTGGCGCGTAGTCGCTGAGCTTCATGTATTCGGCGACGTATGCGACACGCTTGCAATCAGCGTCGTTCGGTCCCGTGCAATGCAGCATGAGCGACGAGAACAAGATCACGTCACCCGCATCGGCGTCGACAGTCACGTGCTCGCCGATTTCTTCATCGACTTCCATCTGACCGACGCCTTTGAACGTGTGCGGCAAGAGCCCGCGCTTGTGACTGCCGGGTACGAGCTTGAGCGCACCGTTCTGTAAGCGCGTCTCGGTAAGCGCGATCCAGAGCTGAAAGTGCTCGCGCTTGAGCTGGTTGTAACCGTTGTCCTGATGCCAGCGGAAAATGCCCGCACCTGGATGCTTGGTGACCGCTTGGTCCATGCTGATCCAGAGGTCGCCGCCTGCCACTGCACTGATCAGCGCGACGATGTCCTGGCGCGCCAAGATCGAGCGCGCGAACTCGCTGTGGATAAAGATCTCGCCGGCGAAGCCGATGCCGTTGCCGTTGAGCGCCGCTTTCCGCTGCTCGAGATCGGCGCAGCGCTCGACCTCTGACAAGAAGCGCGCTGCTTCGGCTTTGGTGAGCAGGCCTTTCAAAACGGTGTAACCGCGCTCGGCGTATTCGGCCGCGTGCTTGGCGTAGTCGAGGGCGATCGTCATGGCGCACACACGCTAGCGCGCATGTGGAGAACCTGTCGTGAGCCACATCACCGATGCCACACACATCTCGCGCAATCTTTTATCCAAGCGCAGCTGATGGCGGACACGTGACAGGCACAACGACTCGTTGCTGAGTACGGATGCCTCATCACCTGGTGGTTCGGGCAAAATGCACCACACTATGGAAATGACAACGGCCGGATCGCACTGAACCGCAGCTCAGCATTCCGGTGTATTAAGCGCGTATCCGACGCCGTGAATGGTGCGAATCAGCGTTGCGCCGTGCGGATACTTCGCGAGCTTCCGTCTCAGCCGGAAGGTCTGGACGTCGATCGCTAGTTGCTGCGCCGGAGTCGCGAGCTGCGCGGCCGTCTTCGGCTGCGGTTGCAGGCAGTGCCCGCCATGGCCACTTCGTAACCTTGGCGGGCGTTGCGTGTTTCAGTGAGCAGCGGCGCCGCTTTGAGCGATCTCGATGCGGGCGAGGGCCCAGTCGAGATCGTTTTGCGCTTCGATTTGCTCTTGGTCGCCGAGCACGAGGCCTTTCAGGCGCGCTTCGGCTTTGGCTTGGTCGGCCTTTGCTTTGTCCACAGAGACATCCTGCGGGCGAGCGAAGAACTCGGTGATGACGCGCACGTGGCTCGAGTCGGCTTCGGAGTAGCCCGCGCCGATCGCGGCGATCAGCGTCTGGCCATCCTTGCGGTAGCGGACGACGCCGGGTCGGAGCGCAGCGAGCAGCTCGACGTGGTTCGGCAGCACACCGAACTCACCGTTCACGCCCGGCAGCTGCACGGACTCGACCGAGAGGTCGAGCTGCATGCCTGCCGGGGTCGCGACGGTGAGCGCGAGCGCTGTGGCTTGCTGGTCAAGCGCCACGTTCAGCTCTCCAGCAGCTTCTTGGCCTTCGTCTTGGCCATCTCAATGTTGCCGACCAAGTGGAACGCCTGCTCGGGAAGACCGTCGTGCTTGCCGTCGAGGATCTCTTCGAACGAGGAGATGGTCTCTTCCAGCGGCACGTACTGGCCGGGGATGTTGGTGAAGGTCTGCGCGACGTAGAAAGGTTGCGAAAGGAACTTCTCGATGCGGCGAGCGCGCTCGACGGTGACCTTGTCGTCTTCCGAGAGCTCGTCCATGCCCAAGATCGCGATGATGTCCTGCAAATCCTTGTAGCGCTGCAGCGTCTGCTGCACCTGACGCGCGACCTTGTAGTGACGATCGCCCACGATCGCTGGGTCGAGCATGGTGCTCGTGGAGGAGAGCGGATCCACCGCGGGGTAGATGCCCTTTTCCGAGATCGCGCGCGACAGCTCGGTGGTCGCGTCCAAGTGCGCGAATGTGGTGGCCGGCGCCGGGTCGGTGTAGTCGTCGGCGGGCACGTAGATCGCCTGCACGGACGTAATCGAGCCCTTCTTGGTCGAGGTGATGCGCTCTTGCAGCGCGCCCATCTCGGTGCCGAGGGTGGGCTGGTAACCGACGGCGCTCGGGATACGACCGAGGAGCGCGGACACTTCGGAACCGGCCTGCGTGAAGCGGAAGATGTTGTCGACAAACAGGAGCACGTCCTGGCCTTCGGTGTCGCGGAAGTACTCGGCGACCGTCAGGGCCGAGAGCGCGACGCGTGCGCGTGCTCCGGGCGGCTCGTTCATCTGGCCGTAGATGAGCGCGGTCTTGGAGATAACGGGCTCGCCCGTCTCCAGCTTCGACTCATTCATTTCGACGTAGAGATCGTTGCCTTCGCGGGTGCGCTCACCGACGCCGGCGAAGCAGCTCACGCCGCCGTGCGCCTTGGCGACGTTGTTGATCAGCTCCTGGATCAATACGGTCTTGCCGACGCCTGCACCGCCGAACAGACCGATCTTGCCGCCCTTACGGTACGGGGCGAGCAGGTCGATGACCTTGATGCCGGTCTCGAGGATCTCGGCTTGCGTGCTCTGCTCGACGAAAGCTGGCGCGTCGCGGTGGATCGACGCGTACTGCTTGGCGTTGACCGGACCTTTGCCGTCCACCGGGTCGCCGGTGACGTTCAAGATGCGGCCGAGACACTCCGGGCCGACAGGCATGCTGATCGGTCCGCCTGTGCTCTTGACCTTCATGCCGCGCACGAGACCCTCGGTGGAGTCCATCGCGATCGTACGCACAGAGCCTTCTCCCAGGTGCTGGGCAACTTCCAGCGTCAGGTTATCGTGCGCTTCGTTGATCGACGGATTCGTCACCTTCAAGGCCGAGAGCAGCGCTGGCAGCTGGCCGGGCGGGAAATCCACGTCGACGACGGGACCGATGACCTGAGAGATTTGTCCTTCTGACATTTGATGTTCCTCGTTACGTCGTAAACACGTGAGCAGCAGCGAAATCAGCCTTTGAGCGCCTCGGCGCCACCAATGATCTCCATCAGCTCGGTGGTGATGGCAGCCTGGCGGGCACGGTTGGCTTGCAGAGTCAGCGCCTGGATCATGTCCGCGGCGTTGTTGGTCGCGTTGTCCATCGCGGTCATACGCGCGCCGTGCTCAGAAGCAACGGACTCCAAGAGCGCGCGGTAGACTTCGACGTTCACATACAGCGGCAAGAGCGTGCTGAGCAGCGTCTTCTGGTCGGGCTCGTACAAGTAGTCCTGCAGCGAGTGCGCGTGACTCACGCCTTCGCCTGCGGGTACGACCTTCGGCTCGATCGGCAAGATGCGCTCGAGCACGACCTTCTGCGTGATCGCGCTCTTGAACTCGTTGTAGCAGAGGTAGACCGCGTCGAGATTCTCTTCGGTGTATTCGCCGATGATCTGCTCGCCGATCTCACGAGCCTTTTCGTAGCTCAGCGCGCTGAACACGTGCCCGAGGGAGTGCTCGACCTTCACGCCGCGACGGCGGAAGTAGTCCGACCCCTTGCGACCTACAGCGGCGACGATCACGGTCTTACCTTCAGCGACCAGCTGCTGGTAATGCTTGTACGAGGCCTTGCTGACGCCAGAGTTGAACGCGCCCGCGAGACCACGATCGCTGGTGATGACCACCAACATCACGCGCTTGGGCTCACGGCGCTCGAGCAGCGGATGCGGCGCGCCACCATCACCTTCACTCGCGCGTGCTGCGAGCGAAGAGATGATGTCGATCGTCTGCAATGCGTACGGACGCAGTGCCTGGATGTTTTCTTGGGCTTTGCGCAAGCGCGCAGCCGCGACGAGCTTCATCGCACGCGTGATCTTACGCGTGTTCTTGACTGTCGAGATGCGCTTGCGGATCGCTTTGAGGTTGGCCATGAATCAGGCCTTTTTGGCGTCGAACACTTCGCCGAAGCTCTTGAGCGCGCCCTGCAAGGTCTTCTCGATGTCTGCGTCGAGCGCCTTTTTCGCGGAGATGGTCTCGAGCAGCTTGGCGTGCGAGGTCTTGAAGTACTCGAGCAGCTCGACCTTGTAGCGACCGATCACCGGCAATGGCAGATCGTCGATATAGCCTTTGTTCGCGGCGTAGATCAGCACGACCTGATCGACGACGTCCATCGGCACGAACTGGCCTTGCTTGAGCGCCTCGGTCAGACGCTGACCGCGCGACAGCTGCTTCTTGGTGGCGGCGTCGAGATCCGATGCGAACTGGGCGAAAGCTTCCATCTCGCGGAACTGCGCGAGATCGAGCTTCATGGTACCAGCGACCTGCTTCATCGCTTTGATCTGCGCGGCACCACCGACGCGCGACACCGAGATGCCGACGTCGATCGCGGGACGCTGACCAGAACGGAACAAGTCGCTCTGCAAGAAGATCTGACCGTCGGTGATCGAGATCACGTTGGTCGGGATGTACGCCGACACATCGCCTGCCTGCGTCTCGATGATCGGCAGCGCGGTGAGCGAGCCACCCGAGTCGGGGAGCTTCTTGGCTTCGAAGCCAGCGCCCTTGCTCTTGGCGTGCGCTTCAGCTTCGTGCTTGGCTTCTTTGCCGCTGAAGTAATCGGAGCTGCGGCCGCTCGGACGCTTGGCTTCGCCGCCCGCGGCCACGACCACCCACTCTTCGGCGAGCTTGGCCGCGCGCTCGAGCAAGCGGCTGTGGAGATAGAAGACGTCGCCGGGATACGCTTCGCGACCGGGCGGACGACGCAAGAGCAAGGACAGCTGACGGTACGCAGTCGCCTGCTTGGACAAGTCGTCGTAGATCACCAGCGCGTGCCGGCCGCTGTCGCGGAAGTACTCGGCCATGGTGCAGCCGGAGTAGGGCGCGATGAATTGCAGCGGCGCCATCTCCGAAGCGCCGGCGTTCACGACTGTCGTGTACTCGAGCGCACCGTACTTGGCGAGGCGGTCAACGACGCCGGCGACGGTCGACTGCTTCTGACCGATCGCGATGTAGAAGCACTGAACGCCCTTGCCCTTTTGGTTGATGATCGTGTCGATCGCGACCACGGTCTTGCCGGTCTGGCGGTCGCCGATGATCAGCTCGCGCTGACCGCGGCCGATCGGGATCATGGCGTCGATCGCCACGATGCCGGTCTGCAGCGGCTCCGCGACGCCCTGACGCGCCATGATGCCGGGTGCCTTGATCTCGACGCGGCGACGGTGCGGCGTATTGATCGGGCCCTTGCCATCGATCGGCTCACCGAGCGCGTTCACGACGCGACCGAGCAATGCCTCGCCGACGGGCACATCGAAGATGCGGCCGGTACGTTTGACCGTGTCGCCTTCGCGGATGCCGCGGTCCGAGCCCATGAGCGCGATACCGACGCTGTCGGCGTCGAGGTTCAGCACCATGCCCATCAGCTCGCCCGGGAACTCTACGAGCTCACCGGCCATCGCGCTGTCGAGGCCGTAGACGCGGGCGATACCGTCACCGACGGTCAGCACCGTGCCGGTCTCCATGACCTCGACGGTCTTGTCGTAGGAGGCGATCTGTTTCTGGATGATTCTGGAGATCTCTTCGGCGCGCAGCTGCATCGGCTACCTCGTTAGGGTCGGTAGTATCGACCCTGCAAATCAGTTTGAGGACACGACCAAACAGAGTTGGTCTGGAAAAACTTAGCGAGAGAGCTCGTGCTTGAGCTCATCGAGTTGGTGGCGAAGGCTACCATCGAACACCTGGTCGCCGACACGGGTCACGACGCCGCCGAGTAGGCTGGCATCGACGCGGCGCGAGACGCTCACCTTCTTGCCGGTGACACGCTCCAAGGTCTTCTGCAGCTCTTGGAAGTAGGCCTCGGGCAGCTCGGCGGCCGTCACGACCTCGGCGCGGACGCGGCCGGAGCGGGCTTCGGCGAGCGACTGGTAGGCGCTGGCGATGTCTGCGATGTAGCCCAGGCGACCGCGATCGGACACGAGCAACAGTGTGTCGCGTGCGAGTGGGTCCATGCCGCTCGCAGCGGCGACCTCACGCAGAACCTGACGTCGCGATTGCTGGCCGACGCTCGGGTTTTCAAAGGCCGTGCGCAGCTCACGGCTGCTGGTCCAGCTGGCCGCGAAGTCCTTCAGGTCTTGGCCGATCTTGTCGACCGAGCCTGCTTGCTCTGCGAGCGCGAACAGGGCGGATGCGTAGCGGCGGCCCAGGATGCTGGTTGTCATGCGCGCTTCTCCGTTTTGCCTGCGGCGCTCTTGGAGGTCTCCGCGATCTTGCCGAGCTCACGCAGGAAGGTTTCGGCCAGGCGTTGTTGATCTTCGGGGGTAGAGAGCTCGCGTGCGGTCTTCTCGGCAGCTTCGGTGGCGGCTTGGACCACCTCGCGGCGGATCTGCGCTTCGAGCTGCTCGGCCTGACGCTGCACGAGCGAGTCGGTCTCGGCCTTGAGGCGGGCGACGCTCTCGTTGGCTTCCGCGACGATGCGGGTGCGGTCGCGCTCGGCGGCTTCGGCGACGTCTTTGCGCAGCTTCGCCAGCTCGGTGTCGAGCGACTTCATGCGCTCGGTGTAGGTGTTGAATGCTGCTTCGGCTGCGGCCTTGACGGCGGCAGCTTCGGAAATGCCACGCTCGATGCTTTCGCGGCGTGTGCCGAGGAACGACGCGACGGGCTTGCGGCCCATGCGCACGATCAAGATCACAAGCAGCGTGAAGTTGACGACCGCGCCCCAGAACTCCACCGAGTGCTCGCCGGTGGTGATCTCTTTGAGGGTGAGCTTGCCGCCGTGTGCGCTGTGGCCAGCGTGCTCAGCTTCTTCAGCGTGGCCCTTGTCGGCTTGCGCGAGCTGCGGTGCGACCGTACCCAGCAGGCCCAGCAGGCCCAGCAGGAGCAAAAATGCGAATCGCTTGCAAAATCGCGTGATCACTGGACGTTCCTTCCGAGCAGCTTGCTGGTCAGCGCACGCGCGATGGTCGGCACCTGGGCGAGCGCAGTCTTGCGGACTTCAGCCGCTTGCGCGTCCAGCTTGTCCTTCGCGGTCTTCTGCGTCGAAACGGCTTGGCTGCGCGCCTGCTCGGTGAGCTGGCGGGCGAGCTTCTGAGCTTCCGCGCGTGCGCGCTCGCGCTCTTCGTTTGCGGCAGCGCTCACACGGCGCAGCTCACCTTCGAAGTGTTCGCGCTTCGAGACAGCTTCTTCCTGCATGCGCTTGGCTTCGCCTTTGGCGCCGTCGATCGCTTGTTCGCGCGCATCGAAGAGCTGCATGGTCGGATTGAACACCAGCGCCTTCAGGATGAAGAACGCGATGAAGAAGATGCCCATTTGGATGAAAATGGATGCGTCTAGGTCGATCACAGACCCACCGGACAGCATCACGCCCAATGCGATTGAGGCAAGCATCGGTCTCTTCCTGGTCACGTGCTCGCGTTGCGCGAGCGCGCGGGACATGACTCGGCGGTGGACCTAGCTGACCCAGGCTGCCACGCCAAGCGTTGCGTTAAGGCGCGCGCTGCTTACCAGTGGCGCCGCTTTGGGTCAAGTTACCTATGACCCTCGTTCAAGTCATACGGGCTGTGCATACAGCGCTCGCACGCGTACACACAGCCTTAACAGTGGCGACTCGTTGCTGGCTGCCAGTGAGCTCAGTGCTTGTCGTTGTTGGCGAGGCTTGCTTGCTGCGCGCGCTCTGCCACCACGCGTCGCAGCGCGCGGATCGTCTTCTGAGTCGCTTTCTCGTTCTCACTCTGAACCAAGCTTGCTGGCAGAGGAACCTTTGGGTCCATGAGCAGCTGGAACGCAACCAGCGTGTGGGTGCTATCGACGGGCGTGAGCTCCCAGCGGGCGAACATGGCGTCCATGTTGCCTTGAACCATCTTGGCTTCGATCACCTGGGTCTTGCCGACGTTCGCTTTGGGAGTGACCTTGAGCTGGGCCCAGAGGGTCATGGTGTCCTTGGCGATACTGGCTTGCATGTACACGAGGGCGCTCGAGCCGCGACGGCTCAGCACGCGTGATGCACGAAAGTGCGGCATGAACTTCTCGTAGGCGCCGTAGTCCTCGACCACTTTGCGCACAGCCTCGAGCGGAGCTTCCACGACACCTTCGGCACGACCCGCCTTGTTCGAGACGGGAGTGACTTTGATCTCCGGCTCGGGTGTCGGCTCGGGCTTACTGGTGCCGTTTTGCTGACCTTCGGCGTGCGTCAAAGCCGGCGAGTAACCGAGGAGCAGGCTGAGCGCGAGTGCGGCGGAAGGTAGGGTGCGTTTCATGTGACGGAACCTCAGTACCCCACTAGACGCGCCGCGGGCTCCTCCGATTCAGGCGTTCGGGGCACGCTGCAACGTACGGCTTCGTCTATTGTACACGGCTCCGGAAGCACCGCCTGCCGGCTTCTCCGGGGATCGCGCGCTTGTCCAGCTTTCTGAGCGAGGTCATGCGCGGTCGGTTACTGCAGCGTACAGCGGCGTAGCTCGGGTTGGGGCTTTTGTCCGCAAGCAAAGCCTCTTCAAAGGCTCGTCCACGAGCACGTATACGTCAACGTACTCGTCCGCGTGCGCGTGCGCGGCCCAGGCTCCGTGGCTGAGGCGAACACTTGCCGGGCACGCGCGTGTCCACTGCGCGCGAGCCGCGTTACCTCGATGTCGGATCGGCCGGCGGCCCGGAGTCGCGCACACGCACGTAAGCTTGCGAGATCAGAGCTCTTCGATGCGGAGGGCTTGAGGGCTCGCTGTGACTACGTCTAGGGCTGCGATTTCGCGGAGGGCGTTCTGAACGTCGCCTTCGCGCGCGGGGTGGGTGAGCACTACGACGAAGACGGGTTGAGCGGACTCGTGGCCGTCCTGCACCATCTGCTCGATGGAGACGTCGAATTTGCCGAGTACTGACGCGAGCTTACCGAGCACACCGCTGCGGTCCGGCACGGCGAAGCGCAGGTAGAAGCGGCAGCGATGGTCGCGGATGTCTTGGACGCTGAGGACGGTCACGCCGCGGAACGAGCGCTGCGGGACGCGGCCGTGAGCGGCGCTGTGGAGGTTGCGGCCGACGTCGACGATGTCGCTGACCACGCTGACCGCCGTGGGCAAGGCGCCCGCGCCCATGCCTGACAGGAGGCAGGGACCGACCGCCGCACCCTCGATGTACACCGCGTTGAGCGCGCCGTTCACGCTGGCGAGCACGCTCTTTTTGCTGATCAGCGCTGGCTGCACGCGCAGGTCGAGCGCGCCGTTCGGCAGGGCGACTGAGACCGCTAAGGGCTTGATCACGTAGCCGAAGCGCGCGGCGAAGCGAATGTCGAGCGCGCTCACTTGGTCGATGCCCGTAGTCGCGATCTGGTTCAGCTCGAGCTTTGCGCCGTAGGCGAGGGTCGCGAGGATCGCGAGCTTGTGCGCCGCATCGCCGCCACCCACATCCAGCGAGGGATCGGCCTCGGCGTAGCCTTTGGCCTGTGCCTCCGCGAGCGCGGGACCGAAGTCGATGCCGGCCTCCGACATGCGCGAGAGGATGTAGTTGCTAGTGCCGTTGATGATCCCGCGCACGGCTCGAATGCGATCCGAGGCAAAAGCCTCGCGCAGCACGCGGATCACGGGCACTCCGCCGGCCACCGCGGCTTCGAAATACAGGTCCGCGCCGCGCGCCTCCGCCAGCTCGATCAGCTCGTGGCCGCGGGCCGCGACCAGGGCTTTGTTCGCCGTGACCACGGACTTGCCGGCCTCGAGGGCAGCCTTGAGGTACTCGTAGCTGGGCTCGACGCCGCCCATGACCTCGACCACCAGCTCGACGCTGGGATCGTTCACCACCTCGGCGGGGTTGTAGGTCAGCAGCTCCTTGGGAACGTACGGACCCCGATCCTTTTCGGTGTCGCGCGCAGCGATGCGGCGCACCTCGATCGTGCCGCCGAGTCGAGCCTCGATGCTGGCTGCGTTCTCTTTGAGCAGCTGCATGATGCCCTGCCCGACGACGCCGCAGCCGATCATGCCGATTCGGATGTTCCGCAAGTTGGCCTCCTGAGTCGCGGGAGGCTAAATCGTGGTGGGGGATTCGGCAACCTAGTCATGACGCTGTGGAACCGCGACTCGATGTTTCTTTCGGCGCTGATCGTGCTGTTCGCGCTGCTCGTGCTCCTGCATGCTTTTTTCTGGCTACGAAGCCTGCGCGATCGGGACGTCCCCAAGCTCCTGCGCTGGTTTACCTTCCTGCCGCCGCTCGGGACCGTGGCCAGCTTCTGGTCGGGCGCGCGCGTGCTGCCGGTGCTCTGGTGCATCGTGCTGATCGCCTATCTCGTGCT